>Ga0268255_10001872_pt1 | contig 11556 bp, 10 predicted proteins | sample AgamicOrMarz_FD_200256 | JGI IMG/M metagenome (GOLD analysis project Ga0268255, IMG submission 200256) | Agave microbial communities from Guanajuato, Mexico - Or.Ma.rz (v2) (version 3) | ecosystem: Host-associated > Plants > Phyllosphere > Phylloplane/Leaf | place: Guanajuato, Mexico...
ATGCCAAGGCAAGACCAGATAATCCCATAACGGAACCAAATAAGTTAACTGGCAAGTATTGTAAGGCACCTGCTCTGACAGACTTTCCTTCCATTATCGCCACATTTCCAACATTATTTGTCATTAGTTTCACCACATTTCCAACTTTTTTTGTCATCAGTTTCACCACATTCAATAAATCCAATTATTATTCTTGATTAAAAATATTAAGTCACGTATTAAGGTGGCCAAAAAACCATAGAAATCACCTCATTTTTAGTCGTTCCAACCATTTACTGAAAATAAACAACTATAAATTTCTTTATTCTATTCTCCTTCAAATTGTTGGTTTTATTTCTTAAAGGAGTGCTTTAATTGTAATATGACTAATACCATGCATCAATATTATCATTTCTATAATAATGATTAATAGTATCTATGACCCAAACCGAATTGAACAAGAATTATAAGTATACCCTCCTCAATTATAATAATTCTTAAGGAGTTACAAAGAGAAGATAATACCGAAGGACTTAGGTCTGGAAATAATGCTTTGAAGATAATTAGTGATCGAATTGGTCATGCAAAGATTAGAACCACAATGGATTTTTATGGAACCTACTTGAGGAGGTAGATAAAAAGGCAGCTGAATCATTAGAGGAAATATTTAATGGGCAAAAAATATGTAAAATGTATTAAAATCTTATCTTCTTCGTCCTTTTTCTACAAAACAAAAAAACACCAACAAATGTTAATATATCAACATTTGTTGGTGTTTTCCATTTTAAAAATTGACTCAACTCATTCTAAATATACCGGTTAGTCTGGGTAGAAACAATTTAATAATGATCGGTTTTATTAGATACTGTATTAAGATGTGTAAATTTATAAAATGATGCAATGGAACCGTTCCCCTATTTCTTCTTTTTACTTATCTACTTAACTGTTTCACTTTCTTAGGCTTATTTTCCTTGCTTACTTTGATGATTTCACCGATAATACTGATGGCAATTTCTTCAGTTGTTTCCGAGCCCATTTCCAATCCGATAGGAGAATGGACTTGCTCTAATTGTTCTTCTGTAACTCCTTCACTTTTTAATTTTTCAAATATGGTTATGACCTTGCGCTTGCTGGCGACCATCCCAACATAGGCAATCGGAAATTGCAGGGCCGTTTTTAAGACAATATCATCACGGTCTTTTGTAACAATCACCACGTGAGACTTTTCATTTGGGTTGGCTTCGCGCAAAGCCACTCCAATATCCTCATTCACAAAAAGGTTGGTCGCATTAGGAAAGCGTTCCTTCGTACAATAACCAACCCGATCATCAACAACACAATATGGATATTCCAGAAAATCGGCGAGTTTTGCCAGCGCATAACCCAGATGACCGGCTCCAGCCAAAATGAGTTCAGGCCTGCTTGTATAGACTTCAATAAAGACCCGTAACGTGCCTCCGCAATTCATCTGAATTCCGTCTTTAGCATGTTTATTCAATTTATATTCAACAATTTTCGATTTTCCCATTTGGAGCGCTTTAACACTCTCTTCGATGATATAGTGTTCAGCCAAGCCCCCGCCGACAGTGCCTTCAATCGCACCATCACGGTATACAATCATTTTTCCAACATGCCGGGGAGTCGAGCCCTTTGATTCAATAATCATAGCTAGAGCAAAGCTTTCGTTTTGACGTGTCAGCAAAGCGACTTTTTCCATCAGCAGCATGAATAGCTCCCCCTTTTTTAAACACTAATTCGGTTGATATTGCTTCATGTTAAGAAAATAACGTAATAGATTTAAGGCGACTGTTTTTCTGTATAAAGCTGTGGAGCGCTGATCGTCGATTGGTTTAATGATTTTATCGAAGGCTGCCACAACCTGAAGGATGTCTGCATCAGCTAATGGTATGGTCTTACCAAGCAACTTTTTCTCAATATCAAAGGAACGAACCATAGTAGGCCCGACTGCCCCGAAAACAAAGCGAACATCATCAATACGAGCACCATTTATCCGGATATATCCTGCAAACGATACTTTGGCAATGGCATCTGCGTTTCGGTTGCCGACTTTCTCAAAAACGACATAAGCATCTTCTTCTAATACGGACGGCAGAATAATTTCAGCCAAAATTTCATTTTGAAGCCGTTGAATCCGTCGTGGACCTTGAATAAAATCGCTAATCGAAACCATGCGATCACCATTTACGGAGCGCAGCAAAAGCTTTGCATTGTAAACATATAATAAAGGAAGTGTGTCACCTGCTGGAGAGGCGTTGCAGATATTTCCTCCCAATGTCCCTCTGTTTCTAATTGCCGGTGCCGCAATCGTTTTGATTGCGTTCTTTAATGGGATTGGAATGAAGGGATGTTCAAGTAATTCACTATAGGTACAGCAGGAACCGATGTGGAGATCCTTGTGATTTTGATACACCTGCTTTAATTCAGAAAGATGATCAATAAAAACAATCGGTTTAGGAATTTTCGGAGGTACTCCCCTTCGACTTTTGTGAAGGACCATGACATCGGTGCCACCGGCAATGATGGCACAGTCTTCTTTGTTCAATTGGCTCAAAATTTGGTCTAAACGATCGAAGCGATACGCGGTTATTTTCTCTGCCATAAGCCGTCCCCTTTTTTAGCTGCCAGGTTAATCGCATCAACAATCATATTGTAGCCCGTACATCGGCACAGATTTCCGGAAATACCTTCACGAATATCAGCCTCTGAAGGATGAGGGTTTTTGGATAATAACGCGGCACTTGCCATGACCATCCCTGGAATGCAGTAACCGCATTGCACTCCTCCAGCAATGGAATAGCTCTCATCTAAAATCTTAAATTGTTCTGTTTCCATGATCCCTTCTATCGTTTGAATATCCGTACCATCAATCGAGCCAATAGGAATTAGGCAGCTGTTTTGCAGAAGCTTATTTACAAAAACGCTGCAGGCTCCGCATTCCCCTTCACCACAGCCTTCCTTTGTTCCGATTAACTCAAATTCATCTCTTAATAAATCTAGTAATCTTACTGTAGCAGGGGCATCAGTTTCTACCCTTTTTCCATTTAGTGTAAACTTAATCAACCTTCTTCACCTTCTTTCATCCAAAGGCTCTCAATAATGACTTCCGGTGTAATCGGTATTTGCCGAAAAGAAGTTTGCAGTGCATCCTCGATCGCAGCTTGGACTGCTGGAGCCCCTCCGATTAAAGTCAATTCACCAGCGCCCTTCGCCCCGTATGGACCATCAGCATAGGGGTTATCAAAGACCTTGCTTTCGATGGGAACAACGTCTAATGAAGTCGGCGGTCCATAATCCGATATGCTTTTTTGTTGGATTCTGCCTTGCTTTGACGTCATCTTTTCTAGATAACCGAACGCTAATCCTTGAGCTAGACCACCGTCAATTTGGCCTTTCATAATCCGATCATCGATGACCTTCCCCACTTCATAATTGCCGTATACCCTTTCTAACTTTACATTTCCTGTTAACGTATCCACTTCTACTTCAACGAAATTAACGCCCCATGAATATGCCGGGTAGGCATCTCCTGTGAAGGTTTTTTCGTCCCAAGGTATCATTTCACGGTGAACATAGTGCTCAATTACTTCCTGTTCCACCCCTATTTGCCATTGGTCCTTCAGTTTTTTTGCGGCACGTTCAAGCAATTTTCCCACAATCATCGTCGTCCTCGAGGCTACTGTCGGACCAGAGTCAGGAACCTCTTTTGTATCGGGATAAGGGTACAAAATTTGTTCATACGGGAGGTTTAGTTCTTTGGCGACAATTTTACTAAGAGTAGTCAAAATGCCTTGTCCCATATCAGAATTTGAGATTTTTAGCGATACCTTGCCATCCTTTGATTTAACCAACTTCACCGTTGCTTTTATATGATCCCTTTCGCCACTGCCTGTAAATCCACAACCGTGGAGGAACAGCGAAGTTCCTATTCCTTTTTTAAAGCGCTGATTTTGTTGATTGAAACGGTGAAACTCCCCTTTTTTCTTTTTGTATTGTGTCGCGTTGAGTAAATCCATAATCATATCTTCCATTAATATTGGGTCGCGGAATTTTCCTTTGGTGATGGTGGGGTCTCCTTGTTTGACGAGGTATTTTCGTTTATATTCAAGCGGGTCGATGTTTGCCAGTTTACTAAGATGTCCCATATGACTTTCGATTCCGGCAAAGCTTTGTGGAGCACCAAAGCCTCTAAAGGCACCGTTCGGAACTGTATTAGTTTTTAGGACATATCCTTTTGCATGAAAATGCGGAATGTTATACACACCGGCACTGTTTATTAATGCACGCTGCAGCACGACAGAGCTCAATCCTACATTCGCTCCGCCATCAAGAAAAATGTCAACACACATGCTCAAAATATTTCCTTCCTTATCAAGGGCCGTTCGATGTTTGAGTTTCGCTGGATGCCTTTTCGTCGTAACCACCATATCCTCAGAACGGTCGAACACGAGCATCACAGATTTTTTGACTGCTTTTGCAGCAACGGCTACGTGACACGCCATCATCGAAGGAAACTCTTCTTTGCCGCCAAAACCTCCGCCGGTAGGGCTTTGAACCACTCTGACCTCATCATCACCACATGCTAAAGCGTTTAGTAATGCATTTTTTATATAATAAAGACATTGCATCGACCCCTGGACTTCAATTTCATCCTCCTTATATATGCCGAGCATTCCCTGTGGCTCAAGGTAGACATGCTCCTGATAACCCGTATCATATTCTTCTTCAATGATTTGATGGGCTCCCTGCTCGATTGCTGAAATGATCTCTAAACTTTCTCCAAATTCATAGCTTGCCATATTAACCCCTGATGTTGATTTTTGTTTGATCGCTTCGTCCAATGTATAGATAGCCTGATGTTCTTCAAATTCAATATTCACTTCATCTAACAAACCGTAGAGGATATTCAGATCTTTTCCAACGAGCATGAGAATCGGCTCACCAATATAATTGACCCACTCATTGGCAAAAATGGGCTGATCTTCTTTGATGATTTTGACATAGTTCGGTCCGGGGATTTGTTCTGCTCCAACCGCTTCATATCCTTCTGGAAGGTTTGGTAATTGAATGGATATGATTTTTCCATAAGCAATGGGCGACCGATACAAAACACCAAAAACCATATTTTCCAATTTCACGTCACTAATATAAGCCAACTGGCCAGATACTTTACCACTATGGTCCTTTTTGGGCACTGAGGTGCTTATGTCTTTTAGATTCATTGCAGCAACACCCTTCGACTCATTTTTTAAAGCAGGCACATTATTAATAGAACCTCTTCCTACGATTTTATAAATAAGAATGATATTTTATGATTAATTTCGTTGTTTTTAATTAATTTTCATGTAGGAAACTTCGGTTATTTCTGTAAGAATTTTTGACAAGTATAACAACAATAAAAATACAGCTGGATTCGATCTGGAATTCTGATCGAATCAGCTGCATTGATAAATTGGAATAATAGCGAGAAATTTAAGCTTTATCATAATAATTAATGACTTTTTGGTAATCCTCCTGCGTATCAACATCCATTATTACTCCCGGGTCATCTACATTCATGTAATCCTTTACATACTCATTGAGGACCACACGCAAATTACTTCCTGGATTGGTCTCGAGAATTTTCTGTTTCACTTCACTTGATAATTTGATAGGGTGACCGCCTTTATAATGAAAGCTGGGAATAACTACGTTCCCTTTTTGTTCTGCGATTAGCTGAACAGTCTCTTTTTTAACAAGAGGACAATCTCCAGGTGTTATTAAGAAGGTGGGAGCATTTATCTCGCTGCATCCCTTTTGTATGGAAGTAAACATTCCCTGGTTAAAGTTTTCATTATAAACAAACTTTATCTGAAATGAATAGGCTTCTTTATGTTGGATTTTTACAATTTCCTCTTGGATAAGATTCGCATGAAACCCAGCTACGACGATGACCCTGCTGCATAATCCTTCAAATTTAGAAATCGTTTTCTCCAACACGCTCATTTGCCCCAGTGGCAAAGTCATTTTAAATGCATTTGCTCGACTGGAATATCCTGCAGCTAGGACGATTGCTTCCATTTTTATCACCTTCTATCTATTTGTCTTACCCTATTAGTCTTGTAACTTTATTCCCGCATCGACTACATTCCCCATCCAGAGTAGATACTCTCTCATTCTATTTCCATTTCTAACCTTCAATGACATTTTATTTAATTATCCTTATTATAAATAACTCTTTTATAGACCATAAAGCCACACTTGCTTATTAACTAAAAAAAACTCACAAACGCTGGTCTAACAACATTTGTGAGTTATTCAGCGTTTCTATTAAAAATACCGGTGGGTCAATTCCTTTATGTTTAGGACATTTTTTCTAAATAAACATATCTAAGATTAAGACACCAACGAGTCCGACTAAAGAAATAATCGTTACCATAACGGACCAAGTTTTAATGGTTTTTCCAATGGTAAGATTAAAGTATTCCTTGTAAATCCAGAAGCCAGCGTCATTCACGTGTGAAAAGGTAACGCTTCCTGCACCAGCAGCTAATACCATCAATTCTGGACTTGCACCTGTTGAAGCGACAAGAGGTGCAGCAATACCTGCTGCGGTCATACCTGCTACTGTTGCAGAACCTACTGCGATCCTCAGGATTGCTGCAATCAACCAAGTTAAAAGCAGCGGTGAAAGAGTAGATCCGGCCATTATATCAGAAATATATTTGTCAATATGGCTGTCAATCAATACTTGTTTGAACGCACCGCCAGCAGCAATGATTAATAGAATCATCCCGATTCCGCTTACAGATTCACCAAGAGATTGCATAATTTCCGGCATTTTTTTACCAAGATTTAAACCAAATGTAAAGACGGCAACAATAACTGAAATTAAAAGGGCAATATTCGCATTACCGATAAAATCAGTTACCGATGCAATGGCAGATTTAGGTGCAAAAATTTCTACTATTGCTTGTAACGCAATTAAAATAACAGGTAAAAGAGCCGTGAAAAGACTGATTCCGAACTTAGGAAGTTCTTCATCTTTAAATTTCTTAGGATTGAATAGTCCTTTTGGAATTTCAATTTCTAATGATTCTTTTTTAAATAATTTTGTATAAACGGGACCTGCAAGAATAAATGCAGGAATCGCAATGATGATTCCCAAAATCATCGTTAAACCGATATTTGCACCAAAAACATTTGCAACAGCAGTTGGACCAGGGTGCGGAGGTACAAATCCATGCATGGTGATCAGGGCAGCAATTACTGGCATACCAAGATATAGGACTGGCACTCTAGCAGATGTAGCAATGGTAAATACTAATGGAATTAAAACAACAACTCCAGTTTCAAAGAATAAAGCGATTCCAACAATAGCCGCTGTAATAACTGCAGCCAGCTGAACTCTTTTTTCTCCAAAAGCATTAATCAAAGTTGTCGCGATACGCTGCGCACCGCCTGAATCGGTCATTAACTTACCAAGTACGGCACCAAAGATAATAATCATGGTAAGATGTCCAAGTGTTCCTCCAAGACCAGCTTCAATGGATTCGACTGCCTCAAGCGGTGTCATTCCTTCTAGAATTCCTACCGCTAGCGAAACAATAATTAGTGATACGAAAGCGTTTAATTTTAAGCCCATCATTAATACTAATAACAGGGCAACCCCTAATGTAACTGAAATAATTGGCATTTCTTCTCCCTCTTCTCCTTTGTGGCTTCATATAAAGAGGCCTCCTCCGTAAGGAGCTTACTCAAATTCTATAATCTAATTCTTGATGATGATTAATTCTTACTGAAAGACTATAGGATGAGTGTTTACTCCTTACCTCAGGGCCAAACCATTCTTTTGAAAAATTTATTCCCCTTTTGGATTACTTTTTACTTAGCATTTCAACAACTTCTCTTAAATCTGTTTTTGTCCCAACGTTTCCTGGGAAGATAACATATGAAATTCCCGGAAACTTACTTTCGCTGCCTGTTGTCCAGACTGGAATTCCAGGTCGAATTTGACCTGCTACTGTTGCTCTTTTCACTTCCAGACCGTTTGTCCCAATATCACTTGAGGTAATACCGCCTTTAGCAATAATATAGGAAGGTCTTACTTCTAACCGTTTTACGATACTTGTAACGGCATCGGAAATTTTTATAGAAAGCTTTAATTCTTCTTCCTTTTTACCTTCTCCGAGATCCAATCTTTCTCTTCTTGTATAAACGGCAACATTTTTTCCCTCAATAATAAGCTTATTTGTCGTCTCTACTACTCTATCAAGTTCTTTTTCGAATTTTTCTGGTTCTAGTACAAGATGAACATTGAATTCAATAAATTCAACGGCATTCGACTTTTCCAGCTCTTCAAATTGTTCTGTCGTTTTTTTAACATGCGAACCAATAATGACTAATCCGCCATTGTTTGTGTTTTCACTCATGATTTCCTCACGAATGAGCAGGTTTTTATCGCCTACGCCTCCGATTACTTTCGTTAGTGCTGCTGCGCTTCTGAACATGAAATTCTTTCCTTTATTCATCGCTCTAATTAAAGCGATGGTAAAGATTTTAACATCAGCATAATCAACGGCATTCACAATAACTTTATTAAAATCTTCCACTTTCAAAAGCTGCTGTTCAATCGTTTCAATATCAAGTGCACGCAGGCTATCAAGCGAAATATACGTCATTTTCTCTGCTTTATATTCACCGTTCGATTTTTCTTCAGCCCACTCGCCTAAATGCGATTTGGTATAGCCGAAGGTACGGTCTTTCGCAAATTCTGTTTCCCCTGCAGGGACTAGGCACTCATCATATTGAACATAGTGGATATTATCGATTGTGAAGCGTCCGCCTTCTTTAAAGAATGGAAGGATTACCTCACCATCAAATCTCGCATCTGAGCTTGCTTCAACCGTTTCTTTTAACACTTGAGTTTCGAGCGGGTAATGCCCTCTTAATGTTGAATCACCGCGGCTGATAATGGTAAAATCGCGATTGTTTCTCTTCGCAGCTTCAACAATATTAAAGGCAATTTCTTGATGCGCTTTTGTTGTTTCTGCAGCTGTAAATCCACGTGAATTTGTTAAGATAAAGAACATGGAGTTCTCTTCTTGGAAGCCTTTGTCGATACTGTCCAAAGACCAATCTGTATAAACAGAAATTCCATGTACCGTTTGAACACCGGTTGGGTCATCATCCAGTACGATGATTTTTTTATTTAGATTCTTTAGTTCCTTTTCAATCATTTCATTCACAAGTGTTGTATCAACAGAAGGTATCTTGCTAAAAACTTCTTTTACTAATCTTTTATTTGAACTCATAGATTAGAACCCCTTACTTCAACATTTGCTAATTTTTCATAATACTGAACGATACCGCCATGATCATCCATTAATTTTCCATCCACTTTTAATGCATGGAAGATTTCTAACAGATGGCTTGACAATGGAAGCGGTACGCCAATTTCATGTGCAGTATCCATTACGTTCGTAATATCTTTCATATTAATGGCAATGGTTCCACCTGGCGCAAAGTTTCTTTCAAGAATTAATGGTACTTTTGCATCAAGTACGGCACTTCCTGCTAACCCGCCTCTAATGGCTTGATACATTTTTTCAATATCAATTCCAGCTTTAGCTGCTAGAATAAGAGCTTCAGACATTGCCGCAATGTTAAGGTTTACAATTATTTGGTTGGCTAATTTTGCTGTAACCCCACAGCCGCTGTCTCCAACCAATGTAACCGCACTTCCCATATCAAATAAAACTGGTTTTGCTACTTCGAATACGTCTTCCTTACCGCCAACCATGATCGCTAATGTACCATCAATTGCTTTCGGTTCGCCACCGCTGACTGGCGCATCCAAAAACCAAACGCCTCTTTTTGCTGCTTCTTCTGCAAGTTCAATTGAAACAGCAGGGGTAATTGAGCTCATATCAATAATAATGGAGCCTTCTTTTGCTCCTGCTAAAATTCCATTATCACCTAAAACAACAGCTTGGACATGTTTCGATGCAGGAAGCATAGTGATAATAATTTCACTATTTTTTGCTACTTCTCTTGCTGAAAGTGCTTCTGTTGCACCTGCTTCCACAAGTGTTTGTACTGCATCTTGATTAAGATCAGTAACCGTTAAAATATGTCCTGCTTTAATAAGGTTTAAAGCCATAGGTTTTCCCATTATTCCTAATCCAATAAAGCCGATCTTTCTTGTCATTCTGTGTTCCTCCATTCATGATGTTATGAAAAGCAATAACTACTTTAAAAAATGGACTTTCCATCAGTCTAGTTACTACTTTTGGAATTAATAGTTTGAAAGCAATCGCTTACATGATGTTCTACGACTAGATTGTATACTAAAAAATATATTTTGTATACATTTTTTATAATTTTTGTATACAATTTTATAAAAAACGTATACCTAAAGATGTTCTATTCTTCATTTTTATGTGATTTTTTTAAAAAAATTTGGTACTATTGATATAATTAGGAAATAGATGCAGAGGTGAATTTTGTGCTTGAAAGTAACAGCTCACGACCGGCGTATCATCATTGTTATGAAATCCTCCGTGATAAAATTTTAACTGGTGAGCTTCCAGGCGGTACCAAGGTAGTGGAAGAAAAGATCGCTGCTGAACTGGGCGTTAGCAGAACGCCGATAAGAGAATCCATACGAAAATTAGAAAATGAAGGACTTATTGTTAAAAAGAAAGTGGTAAAACCTACAGAGAAGGATTTACGAAACATGTTTAGTGTCCGGATTTTATTAGAAGGGTACTCAGCACGATGTGCAGCGAACTTTTTAAAAGAAAAAGAAATTGAAAAACTATACGAATATGTTGAGATTGGCAGGAAGGGGAATAAGGAAGAAATCATGTCCGCCAATGAAAGTTTCCATAATGATATTGTGAATGCAAGCAATAATCCCGTGATGATAGATATCATTGATCGGATGCAGGCGATTATTTACTTGTTTCGAAAAACCGTTGTCATATATAATCGTCCTCATCTTATTGATGAACATGAAGAAATTTATCATGCGATCAAGACAAGAGATGGAGAAAAGGCAGAATTTTTAATGAAAAAACACCTAGAAACAGACTTGAACTTTTATCTGCATGTAATGAGTAATGAGTAATGGTGTTTCTGTCAAACAGTTGATTTAAATAGTAAAAGTGCCCTCAGGCTCAGTTCTGAGGGCACTTTTTCATGAAGGACGTAAAAGTTTCTTATTTAATAAGGCTCTTTTCGTAAACTTTGTTGCTTTTGGAGCTTAATAAGGGTCATTTACTAAGTTTCTTGGCAATTTTCGCAAATGTTCTTACGAAAAGATGCCACGAAGTATATATTTATACGGGTTCATTAATTTATACGAAAAACAACAATCTTTGTGAAAATAGCCTTTATAACAAGTGGACAAATTTCGTCATTACAGGTTCCACCACATATTGCATTTCTGCCATACCCTGTACGCCGAACTGTTATAACAGCAAAAATCCTTTGATTTCATTAAAGACCTCATCCGTCTCCGGCAGAAGTGGAGGCATCGGATGCAGGGCAGGGAAAGCGTGCCACAGTCCATGGTAT
>Ga0268255_10001873_pt1 | contig 11555 bp, 10 predicted proteins | sample AgamicOrMarz_FD_200256 | JGI IMG/M metagenome (GOLD analysis project Ga0268255, IMG submission 200256) | Agave microbial communities from Guanajuato, Mexico - Or.Ma.rz (v2) (version 3) | ecosystem: Host-associated > Plants > Phyllosphere > Phylloplane/Leaf | place: Guanajuato, Mexico...
CACTGTCGCGGGCTTTGCTGCTGCCCACTTGCATGGCCTGCACAGCCTTCGAAACGCCGCTTTGCAACCGTTCGATACGAACCTGGATGTCTTTGGTCGAGTCCTGGGTACGCGCCGCCAGGGCCCTCACTTCATCGGCCACCACGGCAAAACCACGGCCTTGCTCGCCAGCCCGCGCGGCTTCGATGGCAGCGTTCAGCGCAAGCAGGTTGGTTTGTTCGGCAATACCGCGAATCACTTCAAGCACCGCACCGATACTGGACGTTTCCTGGGCCAACGCCTCGATGGTGCCCGAGGCGCTCTCCACTTCAAGGGCCAGTTGGCGGATCGATTCGATGGTGCTGCTGACCACTTCGGTTCCGTCCCGGGACTGGCTGCTGGCTTGCTGCGCAGCGTCGGAGGCGCTCACCGCGCTATGGGCCACCTCATGCACGGCCGCGCTCATCTGAGTTGCAGCGGTGCTGACTTGGTCGAGCGCCGCGTGTTCGCTGCTGATCAGTCGATCATTGGTCGCCGCCATGCTGGCCATGGTACGAGCGGCGGCATCGACCTCACCTGTCACCCGGCCTACTTCGGCAATCAGTGGCTGCAGCTTGTCGAGGAAACGGTTGAAAGCACTGCCAAGCTGTCCCAACTCGTCAGCCGAACGGACCTCAAGACGCCCTTTCAGATCGCCGCCGCCCTCCGCGATTTGCTCGACGCGGTGCAGCAATCGACGCATCGGAGTCAGCACCACCAGCGGCAGGCCCAGTACCAGCAAGATGCAACCCAACAGGCCGACCAACAGAATTCCTCCCTGCTGCACGCCCACCGCTTCACCATGATCAATCGCCGCCTGCCCCTCCTGATTAGAGGCCTGGTCTTCCAGCTCGCCCAACTTGTCGATGGCGTCGCGCATGGTATCGAACCGGCGCTCACCGTCACCGAAACTCAAGGCACTGGCCGCCTGCGGATTGCTTTCGGCCTGCTCGACGACCCGCCGCGACGCCTGCGCCCACTGGGCATAGCTATCGTCGAACTGTTTGACCAGAGCCTGCGCCTCGGCACTCGGCTGCATGGCGGCATATTTATGCACGCGGTCATAGGCTTGCTTGAGGTTCTCGGCATGGCTGGTGCGCAACGCTTGCGCATGATCACCCGTACCGCCGACCAGCAGGCTGCGCTCGGCGACAAACGCTTGGTAGAGATCACGGTCGGCGTTGAGCAACAAGCTGATGGCCGGAAGATAACGCTTGGTCAACCGGGTGCTGGAGTCCGTAACCTGATCGATGCCTCGCATGCCCGACCATCCCATCAACACCAGCAGCAAGGCCAGGAAAGCGACTGGCAGGGCAATTTTCCAGCGAAAGCCCAGGTCGGCAAAGAACTGCAGCATGGGGACACTCCTTGTACGGGATTTGACTTGCCTATCGGCAGACATGCCTTGAGCTATAGACCATTAGTCCCATTGTCACAAAGAAGTGACATGTAATTGAGGGCTGGAAACGGAATTCGTCTCGAACCGAGAAGTGGCGGCTACTGACCTCCAGCCAACAGCTCCGTGATCCATCGAACCTGCCGGACGATGTCCTCCATCCTATCCTCGGGCACGGCTTGCCGCGCCCGAGCGAAGCGGACCAGGGTCTTTTGTTTCAGGTGCAGCAGGCGTTGCCATTTGGCCAGGAACGCCGGGCTGCGTACCTGCATCAGCACGGGACCGAAGTACAGCTCCTCGGCGGTGTACATCACCGGCCCGTCACGCTCGGCGACGATGATTTCATAGTCGAAGCGGTTCTCCCGCAGCAGGTCCTCGGACAGGATACGGTAGCCATTTTCCATCAGCCATTGGCGCAGCGGTCGCTCGCCACCGTTAGGCTGCAGGATCAGCCGCTCCTGGCCGTTCAGCCGCGACTTGTCCCTGTCGAGGATGTCGCGAATCGTCTCGCCACCCATGCCGCACAGGCTGATCGCCGTGATCCCGTCTCCCGGCTCTATGGCCGCCAGACCGTTAGCCAGGCGTACCACGATCCGCTGCTCCAGGTCGTTTTCGCGCACCGTGCGTTCAGCCGAACGGAACGGCGTCAACGCAACCTCACCGGCCACCGCCATTGAAATGATCCCACGGCGCATCAGCACCACTGGCAAATAAGCATGGTCCGAACCGATATCGGCCAGGCGCGCCCCCGCCGGTACATGCGCAGCTACGTGCTCCAGGCGCATGGACAGTGTCTGTTCGTTCAACGGTTGCCTCTTTTCATCAGAAGTGCCCTAAGCCAAACGCCGGAAACGAAAAAGCCCCTGAAATCTTTAACAATTTCAGGGGCTTAGTCGTATTCAATAGTGGCGGAGAGATAGGGATTTGAACCCTAGGTACTGTTGCCAGTACAACGGATTTCGAATCCGTCCCGTTCGGCCACTCCGGCATCTCTCCAGTGGCGCGCATCATACCAGCACATTCGCCGGAAGCGAACCCCCGAGCGAATTTTTTTCCGTGCTATCAGATGCTTGCGTCGATTACAGCGGTACACCCAGGCGTTGGGCGACTTCTTCGTAGGCTTCGATGACGTCACCGAGGCCTTGGCGGAAGCGGTCCTTGTCCATCTTCTTCTTGGTGGCCTTGTCCCACAGGCGGCAACCGTCCGGACTGAATTCGTCACCCAGGACGATAGAACCGTCGCTGAACACACCGAACTCAAGCTTGAAGTCCACCAGCAGCAGGCCGGCGTCGTCGAACAACTTGGTCAGCACTTCGTTGACCTTGAGGGACAGTTCCTTCATGCGTGCCAGTTGCTCGGCGGTGCCCCAGCCGAATGCCACGACGTGGGATTCATTGATGAACGGATCGCCCTTGGCGTCGTCCTTCAGGAACAGTTCGAAGGTGTAGGGGTTGAGTTTCATGCCCTCCTCCACACCCAGGCGCTTGACCAGGCTGCCGGCGGCGTAGTTGCGCACGACGCACTCGACCGGGATCATGTCCAGCTTCTTGACCAGGCACTCGTTGTCGCCCAGCAGCTTGTCGAACTGGGTCGGAACGCCGGCCGCTTCGAGCTTCTGCATGATGAAGGCGTTGAACTTGTTGTTCACCATGCCCTTGCGGTCGAGCTGTTCGATGCGCTTGCCATCGAACGCCGAGGTGTCGTTGCGAAACAGCAGGATCAAGCGGTCGGCGTCGTCGGTCTTGTAAACCGATTTGGCTTTGCCGCGGTAGAGTTCTTCACGTTTTTCCATGATGGGCTCCGCTTGCTAAGTAGTGGGCTAGGCGATATGTCGCCAGTCGAGCCCTGAATCTTGATCGGCCAGTTGCAGCCAGTCCGGGTCGCACCCCAGGGTGTCGACAAAACATTGCCGGGCCAGCTGCGGCAGGTTGTTCTTGCTGCTCAGATGGGCCAGGACCAAGTGTTGCAGGCCCTGCCAGCCCAACTCGGCCACCAGGTACGCCGCCTGGTGGTTATTCAAATGCCCGCGTTCCCCGCCTACCCGCTGCTTGAGGAAGTACGGGTAGTACCCGCTTGCCAGCATGTCGCGACAGTGGTTGGACTCGATCATCAACGCATCGAGATCCCGGTAACTGTCCATGACCCTGTCGCAATACGAGCCCAGGTCGGTCAGCAGGCCAAAGCGCCGCTCACCGTCGCTGAAGACATACTGTGTCGGCTCGCGGGCGTCATGGGCCACGCTCACCACACTGATATCCAGGGCTCCTATGCGCAGTTGCTCGCCACCGGCCACGAAACCGGCAGGCTCCAGGGGCTTGCGCAGGCCGTCCAACGTACCGCGGCTGAGGTAGACCGGCAGGTTGTAGCGCCGAGACAGCAAACCCACGCCATGCACGTGGTCGGCATGTTCGTGGGTCACGAGTATCGCGCTCAACTGCGCCGGATGCACACCCAGGCGCAACAGGCGTCTTTCGGTTTCCCGCAGGGAGAAACCGCAATCGACCAGCACGTACGTGCCAGCACTGGAAACCAGCGTGCCGTTCCCTTGGCTACCGCTGCCGAGAACGGCAAACTGCATCGGATCAGCCCAGGTTATCCTGAATGACACTCAACACCTTGCGAGCCACTTCGGCCGGCGCCACGGTATTGATGTTCTTCTCGACGGTCACCTGGACGTTCTCGCCCACCTTGCTCAGGCGAACCTGATAGCGCTCGGCGCGGGCTTCGATTTCTTCCTTGTCCGGCTTGTTGCCAAACAGACCACTGAAGAAGCCTGGCTTCTCGTCTTTCTTCTCGGCTTTTTCAGCCAGGTTGATGTAGTAAAGGCCCAGGCTACGGTTGATGTCTTCAACCCGCCATTCGCCCTGCTCCAGCGCACGACCAACGCTGGACCAGGCACGGTCCAGGTCGGAGCCGACGTTGAGCACCGGGTTGCCACTGCCGTCTTCGGTCAGGCTGACACGGCTCGGTGTATCGAAATCCCGTGAAGCCAGCATCGACACCGAACCACCCTGCTCGGCGGAACGGCTCATGCTCGCGAGCATGTCGTCCACCAGCGCGGCGTCGAGGCCGGTGTTGACCGAACGGTTGGTGAAAGCCACATCGGCGGTGCTGCCCGCAGGACGCTCGGCGCTGACCACGTAGATTTCACTGGTATTACGTTGGACACCCGGCTCGATGCGCACACGCACACGGGATTCGCTGTCGCTGGCGACACCGGCTGCGCTCAGGCGCTTGCCCATGGCAGCAGACAATTCATCGGCATGCTGCCAGGTGGTGGTGAACTCGCCGGTCTGCGGACGCTGCTCGTCGATGCGAAAACCGTTGTCCTGGAAGAACTGGATCGCCACGGGCCAGACTTCGGCCGGCGGATGCTGGGCCATGACCCAACGTGAATCGCCACTCTTCTGAAGGGTATAGTCGCTGGCATCGGCCACGGCCGAAAGTGGCTGCGGACGAGGAACGACATATTCGCCCTTGGCGGTGTCGTCGGCCACGTTACGCGGGATCGGCAGCAGCGGATCCAGGCGCTTGGCGACGTGAACGTCTGGCGGCAGTTGCATTGGTGCAGTCTGTTGCGCGTTCAGGTAATCGCTACCACGATCGCGGAAATAACCTTCCGGGCCCCAGATCCACCCGCAGCCACTGGTGCTGGAGATAATCAAGGCAAGTGCGGAAAGTCCGGCAATTCGCTTCATGCGGTGTACTTCCTCAATTAAACCAGGACGCCGGACTGGCGCATGGCCTGCCGCAGCGGTTCGTGACAGGCGTTGCTCAGCCAGGTGAGCGGCAAGCGGATGCCTTCGTGCATCAGGCCCATTTCCACCAGCGCCCATTTTACCGGGATCGGGTTGGCTTCGATGAACAGGTCCTTGTGCAACGGCATCAGTTTTTCGTTGAGTGCCCGAGCGGTCGCGGCGTCGCCCTTGAGCGCGGCTTCGCACAGATCAGCCATTTCCCGCGGCGCGACGTTGGCGGTCACGGAGATATTGCCCTTGCCCCCCATCAGGATCAGTTCGACTGCCGTCGGGTCATCCCCGGACAGCACGATGAAATCCTTGCTCACGCCATCAAGGATGGCCTTGGCGCGCTTCAGGTCGCCGGTGGCTTCCTTGATGCCGATGATGTTCGGGACGGTCGACAGGCGGATCACGGTTTCGGCCTGCATGTCGCAGGAGGTGCGGCCGGGAACGTTATAGAGGATCTGCGGGATGTCGACCGCTTCGGCGATGTGCTTGAAGTGCTGGTACAGGCCTTCCTGGGTCGGCCGGTTGTAGTACGGAACGACGAGCAGGCAGGCGTCGGCACCGGCTTCCTTGGCGTTGCGGGTCAGCTCGACGGCTTCGCGGGTCGAGTTGGCGCCGGTACCGGCGATGACCGGAATGCGACCGTTGACCTGCTTGACCACGGCACGGATGACTTCGATGTGTTCGTTGACATCGAGGGTTGCCGACTCGCCGGTGGTACCGACGGCGACAATGGCATGGGTGCCGTTTTCAAGGTGGAAGTCCACGAGTTTGCTGAGGCTGGCCCAGTCAAGACGCCCTTGTGCATCCATGGGTGTGACCAGTGCCACCATACTGCCCGCAATCATGAAACCGCTCCTGCCGGAAAAAGAGAGCCGTAATGGTACTGGCGCCAAGATGCTTGTACAAGCGAACTCCCATTCCCCTTGGCGACGGTTTTCGCTACCCTTCAGGCTTTGATCGGTACCGACACGCTCATCAGCCGGTGCCCAGCCTCCGTTTTCGTCGCCCCGAGCCCCGATCCTGCGTTGCCCTGATGCATTTCCTGTCGTTCCGAAATGCGGCGCAACCCCAGGCACAGGGCTTGAGTCGTTCGTTTTCCCCAGGCATGGCGCCATGTCGAACGACAAAGGTACCGACCGCTCATCGCTTTAGGAATGCTGCATGTCCACCCCCACAGTCCGCGAACAATTCCTTGTTATCAGTGCCCTTGGCGCCAACCCCATGGAGCTGACTAACGTCCTGTGCCGCGCCAGCCATGAAAATCGCTGCGCCGTCGTGACCTCACGCCTGACCCGCCATGGCGAATGCAGTGCGCTCGTGCTGGAAATTTCCGGCAGTTGGGACGCCCTGGCCCGCCTGGAAGGCAGCCTGCCGGTACTGGCCAAGAAGCACGCCTTCACCGTCAACGTGGTGCGCAGCGCCGCGCTGGAAAACCGTCCCCAGGCCCTTCCCTACGTGGCTTACGTGAGCTCGGCCTATCGCCCGGACATCATCAACGAGTTGTGCCAGTTCTTCATGGACCACCACGTTGAACTGGAAAACCTGACCTGCGACACCTACCAGGCACCACAGACCGGCGGCACCATGCTCAACGCCACGTTCACCGTGACGCTGCCGGCCGGCACCCAGATCAGTTGGCTGCGCGATCAGTTCCTGGACTTCGCCGATGCGATGAACCTGGACGCCCTGATCGAACCGTGGCGCCCACAAAACCCAATGTAAGGAAGCGTTCATGGCCGTTGCCGTCGACCAGCCGGTTACCGATTTCCAGGCGCCCGCCACCAGCGGGCAAACCGTCAGCCTCGCCGCCCTCAAGGGCAAGCAGGTTGTGATCTACTTTTATCCGAAGGACAGCACACCGGGCTGCACCACCGAAGGCCAGGGTTTTCGCGATCAGTACGCACAGTTCAAGGCCGCCAACACTGAAGTGTTCGGGGTATCCCGGGACAGCCTCAAGTCCCACGAGAACTTCAAGTGCAAGCAGGAGTTTCCGTTCGAGCTGATCAGCGACAAGGACGAAGCCGTCTGCCAGCTGTTCGATGTGATCAAGCTGAAAAAACTGTATGGCAAGGAATACCTGGGCGTTGATCGCAGCACATTCCTGATCGACAAGGACGGCGTGCTGCGCCAGGAATGGCGTGGCGTGAAGGTGCCCGGGCATGTGGATGCCGTGCTGGCGGCGGCCCAGGCGCTCGACAAGGCTTGAGGCTTTTGTTGCCCGTTCTGCCGCTATCGCGAGCAAGCTCGCTCCCACAGGGTTCTATGCCACAACACTGATCCAATCTCCCACAGGGTTCTAAGTCACACCTCAGATCCATTGTGGGAGCGAGCTTGCTCGCGATGAGGCCATCAGCCTCACCCGACAAACCGCTTATAACAACGGCGCCACCACCGGCTCCTTGCTCGGCCACGCATCCAGCACCGCCTTGATCAGCGTAGCCAGGGGAATCGCGAAGAACACCCCCCAGAATCCCCACAAGCCGCCAAACAACAACACTGCGCAGATTATCGCCACCGGATGCAGGTTCACCGCCTCGGAGAACAGCAGCGGCACCAGGACATTGCCGTCCAGTGTCTGGATGATTCCGTAGACCGCCATCAGATAGATGAACTGATCGCTCCAGCCCCACTGGAACAGCGCAATCAACGCCACCGGCACAGTCACCACCACGGTGCCGACATAAGGCACCACGACCGAAATGCCCACCAGCATCGCCAGCAAGGCGGCGTAATTGAGCCCCAAGGCGACGAAACCGATATAGGTCACGCCACCGCAGATGAAGATCTCAATGACCTTGCCGCGGATGTAATTGGCGATCTGGCGATTCATTTCCTGGGCCACACGGGTAATCAACGCGCGTTCGCGAGGCAGGTAGCCACGGACCCAACGGCCGATCATCTCCCGATCCTTGAGGAAGAAGAACACCAGGATCGGCACCAGGACCAGGTAGATCATGATGTTCACCAGCAATGGCAAGCTGGACAGCGAAAACGTCAGCGCCCATTGGCCAAACTTGCCGATCTGCCCGCGCACCACTTCGATGGTCTGCAACACCTGCTCATCGGACACCAGGTGCGGATAGCGCTCTGGTAGCAGCAACAACAGGGACTGCCATTTGGCCAACATTCCGGGCAGCTCATTGAACAAGGTCACTAATTGGTGCCAGAGCAGTGGGACGACCACCACGATAAATACCACCAACAAGCCCATGAACAAGGCAAACACCAGCCCGACCGCTGCGGTTCCCGGCAAGCGCAGGCGCTCCAGGGTAGTGACCAGTCCCTGCATCAGGTAGGCCAGCACCATCCCCGCCAGCACCGGCGCCAGCATGCCCCCCAGGGTCAGGATGGCTGTGAAGGCCAGGAACAGCAGTACGGCCAGCACCACCGCCTCTTCATCAGAGAAGTAGCGCTGGAACCAGTCGCGTAACACTTTGAACATTAAAATTCCTTAACGAGCACGATCTTTCTTCAGGCTTTCTTCAACCAGTAACGGTAGACGCCGTTATCGTCTTCTTCATGCAGCAGCGTATGACCGGCAAGCCGGGCAAAGGTGCGGAAATCGCGCTGCGAGCCCGCATCCGTGGCGATGACCTTGAGCACGGCGCCGCTGGAGAGGCGATTGAGTTCCAACTTGGCCTTGAGCAACGGCAACGGACAATTCAAGCCGCTGGCGTCCAGTTCGGCATCGTAGGCTACAGCATCGGTCATCGGTTCACTCCGCGACGGGTCGTTGGGCCGCCTAGAATATCTGGTCCCAGGCCCGGTGTCCGGCTACAGTAGGGTCTTTGTCGACAAAGGCCCCCGTGCATGACCTTTCTGCGCCCCACCCTGCTGACGCTCGCTTGCCTGCTTGCCTCACCGGGCTTCGCCGACGACCTGCCGTCACTTGGCGATGCCAGTTCTGCCATCGTTTCGCCAGAACAGGAACACCAGCTGGGTCGCGCGTGGCTGGCCCTGCTGCGCAGCCAGGTTTCGCAGCTCAACGATCCACAGCTCAAGGACTACGTTGAAACCAGCGTCTACAAGCTGGTGGAAACCAGCCAGGTCAATGACCGGCGCCTGGAGTTCATTCTGATCAACAGTCCGCAACTCAACGCTTTCGCCGCACCCGGCGGAATCGTCGGGGTCAACGGCGGCCTGTTCCTCAACGCCCAGACCGAAGGCGAGTACGCTTCGGTCATGGCCCACGAACTGGCGCACTTGTCGCAACGCCACTTTGCCCGGGGCGTCGAAGCCCAGCAACGCATGCAGGTACCGATGATGGCAGCGTTGCTGACCGGCATCGTGATCGCCGCTGCCGGCGGCGGCGATGCGGGAATCGCCGCCATTGCCGGGACCCAGGCGGCCGCCATCCAGGAGCAACGGCGCTTCTCCCGTCAGAACGAGCAGGAAGCCGACCGCATCGGCATCATGAACCTGGAAAAGGCCGGCTACGATCCACGCTCGATGCCGACCATGTTCGAGCGCCTGATGCGCCAGTACCGTTTCGACGCCCGGCCGCCGGAATTCCTGCTGACTCACCCGGTGACCGAGTCCCGGATCGCTGACACCCGCAACCGCGCCGAACAGGCCAAGCCGGGCGGTATCGAAGACAGCATGCGCTATCAGTTGATTCGCGCACGGGTCCAACTGATCTATGAAGAAACCCCCGGCCTGGGCGCCAAGCGCTTCCGCGCCCAACTGGATGAAAACCCGAAGAACGACGTAGCCCGCTATGGCCTGGCGATTGCGCAGATCAAGGGCGGCCAGTTGAACGAGGCCAGGGAGAACCTCAAGCCGCTGCTGGCCAAGTCGCCTAACGAGATCATCTACAACCTGGCCCAGGTGGATCTGGACATCACCAGCAACCGGCTGCCGGACGCCCAATCCCGCGTGGATCGGATGCTGAGCCAGTACCCCGCCAACTACCCGCTCAATCAGGTACGCGTCGACCTGCTGCTCAAGCAGAACCGTCCTGCTGACGCGGAGAAGGCCTTGGAAACCCTCCTCAAGACCCGCCCTTACGATCCGGACGTCTGGTATATGGTGGCCGAGACCCGCGGGCTGTCGGGTAACATCATCGGCCTGCACCAGGCCCGCGCCGAATACTTCGCCCTGGTGGGCGACTACCGCCAGGCCATCCAGCAACTGGACTTCGCCAAGCGGCGCGCCGGCACCAACTTCCCGCTGTCTTCACGCATCGATGCCCGGCAACGGGAGCTCATGGAGCAAGAGCGCATGGTCAAGGACATGATGGGCTGAACGAAGGATTCCAGGCGACCTACGACCCCTGCCGCACGCACAAAAAAACCGCCTCTCTCGAGGCGGTTTTTCGTTGAACCGCTAACCGATCATTCGGCCAGCTTGAAGGTGATGAAGCTCGCACGCCCCTGACGCAGGACCCGCATCGACACCGAACGATTCTTCGGCAGCGCCTTGGCAATATCGGTGAACTCCTTGGCGGAACTGATGGCCTGGTTGTTCAAATGCGTGATGATGTCGCCGGGTTGCAAGCCAATCAGGGCGGCGGGACCGTCCTGCACTTCCTTGATGACTACACCACCCTGCAGCTCCAGGGCTTTCTTTTGCTCTGCGGTCAGCTCGACCACCGCCACACCCAGGCGATTGCTGCTGCGCTCGACGCCGGATTTGGTCTGTGGATCCAGCTCCGCGCCTTCTTCAGGAATGGCGCCGACAGTCAACTCAACGTTCTTGCGCTTGCCCTCGCGAATCACTTCCAGGTTGGCCTTGGCACCGGCCTTCAGGGCGCCTACCAGGTGAGGCAGGTCCGCGGACATGATGATCGGCTGGTCATTGAGTTTCAGGATCACGTCACCGACCTGCAGGCCACCCTTGGCGGCCGGACCACCCTCCTGGATCTGTGCCACCAGCGCACCGGCTGGTTTCTCCAGTCCGAACGACTCGGCCAGGTCTTTGTTGACCTCCTGGATGACCACGCCCAACCAGCCGCGACTGACCTTGCCTCCGCTCTTGAGCTGGTTCGATACATCCATGGCGACATCGATCGGAATCGCAAAGGACACGCCCATGAAGCCGCCCGAACGGGTGTAGATCTGGGAGTTGATGCCCACCACTTCACCGGCAAGGTTGAACAGCGGGCCACCGGAGTTGCCCGGATTGATCGGCACGTCGGTCTGGATGAACGGGACGTAGTTCTCGTTCGGCAGGCTGCGACCGATGGCGCTGACGATGCCTTGGGTCACGGTATGGTCGAAGCCGAACGGCGAACCGATGGCCACCACCCACTGGCCGGCCTTAAGGTCCTGGGACTTGCCGAGCTTGAGTACCGGCAGGTCCTTGCCGTCGATTTTCAGCAACGCCACGTCGGAGCGTGGGTCGGTGCCCACCAGTTTGGCCTTGAGTTCACTGCGATCGGCCAGGCGCACCA
>Ga0268255_10001875_pt1 | contig 11544 bp, 15 predicted proteins | sample AgamicOrMarz_FD_200256 | JGI IMG/M metagenome (GOLD analysis project Ga0268255, IMG submission 200256) | Agave microbial communities from Guanajuato, Mexico - Or.Ma.rz (v2) (version 3) | ecosystem: Host-associated > Plants > Phyllosphere > Phylloplane/Leaf | place: Guanajuato, Mexico...
TACTAACTCTACTGCTGTATGACGGCATTATAAAATTTTGGCCAAGTGAGTTGGAAAGCTTCTTGCAATTTATTATTTTCCTACCCATTATTTTTATTTGGATACCATACCTACCAAAAGAAGAGCAAAACAAAAAGGATGCAGCATAATATTTGCATCCTTTTTCATTGTTTTTTAAGTTGTTGAATCCGTTCGTAGATTTGTCCTAAACGCTTTTCTTCACCTGCATCTTTTGGAAGATAGTAGGTAACATCTTTAAGGCTGTCGGGAAGGTACTGTTGTTTTACCCAGCTATTTGGATAGTCATGTGGGTACAAATAATGAACTCCATGTCCCAGTTTCGCTGCTCCCTGGTAGTGGGCGTCACGTAAATGCATAGGAATTTCACCAGATTTCCCATTTTGTACATCCATAATAGCTCTATCAAGAGCGGAGTAAGCGGTGTTACTCTTCGCTGAAAGACAAAGTTCTATACAGATAACCGCTAGAGGAATTCTTCCCTCTGGCAAACCCACTCGCTCAACTGTTTCGATTGCTGGTAAAACACGAGCACATAGAGCAGGGTTAGCTAAGCCAATGTCTTCGTACGCAATCACCAACAGACGCCTTGCAATAGACACAAGGTCCCCACCTTCAAGAAGCCGAGCCATATAATGCAGTGCACCATCGACGTCACTTCCACGTATCGATTTTTGAAGGCCCGATAACAAATTATAAAAAATATCGCCTTTTTTATCGTGTGAAAATCCTTTGTTTTGAATGCATTCCTGAACTGTTTCCTCTGTGATAGTAAAAGCGCCATTTCCATCTTGTTCGGAAGCCCATACGACAGTTTCGAGTAGAGTAAGAGCAGAACGTCCATCACCAGTTGCTTCTGCCAGTAGTTGAAGGGAGGGGTCATCAATATGAATGGTATAATTGCCTAATCCACGTTCTTTATCTTTTAGAGCGTTCTCAAGTAGGGTACGAACAGCTGCCGAATCTAATAGTTTTAATTGTTTAATATGACCAATTCGAGAGAGAACGGCACCGCGCACGCTATGAAAAGGGTTTTCCGTTGTAGCACCAATTAATGTGTACAAACCTTCTTCTAGTGTCTTTAAAAGGGTGTCTTGCTGGGTCTTGTTAAGTAAGTGAATTTCATCGATAAAAAGAAGAGCATTACCCGTTTGACGCGCTTCCTTCATCACCGCTTCCAAATCCTTCTTTCCTGCAGAAGTGGCATTTAACGCATAAAATGTTTTGTATGTAGAATTCGCAATAGCATAAGCAAGAGAAGTTTTCCCTGTACCAGGAGGGCCATAAAGTAAAAGAGACGGGACGTGTCCGTTTTGAATCATTTTGTATAGAGCTGTATTCGGACCAATCACATGGTCTTGACCTACGACTTCTTCTATTTTCGTAGGGCGCATGCGGTATGAAAGTGGCTCTTGGAATGTCATGACTATCACTCCTTGTAATGTGGTTTAAGCTAAAAGAAAAAGGAACCAAAGGTTCCTTTTTTTAATGATTAATACTTTGCTTGTTTCGCTTGAACTGTACCATGTAACTGCTTTAACAAATCATCAAACTTAGCTAGGTCTGATACTTGTTGATTCGTGTTATGAATGGTGCTGCTTTCAAGTTCAGAAAAAGCTGTTTTCATGTCTTCTAATAATGATAGCTTGCCAAGATACGCAACAATTTCTTTCATGCTGTCTTCTAAGCGTTCCATTTTAGCTAATGGTTGAATTAAGCCTTTTCCGTTGTCACCTAAGCGTTTTGTCTCTTCTTGACAACGAGACGTTAAGTCATTTAACTCGCGGTAGATAGTAAATAAATCAGATTCTAAACGTTTTCTAGTATCGTGCATAATGGTTCCCCCTAAAAATATCTAAGTTTATCACTCGTCTGTACATTGAGTAATTTCTCAAAAAGACCTACTGCAAATAAAAAAAAGAGCACATTTTTTTGTGCTCTTTTTACAAAAGAAGAATCGTACGTTACACGACTACATTTAAAACAAGGATAAGAATTAACGCCACAACTGAAATAATGGTCTCCATTGCTGTCCACGTAAGTAATGTTTCTTTTACCGTCATGCCAAAGTATTCTTTAATTAACCAGAAACCTGAATCGTTAACATGAGAGAGGATTAAAGAACCTGCTCCCGTTGCAAGAACAAGTAACTCAAGGTTCGTTCCTGGCATAGCCGCTGCGATTGGTGCTACAATACCTGCCGCTGTCATCATCGAAACTGTAGCAGAACCTGTTGCTACGCGAATTAACGCTGCAATTCCCCATCCAAGAAGTAATGGAGAGATATGAGAGTGTGTTGCCATATCAGCAATTTCTTGTCCAATACCAGAATCTAATAGAATTTTATTAAATGCGCCGCCAGCACCGATGACAAGTAAAATACTAGCTGTTGGAGCTAATGCATCATTTGTAAATTTCAACACTTTGTCGCGGTTTAATCCACGTGCATATCCAAGACTAAAGAATGAATAAACAGTAGCGATTAATAATGCGACGATAGGGTCTCCAATGAATTTTAAAGCTTCATAAGTTGTTGTATTTTTATCTACATAGATTTCAGCTACGGATGCTATTAGCATTAAAAGTACTGGAATTAAAATTGTAAATACGGTGTTAAAAAATCCTGGAAGTTCTTTTAAATCTTTTGCATTTGTCGTTAACTGTTCCCCGATATCTTTTGGAACCGTTTTGTGAATGCGTTTGCCAATCCATTTACCGTAAAGTGGTCCTGCAATGATAGCTGTAGGAAGACCTACGATAAGTGAGTAAAGAATGGTTAAGCCGACGTCTGCTTTAAAAATACCTACAGCAGCCATAGCAGCTGGATGCGGAGGAACTAATCCGTGAACCACAGATAACCCTGCAATTAATGGAATCCCGATTGCTACTAACGAAATCCCTGTTTCCAAAGCAATCGTAAACACAAGAGGAATTAAAAGCACAAATCCTACCTGGAAAAACACAGGAATACCCACGATAAAAGCAACAACCATCATAGCCCAGTGAACATTTTTCTTTCCGAATTTGTCAATGAGTGTTCGAGCAATGCGTTCAGCACCGCCTGATTCTGCCATCATTTTCCCAAGCATGGTACCTAATGCAAGGACAATTGCTAAAAAGCCAAGCGTATTCCCCATACCTGCCTTAATCGAATCAATTATCCCTGGTGTTTCAGGGTTTGGTGCAATAATAGGCATGTCTGCAGCAAGACCGACACCAATTGCGGTAATAAGTAGCGCAACAAATGGATTCATTTTTGCCCAGGTAATTAGCAATAAAAGAACCACAATTGATGCTAATACTATAAGTAATAACATGTTTTTTCCTCCTGCATAAGTAGTTATATAAATAAGAGCAACCTAGTGTGAATTACACACGCCTATTAGTACAAGGAGAAACAAGAAAGCCCTTTGGACCAAGAAAGAAAATGTTTCGCTTTGGTTAACTTGTAGGATTTTATTTGTTTCCAGAAAATAAGCAACGGTAGGAAACTGGTAGAAAAAGGGGAGAAATATATGAAGCTCGTTATTGCAATTGTCCAGGATAAAGACAGCTCGGCACTAGTGAAGCGATTTATTGACGAAGGAATATCCAATACCAAACTAGCGAGTACAGGTGGATTCCTAAAAGAGGGTAATACCACGTTTTTAATTGCCGTAAATGAAGATAAAGTAGACCACACACTTACATGTATAAAAGAGACGTGTAAAACGAGAGAACAAGTTCCTAAGCAAGCTACGGTGTTAAATGGAACAGGTTTGTATCCTGTTGCAATTCGAGTAGGCGGAGCAACAGTGTTTATAGTCGATATTGAAGCATTCCATCAATTTTAAGGGAGTGGTGGAATCATGATACTAAAATTATCCATTACTCAAATGTTGTTTAATGCGGTGTTTCAGTTTTCAAATTTGTTTATCAATGCCTATTTATTTAAAGAGCATCATGACGTTCAACTCGTGGCATTGTATAACTTTTATATGTTTTTATTCTGGGGCATTACCTTTTACATAGGGTTTAAGTGTTGCGAAAAAAATACACGCATTGGTCAAGCTATGTCTGGTGTCTCTTGTATTGGAGGCACCATCCTGTTGATGTGTGGGATTCAAAATGTTCTGTGGCTAGGCATGTTTATGGGAGCAGCGGGAGGTTTCTTTTGGACTTCTTATCTATCTGTCTATCGCTCCTTAGGGAAGAACAGCGAAAGTGGTGGCACGTTTGCAAAAGTGTCATTAATGGCCACTCTGGTTACAGTTTTTATTCCACTTTTATTCGGGCATATTGTAGAGGGTTCCAGTTATTTTATTGGTTTTTTAGTTTTACTAGGTCTCGGTATTAGTATGTTCGTGATGAGTAAGTTTGTTCCCGCCCACCAAACGCAACCAATTCGACTTCAAAAAAGCAGTTTTAAACATCCTCAATTTATCACCACCTGTGTTCTCCAAGGTTTTTATTTCTCATTTGTAAATATATCCGCTGGGTTATTGGTTTATATGGCAGGAAAAGGTGAAGCTAGTATGGGTTCATTTGCAACGTATTATGGGATGGTTACGGTGGGTGTTACCTTTCTTATTGCATATATTCTTCCATCTAAACTACAATTGAAAGCGTTATCCTTTTCAACACTTATCTACTTAGCAGCTTCGCTCTTATTTATTATAGATTGGAGCGGTTCCGTTATTGCATTTAACTTTGCTCTTGCCTTTGCAGGACCATTATTTTTAAATACATTGATTGGTATGCACTTTTTATACTCAAATCACCATTATCAAAACGGAGAAGAAGGGTTGCTGGTAAGAGAACTGGCCTTAACCTTAGGCAAATTACTCTTTTTTGGATATATGGCGATATTTGGACTAGAAATAAATACTTTATCATTTATGGTATTGCTATTTATTGGTTCGCTTTTTCCATTTGCAATTTCAATATTGCTCAAAACAAAAAGTTTTCACTAACAAACATTCATTTTTTCATTGTTTTTTCTCCAATTTATAATTTAGCTACTATAATCATTAGGAATAGTTCAATATAAATAAAACGCAAGCTAAATTTTAGGAGGTTTTAAACTATGAAAAACGCTCAACAAATTAACCTGGTAAAACCGCATGAGGAATTTACCAAACAAGAAATGCAACTTGTTCTTGGAGACCTTGTAAAAGAACTCGAAATTGCGTTATTAGCAGGAGAAAAGACAACTCTAACGACCATTACTGCTGCAATTGTAGAAGCTCAAAAAATTAAAATAGAAGAAGGTTCAATTGATTCGCAAAATCCTGAACAAGATATCAAAATCGCTAATTCAATTCTGGAAAAGTTAGCAAAGCTTTCGTAAATAAATATTAAGAGAGGTTGCTTACTAGCAATCTTCTTTTTTATAAACCTTTAACCATGGGTTTAGTTGGTTTCATGTGAGAGATTGTGTTCAAGAAGCATTAGATGGAGATTGGTAAATTATAAGTATTAAAGCATGGAAGAGAAGTTCTTAAATAAGACCTCTCTTTTTAATTTTATAGAATTTGTTTGATGTTTTTTTACCACTTTTTAGGACCTTGAGTTAAGATGGAAATGAACGATACTATTGTACCTGGAGAGTGATAAGCATGAAGTATGTGATTACTGTAGATTCAAAAATGACAAAAAAAGAACTAGAGAGTTACCTTGCAGAGAAGGAAACAACAATGGAAACTATCAAAGAAATTGATTCTTCTAATGGAAAGATAGTAGATAGTATTATTTGGTATGAAGACGATATCAAAGTAGCGCTTAATAAAAATGGTATTGAAGCATCGAAGGAAAATGTACAGATTGTTGTTCGTAGATTCAATCCAATACATCAGCTGATGGTTGGGAACAACAATGAAACATTAGAAGATGCAGTATCTGATATAAAGCATGAAGGTAAATTTAACTAAGAACAAACAGCTAATAATTAAAATTAAGGATATGCATAAAAGACTAAAGAAAAAGGAGAGCGATAGACTATGGCAGTATTAACAATTGAACAAGAAGATTTATTGGTGGCAATGGTGAAGGAAAAGAGTAAAGAGAACCCTGAGTTTGCTAACAAAGCAGAAGAACTAGTTCATGCTTTAAAAAAGGACTCAGCTGATGAGGGCTTGGAACTTGATATTGAATCTTGCGCAGAAGGAATTAATGTCACTTTAACGCCCGAGGAGCAACAAAAAGTTATTGCAGTTATGAGAGATTATGATTATAGCGATTATAATGATTTCATCACCGATACCATTCGTGAAATTACAGGTAGAGGCGATGAAGAGGACGAAGATTTTTAAGTTTAAGGGATAAAAAAAAGGAGTGCAATATCGCCTCCTTTTTTTAATGGTTAATTTCAATATCCCCTAATAAGAAAACGGAACGGATAACAGCCATTATTTTACTTTGTTGAATACGATGTTTTGCTTCTTCAATAGTCATCGCGTGAACCGCTTCATATGAGATAAGCCCCATATATTCGTACTCAACTGAGTAACGATTTAACTTTTTCATGACTGTGCACCATCTTCAGTTATGTCTTCTACAAGAAGTAATTGATTTTCATATATAGTATCGTCCGTTAGACCATTAATTGACTTTAGTACACTTAGAGGCAGGTCATGCTCTCGTGCAATACGAAACAGCGTATCATCTTTTTTCACTTTATAAACAGAACTGTCTTCTCCAGCATCAGGTAGTTCAGGAGCTTTAGGAGCATCAACTTTCAATACTTGTCCTATGTATAAGATATCAGAAGATAAGCCATTTAATTCTTTTAAGCGTTGAACGGTCGTCCGATACTCTTTGGCAATACCAAATAATGAGTTTCCTTTTACCACAGTGTATGTAATAAGACCTTCATCCACATCTATGCTTAATAAATCTTTAAAGTCAGTGGAATAATCAACATGAAAGACCTGCTTATACGAGTGAATCAATTCCATTACCTTAGGAGAAGCCTCGCTCGCAACGGTACCCCATTTATCTAGTCGTTCTTTGTATTCATCTTCAGTAAGTTTTCCCATGTTGTATTGATATTCCGCTTTCATTAGTTGGTATTCAGCTTGTGTAATGATTTTCATTTCTTTATCAATATCTTGAATAAAAGGATTTAAAGTAGCCACATAATCATTATTTTCATTTAAAAATTCTTCGTAATAATGAGAAGCTTGATTAAAAAATTCATCTGCTTTATCTAAATCTTTTTCGCCTTCCATCCAGTGCCAATGTGCATAAAACACTTCGTAGAAGGAAATATATTCTTTGGAGTAATCATCCATTTCACGTTGATACGTGGAGGTTTCAGCTTGCACCTCGGATGGCGTTAACACAGGAACTGATACAGCAGAAAACAAAAGGCTAGTAGCGAGAATAGGTTTAATTAAATAATTCCGTTTCCGTTTGCGTGTCAAAGAAATCCCTCCGTTTCTTCCAATACAATATCCAACGTTTATTCCGCTAAGAGCTGTAAAACCCTTCGGGTTAATTTAAAGAAGTTTTTTGCATTCACACAATCTTTAAAAATGCAGATTATAAGAATGGTAAAGGAGGGTTATAACCTGCAAAAGACGCAATATATGAAAAGGTAGCGTTTTCAAAGTTGGGTATTAAAAAAAGGGTAAACATTTGCTTTTCAAAATAACAAAAATCAGTATAACGTTCTTATTTAACCATCCGATTGAGGATGAATGGAGGCGTTACTTGTGCAAAAATTTTGCAAGGAATCAAAAGTGATTCGAACAAGTCGGGTTTTTCCAAACGACGTAAACAATCACAATACATTGTTTGGAGGTAAACTCATGAGTGATGTCGACATGATAGCATCTATCTCAGCTGCTCGTCATTCACGTGCAGAAACTGTGACAGCATCCACTGATTCTGTCGATTTTCTACACCCCATTAGTCAAGACAACAGTGTTTGTTTCGAATCTTTTGTGACGTGGACAGGGAAAAGCTCAATGGAAGTTTTCGTTAAAATCATTGCGGAAGACTTGAAAACGGGGGAACGAAAAATTGCTGCTACTGCCTTTCTAACCTTCGTCGCTTTAGGAGAAAACGGAAAACCAATCCTAGTACCACAAGTTGTTCCACAAAGCGATGAAGAAAAGAAATTATATGCGACGGGAGCGGACCGTGCACAAGCGCGTAAGGTACGTCGGAAGAAAAGTAAAGAGTTGGCGGACTTTTTTACCACAGGAAAGCCGTGGGATTAAAAAAAACAGTAAAAGAATTCCTTTTACTGCTTTTTTCATGTGTTTAATTAGTTGAAGGTTGTTGTTCAGATGGAGAAGCTGTTTCTTTTCCATGAGGAGAACCATACATATTTAATACGACCACTCCTACAACGATGAGTAAAATACCAATAGCACTGCCTAAATTTAATTTTTCTTTCCATACAAGCACACTGATTACCGCAGTCGCCACTGTGCCTAATCCTGACCAGATGGCATAAGCTACACTAAGCGGCATCGTTTTTAACGTCAGCGAAAGAAAAAGAAAAGAAGAGCCAAATGCTAGAAAAACGCCAATAGTCGGCCACAGTCTTGAAAAACCTTCCGAAGCTTTTAATAAAGATGTCCCAACTAGTTCAGATACAATGGCAATTAATAAGTAAAAATAAGAAATCATTTTGTCTACCCCTCGTTCGCAGTCTTATATAGTTATACAATTATTGTATGTTGCGAAAATAGGGTAATGCTAGATTCGGAGACTTCTTATTAAGAATCGTGCTCTATTTTTAGTTGATAATTGTCAAAATCTTACTTTTGTGTTCTTTTCCATCTTCAGTAGTGTACAGAATGGAAATATCCATTGGTTGGTTATTCATATTCTTTTTCCATTCTTTAAAGTCTTTAACAGAAAAAGCTTGTCGACTACTAGGAAGTTCGTTTGAATACCCTTTTTTAATCACTTCAGGCTCCGTATTTTCGTAATTTTCCCCACTTGCTAAAGCTTCGTCTATAGAACCATCTTTCTTTTTCAAGGCCATTTCCATGTTTATCTGTTTAATTTTAAGGGTTTTATCTCCAGAATACGATAAGGTTCCACCTTTAACCATATACATAGAAGGGGTTACTACAAATAGCCCGTCTTTGACAGACCAATTATCACCTGACCCAGAAAAAGGAATAGCATATGTATTTACAGTTTTTTGTGTGTACGCTAATTCGTTCTTCTTGAGAAGAAATAGAGTAAGAGTTAAAGCATTTGTTAAAACAAGTACAATAATTACCGTAATAAACCATTTTTTCATATATTTATCACCTCTATTTCTGATTATACAGGAAAGAGGAAAATCTTTGCAGTGGTAAATGAATTAACACGTAATCTTTTAATACAAAGAAGAGGTGATATTGTGGATTTACGTACATATATTAAAAGTTTCCCAATGCAACCAGGTTGCTACATTATGAAAGATAAGAAGGATACTATTATCTACATAGGAAAAGCGAAGTTCTTGAAAAATCGTGTTTCATCGTATTTTTCTGGTGAACAACACACTAAAACCCAGCGTCTATTAGGAGAAGTACATAAAATAGACTATATAGTAACAGAAACGGAAGTAGAAGCCTTATTACTAGAAAACCAAATGATTAAAAAACATTCACCGAAATACAACATCTTACTGAAAGATGATAAAACCTATCCTTATATTCACATTACAAAAGAAGAACACCCGCGCATTTTGATAGCACGGGAAGTAGATAAGAAAAAGGGGTGGTTTTATGGACCTTATCCAAATAGCAAAAGTGCGCGTGAAGTAGTAGATGTATTAAATATGTTGTATCCATTGCGCAAGTGTAGCGTTCTGCCTAAAAAAGAGTGTTTATATTATCATTTAGGACAGTGTTTAGCACCTTGTATTTTGCCTGTTACTCAAAAGGATTATCAACCTCTCTTACAAGATATACAATCGTTTCTACGAGGAGATTACGAAGGTGTTATCTCTACACTGCATGAGAGAATGCAGCGTGCCGCTGAAAGTTTACAGTTTGAAACAGCTAAAGATTATCGAGATGCTATTGCTCATATTCAACAATTACAACCCAAACAACACGTTATGCTTCAAGACAAGAGGAATCGGGACATTTGGGGATGGAAAACAGAAGGAGACATGGTTACGGTGCAGGTCTTGCATGCAAGGAACGGGGCAGTTGTACAGCGAGATGTTATGCATTACACAGAAGTGGAAGACGCAGAGGGCTTTATTATAAGTTGCATTGTACAGTTTTATACAAAGCATTTGGTCCCTAAAGAAATCTTGTTACCTTCACTTGATAAGGGTGAACTGCTTAAGGAGGCTCTTTTAACTAAGGTTTATTTCCCGCTACGGGGTCAAAAGAAAAAATTATTGGAAATGGCTATGCGCAATGCAGAACATGCATTTGCAATGGAACAAATTCGGCAAGAAGAAAAAAGCAGAAAATATAAGGAAGGTATGAGTGAACTAACAAGTTTGCTGGGGATGGCTGATGTAAGCAGAATTGAAATCTTTGATAACGCACATCTGCAAGGTACATATGCTGTATCAGGCGTAGTCGTGTATGAGAATGGACAGTTTCTACGCAAAGAGTATCGAAAGTTTCGATTGCAACACGATAACACACGTGATGACTTAGCATCCATGCGCGAAGTTATTTTAAGACGTTATACTCGCTTAGTAAAAGAAGAGAAGGTACTGCCTGATGTTATTATTGTAGACGGAGGAAAAACGCAATGGCACACAGCACAAGTCTCTGTTAAACAACTAGGGATAACAGTACCTGTCATTTCATTAATGAAAGATGAAAAACACCGTACACACGCTATTATTGATATAAATGGAATAGAGAGACCGTTGAAGAGGTCAAGTTATTTGTATCGACTGGTATCCTCATGGCAAGAAGAAGTTCACCGATTTGTCATAACGTATTTCCGCTCACTGCAAGCAAAAGACATTAAAACTTCTGTATTAGATACCATAAAGGGAATAGGACCTAAACGAAAAAAAGAATTACTCAAAAGCTTTCAATCCATCGAAAAAATTAAAAATGCAAGCATAGAAGAGTTGAAATTGGAGGGCGTTTCTGAACAGTTAGCAAAAACTATCTATGAGGCTTTTCATCCAGAAAATAAAGAAGAATAAGTGGGTATAATAAGAGGAAGCAAAAGAAATTGCTTCCTCTTTCATATGACTAAATAAGTTGTTGCTGGGCTAATTGAACAAGACGTTTTGTGATTTCTCCACCTACTGAGCCGTTTGCACGAGCTGTGGAGTTTGCACCTAATGTAACTCCAAATTCTTGTGCAATTTCCATTTTCATTCCTTGAAGGGCCTTCTCTGAAGCTGCTACAATTAATTGATTAGTGTTTGTCATATCCATCTCTCCTTTTGTGTAGGTCGTTGTTACACCTGTAATATTGGCAAGAAAAACGGCATTTAAACTGGTGAAAAAAGAGAGTTGCATAAAAGAGAAAAGGGTAAATATTCTAGATTGAGAAAGTCAAGAACCCTTCAGAAAAGATGGTGAGAATGAGAAAGCCGCTTAAAAGTTG
>Ga0268255_10001883_pt1 | contig 11519 bp, 7 predicted proteins | sample AgamicOrMarz_FD_200256 | JGI IMG/M metagenome (GOLD analysis project Ga0268255, IMG submission 200256) | Agave microbial communities from Guanajuato, Mexico - Or.Ma.rz (v2) (version 3) | ecosystem: Host-associated > Plants > Phyllosphere > Phylloplane/Leaf | place: Guanajuato, Mexico | collected...
TCGCGCCAGACACCCAGGTTGAGAGATCAGTGTTGTGCCAGAAACAGCACAACCCCGCATCGCCTGGTGAGCATCACCAGAAACTACTTCTTCCAGATTGGCTGTATTGCCCCACCGGCAGTACGGCAACCCGTCAAAGCCTGATGACCATAGCGAGTCGGTCCCACCCCTTCCCATCCCGAACAGGACCGTGAAACGACTCCACGCCGATGATAGTGCGGATTGCCCGTGTGAAAGTAGGTAATCGTCAGGCTCCCCAGCAGCAGCAGAAACCCCACCCCACAAAAGGTGGGGTTTCTGCGTTTACCGCAGCGAAAAAACGCGGCGATAAAACAGCGAGGCCACCTTACAGCCTCACTGCCTGCCGATCCGCAGTGCGTTCGCATAACCGGTCAGTTCCAGATAAGCCCGCCCGAGATCCGCGCCATCGCGGCTCACGCGTACCGCGCCCTCCCAGTACACTGCGCCGGTAGACTGCCGCGAGTCCAGTTCCTGGTCGTCCATCAGCGGATCCAGTTGCCATGTCAGCGCACCGGTTCGCACCGACATCGACACCGGGTACGACGTGTTCGTGCGCGGCGAGCGCCATGTGCGACGGGGCGTGAAGTCGACCTCGTTCGGAGCGAACGACGTGACTCGTCCGTCGCGCTCGCGCAATGCCGCATGCGCCCACATCGCATGTCCGTCGCGGCTTCGCACCTTGAAGGCCATCAGTGCCGAACCGTCGGAGAGATTCGCGCCCAGCCAGTCCCATCCCACGGCATTCGCGTCGAGCAATGTGGTCGACCACTCATGATCGAGCCATGCAACGCCCGTCACGGCAGTGTCTCCATGGGATGAATCACCATTGGCGCCCGGTCGCCGCACGCTGCCCGTCACGCGCAATTGCGGCTCGCTGTAGTAGTAACTGGCCTGTTCCGCCCGCGGGCCTTTGCGTGAGTAGCCATGTTCGCCCTGAACCAAAGGCGCTTGCGTCGGCGTTAGCTCGAGATGCAACGCGAACTCGCCGGCATCGGCGGTGACATCGTAGCGGCCATCGGCGGCACGAACCATTTTCCACGTGTCGAGCTTGACGTCGGTATTCGCAGGCTTCGCATAGGCGAGGCCGAATCCTTCGCGGCCAATCCGCTGATCGTGCACGAGGTGGCCGAGTTCAGGATCGCTCAACGCGGCGTGCGCGATGATCAATTGGGAAGGCGCAAAAGCACTGGGATCGGCGGCATCGTGTCCCGTTGCCGAACGGAAGAACGTGATCTGAAAACCGAGCGGCCGATTATCGGGCGTAGTCAGCCAGCCGGTGGCGTACCACCACTCGGTGCGAAAATCGGCATGAGCGCCGGTGTCCATCGGCAGCACGATCTGATGGTCTTTCGTGACAGCGGCGAATTCCGGCGTTGCGGCAAAGACCATGTTGGCCGACAAGGCGAACGCGCCGACAACGAACAAATGTGGAACCCGTGGCCGAGTCCGACGAAAACGCGCGACCGAAACCTCGTTCCCCGCGTTCGCCAAATGCATGGATTGAAGCGCCATCGATTGAAGCGCCAATAACCGGCGCAAAGCTCGCATCACCAGTCCTCCTTGACCGCGCGCACTGCATCCACGGAAACGGCGCCACGTCCTGCAATCACCGCTGTCGAACACGACGACGCGAGCATCACGACCGCAACGGTGGCCAGCATCGTCCACGGAACATGCAGCGACATGCTCCAGTGAAACGACTGCGGATTGACGACGAATACAAGAATCAGACTGATCGCGAAGCCGAGAGCAAAACCCATTGCGATACCGCACGCGGTGAGCATGCCGCCTTCGAGCGCGAGGATCGCGAGGATTTGCGAGCGCGTCACGCCGACATGCCGCAGCATGCCGAACTCGCGAGCGCGTGCGAGCGTCTGCGCCGAAAATGTTGCGGCCACGCCGAACAAGCCGATGACGATAGCGACCGCCTCCAGCAGATATGTGACTGCAAAACTTCGGTCGAATATCACGAGCGTGCGCGCGCGAATGGCGCCCGGTTGCGAGATGTCCAACCTCGCGCCGAAAGGCAGTGCACGCAACCCGGCTATCGTGCGCTCAATGCTCGAACCTCGCTCGACGGTAACCGCGACATCGGTAGCGCTCGTGTCGGCGGTGAGGCGACGGTAGTCGGCAAGCCGTATCTGGATCGCGCCCGTCTGCCGAGCGTAATCGCGCCATACGCCGGCCACCACGAACACATTTGCGCGCTCGCCGATGGGCAAGCGAATACGCTGCCCGAGCCTATAACCATATAGATCCACCATTGCTTCGGACACCCAAACAGGTGTTTCAGCGCTTTGCAGGTCGCGCGGCGTAAGCACAGGTCCCGTCATTTGCAGATTTGCACCCGGATCGGTTGCGTCGATCTCGCGTGCGAGTATCGCGACGTCCGGGCGCGCCGGGTCGAGCGTGATATGTGAAGTGCGTGCGAACGCCGCCCTTGCAATGCCCGGCACCGCTGCAAGCCGCGTCTGTTCAGCGGGACTCAAGCCGCCTGTGTCGCCGTTTTCCGCGACGCGCGCGTAAAGATCAGCCGACAGTAGATGAACCAGCCAGTCTTCGACGGACACGCGGAAGCTCGCCACCATGATCGCCATCGCCACGATCAGCGCGAAGCTCGACAACACGCCGCCCATTGCAATCGACGCATGACCTGGCGCATTCGCGAGACGCGCGAGCGCTAGCGTACTGGCCGCTCCGGCGCGTGAGCGCGATGCGAACCCCCGGCTCGCTACGCCAAATATGAGGGCGGTGACCCGCGGCATCAATGCAATTCCGCCGATCAGCAGTAGCGCGACGGCCACATAACCGCCAATCGGCGCGTCGAACCATGGCGGCGCCTGCGTAAGAAGCGCGGCGATAACCAGGCACAAGAGGGCGGGCCACGGCGTGGCGAGCCGCGCGAGCGCGCCTTCTTCGGCGCCGGCCTTGAGTGCGGAAGCGGGCCGTGCGCGCGCCGCTTCCAGTGCCGGCGCGAGGCTGCCGAGAACTGCCACGGCGATGCCGAGCGTCAGGAAAATCGCAGTTGCGACTGGTTCGAAGCCGACCTGCGGCTGCACGCCGGGAAAGTAGCCGCCGCCGAGATCGCTGCCGAAAAAACGCAACGCTCCGGCAGCGAGTGCATAACCGAGCGCGAGGCCGCATAGCGAACCGAGCAGGCCGAGCAGCGCGCCTTCCAGCAGAATCTGACGCAGCAGTTGGCCGCGTGTCAGTCCGAGGACGCGCAGCATCGCAAACTGCGCGCGACGGCGCACCACGCTGAGTGCCTGCGTCGAGAACACGAGGAACGCCCCGGTGAAAAGCGCAACCAGCGCGAGCACGTTCATGTTGATTCGATAGGCGCGCGACAGCCGGTCCGTGCGGCTCTCGACGTCACGCGCTTCGGTAACGACCCATTGGCTGCCCAGCTCATTTTGCAGATCGCGTTTGAAGCGCTCTCGGTCGACACCACGCTCAAGCTGCACGTCGACGCGCGAAAGCATGCCGACCTTGCCGAACTTCCATTGAACCGCGGCAATATCCATGATCGCGAGCCGTTGACCCGGCCTTGTTCTCACGATGCCGCCGGCCACCCGCAAGTGCACGATCGACGTGCCGCTCTGAAGCGCCACCTGATCACCGGTCTTCACATGCAACCATTCTTGCGCGGCGGTCGAGAGAAATACGGCGTCGGACGCGAGCGTGTCGAAAGGCTGTCCGCTCGACGGCACGCCCATCAGGTCCGGCGCAATGCGGCTTGCCTTGAACACGTCGATGCCGAGCACGGGCAAAGCCGCGTTCTGTCCCGGCACCGTGACGTCTAGCGCAAGAACGGGACTCGCAAGCGCGACACCTCTTTGCGTGGCGAGGCGCGGATAGATCGACTCGTCGAGTAGCGGCTGAGCGCCGCGCACCTGCAGATCGGCCTGGCTGGAGAGGCTGCGCGCCGCAGCGGAGAACTCGTTAAAGGCCGCGCTGTTGATCAGTTGCACAGCGTAACCCAGCGCCACACCCAACGCGATGGTTGCGATCGCAACGAGCGCGCGTGCCCGATGACTGCGCCATTCGGCGGCGAGCAGCCAGCGCGCGAGAATGCGATGTCCGCGTCCGGGCGCGGAGCGCTGCGAATCAGCGGGCGTCATCGGTTGAACGGGCAGTGGTTCGCGCGCCGTGTTGCGCCTGTGAAGACGCCGGCACTTCCGACGCGGCGTGCAAGCCGCCATCGCTGAGAATCATGATGCGGTCGGCGACGGCGGCAGCGGCCTCCGAGTGCGTCACCATCATCGTGGCCGCGCCGGTCGCCTTGCTTTGCGCACGAAACAACGTGAGCACGCCGTGGGCGGTATCGGGATCGAGGTTGCCCGTTGGTTCGTCGGCGAGGATCAGAGTAGGGCGATGGACCAGGGCGCGCGCGATAGCAACGCGTTGCATTTCGCCGCCAGACAGTTGCCGCGGAAAGTCGTCACCGCGGCCTTCGAGTCCGACTGCCGCGAGCATGTCGAGCGCCGCGGAAGAGGGCAACTCGTTTAGCAGCAGTGGCAGCGCGACGTTCTGCGCGAGCGTCAAATGCGGCAGCACGTGAAACGCCTGAAACACAAAGCCGAGTTTTTGCCTGCGCAGACGCGTCGCGGCATTGTCGTCGAGACGCGACACGGCATGGCCGCCGATCATCACATCGCCGCTGTCCGCCTGATCGAGACCGGCGATCAGATTCAGCAGCGTCGATTTGCCGACGCCTGAGTCGCCCATGATCGCGACGAATTCGCCGGGCGCGAGCGTGAAGTCGAGATTTGCGAGCACGACGCGGCCCGCGCCGTAGGTCTTGCTAAGCCCGCGGCACTCGAGCGCGGGAACGACACCTTCGTGAGAAAACACCATGCAAGGTCCGGAGAATGAGGTCGACGCGGCTGCATCCGCTCGCTGAATGCGCGGCCTTCGATGTGTTGGCCGCCAAAGTATATTCGGCTTCTGTAAGGCGCGTCGGCGCATCCGCTCCTCGTGTGAAGCATGCGATCGGCGACGGTTTTCCTGACACGGCACCTCGTTCCCCGCCTGCACCTGCATAAAAAATATTTCTCTCCAATACAGCGGGTCCCTGCAGATCGGTGTGCGAAAAAACCCATGCGCGGCGCTGTCGAACGCATTCCGTGTGCCTCGTTGACGAAATCGCCATTGCTCACGTCGTGAACTGGCCGCAAATGGTCGTCAAAAACATGCTTCTCCGGGGAAATTCGCGGAGCCGCGAAGAATCCCTAGCCCGTTTGTGCAAGTGCACATTTTTCCGGCTTGTGCAAGCGAAGCTCCCGCAATAAGTCATTGTCTACGGCATTAGCGCAATGTTGCGCTGCAAAACTATTCTTATCTTGGTAATCTCCCACCTCGTCGTTCGACTGCGGGTAAACGTGTAGTCGAGCGAAGTCTGCACACGTCGCCCCTGCTGGCCCCGAACCCTACATATTCGCTTCAATGCTTTCGAAATGGAAAGTGTTGGTGCGGCGTTTTGTACTTCAAGTTTTCGACAGCGCACATGCCATTGCCTCTCCTTAGTCTGCTTATCTGGATCCCTATCGTTGCCGGCCTCGTCGTTTTGCGAGCCGGGTCGGACACGGCTCGCAACCGTACGCGGTGGCTCGCATTGATCGGCGCGTTTGCGGGCTTCGTGCCCGTGATTCCGCTGGTCGCGAATTTCCGCAACGAAGCGACGTCGATGCAATTCGTCGAAAACGTCAGATGGTCGCCGACTTTCGATATCGCGTGGCACGTCGGCGTCGACGGCATTTCGCTGTGGCTCGTCGCATTGACCGCGCTGACGACGATCATCATCGTGGTCGCCTCGTGGGAGTCGATCACCGAGCGCACTGCGCAGTACTTCGGCGCATTCCTGATGTTGTCCGGTTTCATGCAGGGCGTGTTTACGTCGCTCGACGGCATGATGTTCTTCGTCTCGTTCGAAGCAACGTTGATTCCGCTTTATTTGCTGATCGGCACGTGGGGGCACTCCAATCGGTCGTATGCCGCGGTGAAGTTCTTCTTCGTGTCGTTCCTTGGCTCGCTGATGATGCTGATGTCGATGCTGTATCTGTACAGCCAGACGCATAGCTTCGACCTCGCGCTGTGGCGGGAAACGCGCCTTGGCACCATGCCGCAAGTACTGATCTTTCTCGGCTTCCTCGCGGCATTCGGCGTGAAGGTGCCCATGTGGCCGCTTCATACCTGGTTGCCCGACGTTCACCTCGACGGCCCCACGGGCGCTGCCGTGATGATCGGCATGCTCAAACTCGGCGGCTACGGCCTGTTGCGTTTCGCATTGCCGATTGCACCACAGGCAAGCCACTTTTTCGCGCCGATGATAATCACGCTGTCGCTCGTCGCGGTGATCTATTCGAGTCTTCTCGCGCTCGTGCAGACCGACATGCGCCGCCTGCTAGCGTATTCGACGGTGGCGCACATGGGCCTCGTCACGCTCGGTCTGTTCGTCTTCAACCGTATCGGTCAGGCCGGCGCGATCGTGCAGATGCTGTCGTACGGCGTGGTGTCCGGCGCGATGCTGTTGTGCACGGGCATGCTCTACGATCGCACGAAAACGGCTGCGATCGCCGAGTACGGCGGCGTTGCCAACACCATGCCGCGTTTCGCCGCGTTCGTGATGTTGTTTTCGATGGCGAATGTCGGCCTGCCGGGCACGTCGGGTTTCGTCGGCGAATTCATGGTGCTGATGGGCGCGATTCGCTTTAACTTCTGGATCGGCGCAATGGCGGCGTCTACGCTGATTCTGAGCGCGGCCTACACGTTGTGGATGTATAAGCGCGTAATTTTTGGCGCGATTGCGAATGCGCGTGTTGGCAACCTGAAAGATGTCGGCAAGCGCGAATTCGTGTTGCTCGGCGCAATGGCGCTGCTGGTGCTCGCAATCGGACTGGATCCGAAGCCTTTCACCGACGCCATCGACCCGTCGGTCGGTACGTTGCTGGCGCAATCGGAGCGCTCCACGCGTCCGGAGCCGACGCCTCGCGATGGCGGTGAACACCTGCAAGCAGCCGCCCCCGCAGCGGTCGTTGCGGCGACGCGTACGCCAGGGTGACAGGGCAGTGTGAATGCCGGAATAGTCGATTCCAGTTCGGCAAAATGCGCGCACAATAGATGCCGCATATGCCGAACTGAGCCCGAATCGCACTTTCATGCAGTCACAACAGGAGAGCCCATGAGTCAGCAGAAAGCCGTGGAGTATTCCGCAGCATCGCCCGAAGTCAAAGCTGTGTACGACGATATCAAGGAGACGCGTCAGGTCGACGACGTCAACAACTTCTGGAAGTACATCGCGCAGCATCCGCCGACGCTCGCGCGCACGTGGGACAGTCTGAAAGACGTGATGAAGCCCGGCGCGCTTGATCCGTTAATGAAAGAGCTGCTCTACGTGGCCGTAAGCGTGACGAACAACTGCGGTTATTGCGTTGCGAGTCACACGGCCGCGGCTCGCCGTGCGGGTATGACCGACGAGATGTTTGGCGAACTGCTCGCAGTAGTTGGCATGGCTAACGAAACGAACCGCCTCGCGGTGGGATATCGCGTGCCGATCGACGCAGCGTTCGAGAAGGCCGATTCACGCCTTGCCGCGCCACGCGGCAAGCAAACCGGGTAAGTCGTTCATGTCCCGAAACACCTGAGCCACGCCGACTGCCTGCAATGCGGTAGCGCTGCTATGTCCGTACTCGTTCGGGCAGTAACCGAATACCGTCGCGCCGGCTGCAACGCCGGCAGTCGCGCCCGTCACCGTGTCTTCGACAATGGCGCAGTGCACCGGGTCCACATCCAGCGCCGCCGCCGCGGCGAGATACACATCGGGGAACGGCTTGCTGCGCGGTGTTTCGTGACCGCTGAAGATGCGTCCCTCGAAGCAGTCCAGGATCTCCGCCTTGGCCAACTGCAATTCGACTTTGATCCGATCGGCACCGGAAGCAACGGCGATTCGTCCCTTCAATGATGCGTGAAGCGAACGTACCGCTGTCGCTGCGCCCGGTATCGCGGTCAGTTCCTTTTCGAGCGCTGCATTGCGGCGCGCGCGAAATTGCATCAGCCAGTCGGTCGTGATCGCAACGCCAGTGCGTGCTTCGATCAGCGGCGCTTCGTCCTTCACCGCCTTGCCGACGAAAATACGCATCGTCTCTTCAATGCTCAGGTGCCAGCCCAACTCGCCCAGCATCTCGGTGAGTACGCGGTTAGTGATCGGCTCTGAGTCGACGAGCACGCCGTCGCAATCGAAAAGTACGGCGTGAAACGGAAAATCGGCCATCGGGAAGAGTGGGAAGAGATCGCGGAACGGGAGAGCATACAACAACGCGCCGCGTGGCGCTGCGCGCTTGCGTGACCGCGCGCAGCGCGAAGAGTCATGATCCCTTGGCGTCGAACCCGTCACTCAAGGTCTTCATGAACGCAATAATGTCCTGAATATCCTGATCCGTCATTGCGGGCTGATCTCCGAATTTGCGATCGAACGGTGCGTCGGACACATCTACGTTGGCGTGAAACTGCGGCGGCAGATCGTTGTACTTTTGCACCTTGCCCGATGCATCGCGCGGATAGATCTCTTCCGGCGACGTATTACGCAGATTGTAGAAGTCCATCACCTGCTTCAGGTCGTGATACACGCCGTTGTGAAAGAACACCTTGCGGTTCGCGACATTGCGTAGCGTGGGTGTGAGGAACATGCCGCAATACTGCGTCTGTTTCGCGAGATCTCCACGAAACGGCCCACATACCCCCATATCGAAGAACTTTGGATTCTTATTCGCAGGAATGGCCGGATTGCGCGGCACACCCAGCGCTTCGTATTGCGTATCGGTAAACACCGGCGGCAGGCCGTCCTTGCTCGGCTGACTCAGGTGGCAGCCCGCGCAATTCGCTTTGTCCTTGTCGTTGAACAATTGCAGGCCGTGCAGTTCGGCATGCGTGAGGCGAGCTTTGCCTTCCAGCCAGTAATCATACTTACTCGTGAACGCGTGGAATGACGGATCTTCGATCTGATAACGCCCCACCGCGAACATGGCCTCTGAAATCAGCAGACTCGGATTGCCGACAATGGCCGGCCCGAACATCTGCTTGAACTGGTCGATGTACTTCGTCTGCAGCAGCTTGTGCGCGACGTCTTCGGGCGTTTTGTTGGCCATTTCGACGGGATTCGTCAGCGGGCCGATTGCCTGGTCCTGCAAAGTATCGGCGCGACCGTCCCAGAAGAGCCCGCCTTGCGGCACCATTGCCGGAGCGGCAGGCGCGGCGAGAGCGGTCTTTTGCGCACGCGCGACGCCGCTTGCCTGCGAAGCGAGTTGCGTCAGATCCACCGGCACATCCGTGTCGCCCTGGTCGGGACCAATGCTGAACGGCGCCTGACGATACAGATACGTGAGCGATGGCGGCGGACGAAAACCCGCGTCGGTCATATGCGCGCCGCCGAGCTGAACAGGAAACGCGTTATCCGGAGCGTACGAATTCTTCGGCGAGTGGCACGACGCGCAAGACTGCATGCCGGAAGCCGACAGCGACTGGTCGAAGAATATCTCCTTGCCGAGCAGTGCCACCGCGCTCAGTGGCGCGCTTGCCGGACGCAAAAGATGCACCGGTCGAGGGTTCGCGCCTGTGAGGTCTTCAACGATCCCGCCGACTGCGGCCGGCATCCGCTCCGGATAAACAAGCGCATATGCGCTGAGCGCGACGGCCGCAATAGCGATGCAGGCGGCGCTTCGCGCAAGCAGCCGGAGCGCTGAGCGGCGCGTGAGAACGGGACCGGGTTCGCCGCTCGCGGGAAGAGTCGGCGGCAGGGCGGCGTCTGGAGCTTGGTTCATGGCGGTCGTGACAATAGTTCTTCTGATGCGATCAAAAGGGCAAATCGAGCCAGCACGTATGCACTGGCTCGACGCCGACTACGCTTTGCTGCAAGCCGTGCTCTGCGTCATGACACCGCGTTCGTCAGCGATGCGCGAGATACTCGCGCATCGCATGAACGCGGGTTGCCTGATCGCAAGTATCTGCACGGCTCGTGACCAGCTCAGGTCAGATTGCCGGCGCTTGCGCCAGCGTCGTACCGAGGTTCTGGTCCAGATAGAGCGGCGCATTGTTGCCCGAGCCCGCGAAGTCGAACATGTTCATGATGCTGCCCGCAGTGGCGTCGAACGAACCGCCGCCAATGCGTTGACCGCTGAGCCAGTTATCCTCGATGAACTTCACGACCGATGCCTGAGTGATCGGCGTGTCGTCGACGAAGTTCGCCTTCGCCCACGGCGAGACCACGATAAACGGCGTGCGCGTACCCGGACCGCAACGGCCGTTCACCGCGCCGCCGTTCACGCCCTGCGGCTGCACTGCGCCCGCGGCCGTACACTGGCCTGCCGCGCTCAGGTTGTCGCTGCCCGCCACCGTCTTGCCGCCTGCCGATTCCGGCGTCGTCGAGTCGAACGACGAGCTCGTAGGCGCCTTGTAGCGATGGTCATACCAGCCGTCCGAATCGTCGTAGGCGATGATCACGGCGGTGTTCTTCCAGTCAGGCTGCTGCTGCAGGAAGTTGATGACCTTCGTGACGAAAGCCTGTTCGTCGATCGGGTCCGAGTTGCCCGGATGGCCGTCCTCGACTGCCGGCGCCTTCAGGAAGTTGACCGACGGATAGTTGCCCGACTTCACCGCGGCAAAGAAGTCGTCGGTGTCGTACTGGTGATGAACCGGCGTTGCGGTGTTGTCGAGCGGATCGGCCGCACCGATCACGGCCGTCGAAGACGGACGCGTATGCGCAAGGTTCGCCGTGCTTGCGTAGTACTGGAACCACGCGTGGTGCTGCACGTAGTCGGTCTTCGTCGCGTTGAGCACCTGCGAGAAGGTCGAGCGGGCGCAGCCCGTTGTGCCGTTCGCGTTGACCGTCTGCAGATTGAAGCCGCCCATGAAGCCGCCCCACGTGATGTTCTTCGCGTTGAGCAGGTCGCCGATGTTCTTGTTGTTCGACGACATCGTGCCCGTCACCGTGCTGCCCGCCGCGGTCGTGCAGACGTCACCGGTCGGGTCGAGGTCGCCGACCATCGTGAAGCCGCCGGCCGAATCCGGAATTGCGTTGCCCGACGTGCCGCCCGAAACGATTACGCCGTTGTTCTGGCCGGAGACGACTGCAAGCGCGCCCGGCGTCGACGGACCGTACGTATCGGTGTACGCGTTCTGGTTCATCGCAAAGTGCTGCGCGTAGTTCCACAGCGCGGTGACGGTGTTGCCGTCGAAGTAGCCGAGCACCTGGCCCTTCGTCGCGAATGCGCCGGTGCTGCCCGCGATCGTCGAACCGGCTGCGGTGAAGAGCGGGAACGAGTCCATTGCGCCGTTGTTATAGGCGAGCTGTTCGGCGGCGTATGCGTGGTTCTGACTCGACGTGTTCGCTTGCGAGCGGTCGAGGCGGAACGGCAACAGATCCGCTGCGGGCAGACCGAGCCCGGCGATAGTCACCAGACCGACCGTGCGGCCTGCCGTATTCGGCGACGTAGGTAGCGCATTCG
>Ga0268255_10001886_pt1 | contig 11500 bp, 8 predicted proteins | sample AgamicOrMarz_FD_200256 | JGI IMG/M metagenome (GOLD analysis project Ga0268255, IMG submission 200256) | Agave microbial communities from Guanajuato, Mexico - Or.Ma.rz (v2) (version 3) | ecosystem: Host-associated > Plants > Phyllosphere > Phylloplane/Leaf | place: Guanajuato, Mexico | collected...
GTATTTCTTAAACTAGTCTGTTGATTTCGGTTCCAGGCGGTTCGGTGAGCCTCCTGATAGGAACGAACAAGTTTTGTCCAGTCCTTTAATCTTACTTTTTTTCATCTATGGTTTATATCCTTACAAATGAAATTCCAGTTTTAAGTTAGTAACACCCGCTGTTTATTTTTTGCGGATAATAAACAGGCATCGATAACTTTCATATTTTTGATAGCATCTTCTGATGGAAAACGGAGCGGCGTGCCGTCAATAATACTTTGGGCAAATTCATCCACCTGGATGGTATACTGATTAAGTTCTTTACTTGGTTCGGTTCGTGTTTCCCCATCAACGATCACTTTAAAATCCCCTCCTAAATCGGAATTCACGATAAATGCGTTTGGAATATCTATTTTTCCTTTAGTCCCTACAATTTGAAGCGTGTTTTGAAAATGAGCCCACATGCCGCACATAATGGTTACTCCAATATTTTCAGGGAACTCAATTAACCCGGATACCATCATATCGACATGATCATGTTCGGGTGAGAAAAATGTATGTACGGTAACCGCTTCTGGTTCCCGCTCCAACAAATATCTCGCTGCACTAATCGGATAACAGCCGACATCGTAAATGGACCCTCCTCCCCATTCAGCTCGGTAGCGGACATTGTCTTTGTCTGTTGCATTATTAAAGGTAAAGGTTCCATGCAGTCCGCGAATAGTTCCTATTTCTCCGGATTTTAAAATTTCCTTAATCCGTTCATATCGAGGGTGATAGCGGTACATAAATGCTTCGCCCAGTTTCACCCCAGCCTCTTTGCATGCCCCAACCATCTCTCTAGCTTCTTCCTGATTTAGCGCAAGCGGCTTTTCACATAAAATGTGCTTTCCTGCTTTTGCGGCTTTTATGGTCCATTCTTTATGCAAATAATTTGGCAGGGGAATGTACACCACATCAATTTCTGGGTCTTGCAAAAGCGCTTCATAACTGCCGTATGCTCGTTCAATCCCTAAATCAGCAGCCGTCGATCTTGCTTTCTCTATTCCTCGGCTGGCAATCGCAAGCACTACACTAGTTTCAGAGTTTTTAATTGCGGGAATTACAGAATGAATGGCAATATTTGCACATCCTAAGACTCCCCAGCGCAGCTTCTGTTTCATTTTAACTTCCTCCTATTAAACAAACTTATGAAATTATGAAAAGCTTTTCCTGATGTCTTAATATGTTCCCTCTAATATCTTCTCATTCCCGTTAATCTTTTATCTATCCATAAAAACACCCCCGCCTTTTTAAGACGGTGGAAAATTGTCAATTATTCATTTTTAGGCAGTTGGTGATACTTGATTTTGAACCAAGACTTTTTTCTCCCATGCCCTACTTTTCCATCTAAAGAACATGGTAATCCCTCTAACCCACTCATCCACAATAAAGGCGATCCAAATACCCGGCAGTCCGATTCCGAGATGAATTCCTAAGAAGTAAGCTAGCGGCACGCAAATCCCCCACATGGAGATAACGGCCATTTTAACGGAGATGGTCGTATCACCGGCTGCCCTTAATGAACTAATCACGACTAAGTTAAACGTTCGGCCCGGCTCCAGAATGAAACAAAACAATAATAATTTGCTTCCCATGGAAATAATCTCTTTATTATCTGTAAAAATCGAAAGGAGGGATTCCCGGAAGAAACATATAAGTACGGCAATCCCAAAGGTGAGAGTAAAGCTATATTTTAAGCTTTTTAATAATTGGCGATAGGCACCATCAAAATCACGGGCACCTACCTTATAACCTATTAAAATCTGTGTTCCCTGACCCATGGCCAAGCCAAATAAAACAATATAAGAATTGACACTTTGTGTATAAACACGGGTGGTTAAGGCGGCAGCACCCAGAACAGCAATCATGGATGTTATCACCAACTGACTGGCGTTGTAGCAGAGTTGTTCACTAGCAGCCGGTATACCAATTTTTAAGATTTTTTTTATTTGTGTCCGATCACTTGTTAGATAATCCTTTAATTTGATTTTCAGCGGGATCCGTTTATACATAATCGAGAGGATCACCAGTAGGGCTACTGTCCTGCTTATTCCTGTAGAGATAGCCGTCCCTTTTACGCCCAGTTGAGGGAATCCCAATAGACCAAAAATCAAAATACTATTGATGGCTAAATGAATCACGTTCATGAACATTGACACAAACATCGCATCTCTCGTGTAACCATTCGCCCTTAAAATAGAGGATACCGTTTGCAATAATGCCTGAATAAAAAGAGTTCCTCCAACAATGGAAAGATATTGTTTTCCCAAACCGGCAAGATGTCCGGGAAGATGAAAGAATGCCAAAAATTCACCTTTAAAAATGACCATGATTAAACTAATAATTAAACCAACAATAAAATTTAGCTTAATTGACATGGTCGTCACGATTTTTGCCTGTTCACGTAAACCCGCTCCCAAGTATTGGGAGAGGACCACTGCTGTCCCCATTGAAACAAAATTAAAGATGAGGATGGTAAAAAAAACTAGTTGATTGGATACCCCGACAGCGGCTACTGCATCATCAGAAATATGGGACAGCATGATGGTATCCGTGCTGCCCATAATGACTTGAAGAAAAAGTTCAATAAAAATTGGCCATGTTAACCTAAGTAAACTTATTTGTGGCGCAGCTCCCTGGCTTTTTGAAATTCCCATTACAGTTCCACCTTTGACATGAAGGTAGAAAACATTAACACATAGTTTTAATAGATTTTTCTATTTTGTTCATCTGCAATACCTGATTTTCTGTAAAAATAAGTGTTAATGATATCCCGCCACTCTTTTGAATGTGATACTTGTTCTTCTAATCTATTTAATATATCTTCATAACGCTCGGAATTTATCCGGTCCTTTAACGTTGTCCATCTTTCCTTTAATTCCTCGGCTTCTTGAACGCCTTCAAAGTGAGTATTGTAAATATGCTGGATGACTGTAACACCCGATTTTAACTTATGTGTATATGGAACATGGTGGAAGAACAACAACAATTCATCCGGACAGGTGTCGAGTGATTCGTACATTTCGGTGTTTTCTTTAAAATACTGTGCGGTGTAACCTGTACCTGTTCGGACTGTACGGTCGACCCCAATGCCGTGGCAGTCAGCAAAATGATAGGTGCCCCAAACCGAATATTCATAACCATCGACATTCGGACCATAGTGATAATGCGGATTCACCATCCAGCCTACGCCAAGTGGTGAAGTATAATGCTCATAAATTCCCCACGACTTCAGGAGCATTTGACTGATTTGTTCGTTAACCAGCTCATCTTGGCCAAAGGTCTGCCCAATCCATTCATTAGTGATTGTTTCTGCTTCAAGGTCAGGGTTCCAGGTTAACCGGCCAAAACCATATAGGTTTGCCTGAGCTAATGTATGTCCGGTCCAATTGTAGTCATTACCAATGTTTGAAACAGCTGCGATACCTGAATAACGGTATGGGAACATCGAACCATCGACAACCTGTTTGACCGGTGAGCCTTCACCATTTGCATAGGTGTCAAAATCCAGGATTTCCTTCCACTGGGGAACTAGGTAACAAAGATGTCTTTGCTGTCCTGTGTATTCTTGGGTGACTTGAAACTCCATCATTTGATTCGTCTGCGGCATCGCTCCAAATAACGGGGAAACGGCCTCACGTACTTGGAAATCCATTGGTCCATTTTTAATTTGCAAGATTACATTCTCATGGAATTGTCCGTCTAGTGGTTTAAAATGGTCATATGCAGCTCTCGCACGGTCTGTTGAGCGATCGCGCCAGTCCTGCAGGCAGTTATAGACGAAGCATCTCCAAATGACTAAACCGCCAAATGGCTCTAACGCTTCGGCCAACATATTCGCTCCGTCCGCATGATTCCGATTATATGTAAAAGGACCGGGGCGGTGTTCAGAATCCGCTTTAACAAGGAATCCCCCAAAATCAGGAATAAAGCGGTAGATTTCTTTCACTTTATTTTTCCACCATTCTTTCACTTCAGGATCTAACGGGTCTGCCGTGTCCAAATCACCCAATTGAATCGTACTTGCATAATTAATGCTTAGGAATGTTTTAATTCCGTAAGCTCTAAAAATGCTGGCAACTTCCGTTACTTTAGGAAGTAAGCTGCTGGTAATGAGATTGGTTTCGACTTGATGAACATTTACGTTATTAATAGAAATAGCATTTATCCCAACAGAGGACAGTAATCTAGCATAATCCTGAATCCTGTTTAGCTCCTCAGAGAATACGTCGTCTTTGTAGAAAATAGATTTCCCTGCATAACCGCGTTCAATACTTCCATCCATGTTATCCCACTGGTTAATCATCCTTAATTGATTCTTTGGAGATTCCACAATGTTTAAATGATCTAATTTCTCTCGATTCTGCATGAGCCTTAATAGATGAAAAGCGGCATATAATACTCCTGCATCTCTTTTTCCTAGTAAATAAATCGTGCTATTTTCATCAGAAGTGACAGTCTTGATCATATAACCATCTTCATTGATTTGATCAAAATCAACGTCCAATTTGTCTAGCAAATTTAGTTCCTTCATTGAAGCTAAAACAATACTGTTTACAGGTTTGATGTCAGAAGAAATTTTTGGTTGTATGTCAAGCATCGAAGAAAGGGCTGTATTAAGCTCATTTTGTGCAGATTGGATCACGATGGAATCTGCGAGGCTTTCTATATTGGAAGCCCATTTTTGATACTCTTTCACCAATGCTGCATCATCTATCTTTTTGTATTGAAGCCATGCGGCATAGCTCTCTTTGTGATTGACTTTGTACTGTTCGGTTAGATTGTATTCTGTATTGTCGATTGTGCTCTTCATTATGGTTATCCTCCAATATAAATAATGTGTATTTCCAAGTAAGTGAAGGTACATTACGCTATAATTTATTGATTTAGCGCATCCCAAGCTCCTAATAGATACATGATGCCTAGTGCTCGATCATACAAGCCATAGCCAGGACGGCACTGCTCATCCCAGATATGCCGGCCATGATCTGGCCTGATATATCCTTTAAAGCCGAATTCATGATAAGCTTTCATGATACCAACAATATCCACTGAACCATCCTCAGTCCGGTGGGAGGTTTCAATAAAATCACCATTTTCATAGACTTTCACATTACGAACATGGGCAAATGGGATGCGATCTGCAAATTCTCTAACCATTGCAACCACATCATTGCTGCTGCTTGAACCTAATGCCCCGCTGCAAAGTGTGACACCATTGTATGGACTGTCAACAAGTTTTAGAATTCGTCGGATATTTTCCTGATTGGTTACAATCCTCGGTAATCCAAATACAGACCATGGTGGATCATCCGGGTGAATCGCCATTTTGATATCATGTTCTTCCGCGACTGGAATAATGGCTTCAAGGAAATATTGCAAATGATTGAATAAGTCATCTTCGGTTACATTCTTATAGGCTTCAAATAGATTGGTAATGTTCTCCAAACGCTCAGGCTCCCAGCCTGGCATGGTGAAATCAGGGTTCAACGCAATTTTATTCACCAATTCCATTGGGTCAATGTCATCAACTTTTGAAGTTTCATAGAAAAGGGCAGTGGAACCATCTTCATGGGCTTTATATAAATCAGTTCTTATCCAATCAAAGACAGGCATAAAGTTGTAACAGATGACCTTTACTCCCACTTTAGCCAGCTTTTCAATCGTACGTTTATAGTTTTCTATGTATTGGTCCCGGGTGGGAGATCCAAGTTTTATATCCTCGTGTACGTTAACACTTTCTACCACATCGATATTAAAACCATATTGATCTGCTTGCCGTTTTACCTCTTGGATTTGATCCATAGGCCATTCCGCGCCTGCCTGCATATCATGAAGCGCCCAAACGATCGTCTCTACGCCTGGTATTTGTTTAATATGATTTAGGGCTACAGAATCATTGCCCTCACCATACCATCTAAATCCCATCTTCATTCTTATATCCCTCCGTTAATTCGTACTCTCATTTGGTTTACAAAAGTTCAATTTTAGATCTTCAAGAACTTCCCTGCTATTTAGTAAAAATACATAACAAATTACACTTGCCGTAAATAGGATGAAAAAATTTGAAGTAATCGTGGTTAAAAATAAAGTGATAATAACGATGCTGATATTCCCAAAGGTAACCTTTACTTTTTTGAAGCTGTAATAAATGGATAGTTTCCAAATATCTTTCAATCTAAAGTTAAAGCCTGCATTAATTAAAAATGCATACATCATAAAAATCAGCGTAACGATAATCCCTATGAAAAAGACAACTGATAAAATGTGATTAAGCACGGATGGGTTTGAATTAAAGTATTGCAAGTCAACAAAAAGGATATATAGAACAAGAAGAAGCGGCAGCCAAAATCGCATAGTATCTTTAAAATTTATTTTATATCCGTGAAAGAAATCTCTTAATGGAGAAAGTTCCTTTTCCCGGATTAGTTTCCCCATTGAATAAAAGAGTGCTGAAACGGAAGGTCCTGTCAGAATTAGAGCGATAAAATAAATCGTAATATTGGAAAAAGTAGGTTCTAGCGTCATAAAAAAGAATAGGAAAATAACATTACAAAGGACAAAATAAATATTTGTCATTAATAGCCAATAGATATAATTTGTTACTGAAAATAAGGTTCCTTCACCAAACTCTCGTTTTTTCATAAAAAATCCACCTATCAAGTTCATTTTAATTGTGATATTTCTCTAATAGAGAAAAATGGTTGTGAACGTGAGAAGTCACCTATCTCTCCACAACCATCACATATGATCATTTCTTTTTAGTGAATGATATGACAACTGCCTGGAAGTCTATCAAAAAGCATTACAGGCAGTCATCACACAAACACCTAATCTAATTACTTACTTTTCTTTTGATAATCTTGATAAGCTTTATTAACCATATCTAAGTATTTATCCATACCTTTTGCTTTTAATTCAGACACATAAGCATTCCACTCAGATAATGGACGAGTACCTAAAATGAACTTCGCTGTATTTTGTTTTACTGTATCCGTTAATGGTGTCGAAATCAGTGTCGCTTGTTCTTGATCCGTTGCACTCATTGGATATGGAGGATTTACAGGCAATACTTTCTTATTTTGGTGCATACTATCTTGGAATTTAACTTCTTCCTCACTCATTGTGGATTGAAGTAAATCGGTTGTACCACCGTAAGCGAATGAACCTGTTCCGAAACCATAGTCAACACGTAGATCTTTTGTTCCGGAAGGATTTAGGCCAAGGAAGTTGATATCTGGCATAAGAACGCGTTTACCATTTTCCTTCTTGTATGTTGTTCCTTCAACGCCCCATTTAGCTAATTCTTCTCCTTCATCGCTGTACCAGAACCAGTCAATAAATTGCAATAATGCCTTAAAGTTTGGATCATCCTTAGCTTTGGCACTAATCATGATTCCGTTTTCTAATCTTGATCCAGCAATAACGTTTCCTTTAGGGCCTCCAGGTACGTCTATTTTCGCGATCGAGTATTTACCTGCACCTAGCGTTTTGTCCATACTTGTACGCATTGTAACGATTTCTTGGGAGTTACTGCTAATCACAAATGACTTGCCGTTTACAAATTTTTGAACCGCTTGATCGTCACTTTGTGATAAGCTTTCTTTGTCCAACAAGCCTTCTTTAATAAGTCCATTAAAGTAAGTTAGCATTTCTTTATATTCTTTTGATGCACCGGCAAAAACAAATTTATTTTTGTCTTGATCAAAGGTCACATAGTTTGAAGTACCCCAGCCGCCAACAGTCCCAAAAGTAGGAGCCGCATATTGCAGTAAAGCACCCAACGGACTAACGGATCCGGACGTACTCCAACGATCGGAGAATGGTGTAACATCAGGATAGATTTCTTTTAATTTTTTCAATGCTGCTTCAAATTCATCCCATGTTTTCGGAATAGCAATATTATTCTTTTCAAAAATGTCTGTTCTGACAGCTAGTGTGTAATCTGGCCATACCTCTTCGTGTAAACCAGGAAGAACATAATATTTACCATCAGCTTGTCTTAAATTATCAATCTCAGGCTGTAAGTTCCATTTTTTCACTTTATCCATGAAGTTAGGCATGTATTTCACGTAATCACTAATTGGCAAAATCGCACCAGAAGAAACAAATGGCGTTTCTTGACCTGGGTATGTTTTAGGGATAATGAGCGGAGCATCCCCAGAACTAATTAATAAACTTCTTTTTTGGGCGTAATCACTCATTGGTACAACTGTAGGTTTTAAAGTAACATTGGTCCTTTTTGTGATTTCACTCCATAATAGCCAATCCTTTTTGAAAGCATACCAGGCTGCATCATTGTACATCGTTGTAAATGAAATTGGTTTTGTTGCTTTAAATGTTTTTCCAACGCCATAGTCTGCCATGGCAACTCCCTTATCTTTAGGAGCTGAGGCAGTTGTGCTAGAGCTTTTATCACTGCTGCATCCAGCCAATAAGCTGCTGAGAGCGGTAACAATTGCAACTAAAAAAGCTAACTTTTTTAAAATCTTTGCCATTGGAGTTCCCCCACTTTTAATGTTTTTATAATGAACTTATGTAAATAAGTTGCATCCAGGTTATTGTTTAACAGATCCAAGCATGATTCCCGAAACAAAGTATTTCTGAACAAACGGGTAAACCATTAATATCGGCAATACCGTTAATACCATTGTTACTGCTTTGATATTAGCGCCAATTTGCTGCAAATCATCTGCAGAAGTAGCACCGGCTGATTGACCGGATGTTGCTCCCGCCAAAAGATTTCTCAAGTAAAGTGTCACTGGGAACTTATCGGACTGATCCAAATAAAGGAATGCCCCAAACCATGAATTCCAGTTCCCCACCGCATAGAACAGGACCATAGTAGCTAAAATCGGTTTTGATAACGGCAGGATGATTTTTAGAAATGTTCCATAAGTTGACGACCCATCAATTGAGGCTGCTTCTTCCAGTTCCTCAGGCATTGCTTCGAAAAATGATTTCATGATTAGCATATTAAAGATACTAATTGCACCAGGGATAACAATCGCCCAGATTGTATTGGTCCAGCCAAGATTTTTAATTAAGATATAGTTCGGTATCAATCCACCGTTAAAAAACATCGTGAAAATCGCCATGGAGGTAAAGAACTTACGACCCATAAGCCGCTTTTTCGACAAAACATAAGCGAATGTGGTCGTCATAACCATTGCGATTACGGTACCTAGAACGGTATAAACAATGGTATTCCGATAGCTGGTCCAAAACGTTTTGTCATGCAGGATAGTTTGATAGGTTGTAAGGTTAAACCCTTTTGGTATCAGGTTTACTTTACCTGCGTTAATTTCCGCCTGACCGCTAAATGACTGAGCAACGACATTTAAAAAGGGAAATAATGTCACATATATCACTAATAACAAAATAAGGACATTAATGACTTTAAATATTTTGTACTGTACCGTTTCCTTCACTGGTCTCTCCTCCCTTACCACAATCCATTGTCTGTAAATTTTTTCGATAGAAAATTGGCAGAAAAGACTAAGATCAATCCAATGATGGATTCAAACAAGCCAATTGCAGTCGCATAACTAAAGTTGCTCGATTGTAAACCAATCCGGAAAAGATAGGTAGAAATAACATCCGAAGTTTCAAAGTTTAATGGGTTATAGATTAATAAGATTTTTTCAAAGCCTACCGCCATAATATTTCCAATATTCAGAATTAAGAGTGTAATAACCGTTGGAAGAATTCCTGGAATCGTAATATGAATGGTTTGTTTCCATCTGTTTGCACCATCAATTTTGGCTGCTTCATATAGAGAATCATCGATATTAGTAAGGGCAGCTAAATACAGAATGGCTCCCCAACCCATCGTCTGCCAAACTTCAGAGGCAACATATACGGGTCTAAACCAGTGCGGGTCTTGCATAAAAAGGATAGGTTTCCCGCCAAAGAGTTGAATCAATGAATTGATTGCACCACTTGTGGAGGTTAACTGTAAAATCATTCCGCTTATAATAACAACTGATAGAAAGTGCGGTAAGTAAGAAGCGGTCTGAACAAACTTTTTGAACTTTTTTGATTTGATTTCATTTAACAGTAAAGCAATAATAATCGGAGCAGGGAAACAGAAAAGTAACGTTAAACTACTAGTAATTAAAGTGTTTTTAAATACTTGCCAGAAGGCTGCGTCCCCAACAAACATCTGAAAATAATGAAGACCAACCCACTCTTCCCCAAAAATATTTCCTCCTGGAATAAATCTTCTAAAGGCAATAACATTACCAATCATTGGTATGTACTTGAAGATCAAGAGATAAATGATTGGTAATACAAGCAGAGAATACAGCTGCCAATCCTTTCTAAGTGCTTTTAGTACCAATGATCTTTTAGGAGTGGTAATAACGGGCACTTGGAGTTCATGTGTTGGCTTTGATACCTCGACTACTTGCTTCAATGAATTCCCTCCTTATCTTTTTTGTTATTTAGTTTCCTTTTTACCTATCGGCCTTGCTTAAGAAAGAATAACAATAAAACCTTTCTCCTCAACATAGTTCGTATATCCTACAAACTATGTTAGTAGATTAGGCGTATCAATTACACTGAAATATACTATAGAATCCTTTTTTAAAAACATAGTTTGTTTGCCATACAAACTATGTTTATGTAATCATTTTAACACCACTATTTTATTGGTGCAAGCGGTTTCAGGCTAAATCATCAATTTTTTTATTAATCTATTATATTTTTATTATCTTTTAAATTTGTGCTTTTTAAACTACTTGGAAAATTGGCCTTTCTGGTATGAAATGAACAGGAATCCCTGGGAAAATAGTTTTGATCCATTCTGCCAAATACTTCATACCAGGTGCTTCACTTTCGGCATGTCCTAGAACCATTAAAGCTTTTCGTTTTCCTTGATAGGCAGCATCCCTTACAAACTCTGGAGTCTCCCACTCAGGGCCTTCCCCTGAGATAACTAAATCAAGTTCCTCCTTTTCGAAGAGCGGTATAGATAAAGCCCCTCCTCCTCGATATCCGGCTAACAAGCCGATACGAGTACAAGTTCCCTCTAAATTTCCTACCATACGGACAAACTCGATTCCAAGTTTCCTCTTTACGTACTCAGCAATTTCCCTCACAGACATGGAAGGAATCTTTACAACGGTTGATGTCGGTTGATTCTTCTCGACATAAGTTTTCCAACCCAATGCCTCAATTAACCCAACCATAATCCCATCAGGCTGATACCTATGTATATAATCATGAAATCGATAGATGGCTATTCCAGACTCTTCGATGATCCGGCGCTTTTCAAGATAAACTTTGGATTCTTCAACTACTGTTTGATCCATATGGCTGTAAAATAGGCCTTCATGGGTAATCAAAAAATTGACCCCTAGGTTGATTGCCTGTTCAATAACCTGTTGTGTCGCCATAAACGTTACAGCGATTCCTTTTACCTCCATGTTTGGATCACCAAACTTGAGTGTGTCTACGGTGTTAGGAAGTTTATTTA
>Ga0268255_10001892_pt1 | contig 11470 bp, 10 predicted proteins | sample AgamicOrMarz_FD_200256 | JGI IMG/M metagenome (GOLD analysis project Ga0268255, IMG submission 200256) | Agave microbial communities from Guanajuato, Mexico - Or.Ma.rz (v2) (version 3) | ecosystem: Host-associated > Plants > Phyllosphere > Phylloplane/Leaf | place: Guanajuato, Mexico...
ACCGGTCACGCAGTATATGCAGCCGCCGGAAGGGGCAGGGCAGACGATGGAGGCCGCGCGCCAGGCGATGGTCTGGACGCTGTTCCACTACGGCCTGACGGGCTGGTCGATGTACGCCCTGATGGGCATGGCGCTCGGATACTTTAGCTATCGTTATAATTTGCCCCTTACCATCCGCTCCGCGCTGTACCCGATTTTCGGCAAAAAGATCAACGGCCCTATTGGGCACACGGTAGACATCGCGGCGGTGATCGGCACCATCTTTGGTATCGCGACAACGCTCGGAATTGGCGTGGTGCAGCTTAACTACGGGCTGAGCGTGCTGTTTGGCATCCCGGATTCGATGGCGGCGAAGGCGGCGCTGATTGCGCTGTCGGTGATTATCGCCACCATCTCGGTGACCTCCGGCGTGGATAAAGGGATTCGCGTGCTCTCCGAGCTGAACGTCGCGCTGGCGCTGGGGCTGATCCTGTTCGTGCTGTTTATGGGCGACACCTCGTTCTTGCTCAATGCCTTAGTGCTGAACGTGGGTGATTACGTGAACCGCTTTATGGGCATGACGCTGAACAGCTTCGCCTTTGACCGTCCGACAGAGTGGATGAACAACTGGACGCTCTTCTTCTGGGCGTGGTGGGTGGCGTGGTCGCCGTTTGTCGGCCTGTTCCTCGCGCGCATTTCGCGTGGCCGCACCATTCGTCAGTTCGTGATGGGCACGCTGATCATCCCGTTCACCTTTACCCTGCTGTGGCTGTCGATTTTCGGCAACAGCGCGCTGCACGAGATCATCCACGGCAATGCGACTTTTGCCCAGGAAGCGATGGCGCACCCGGAGCGCGGCTTCTACAGCCTGCTGGCGCAGTATCCGGCGTTTACCTTTAGCGCGTCCGTAGCGACCATTACCGGCCTGCTGTTCTACGTCACCTCGGCGGACTCCGGCGCGCTGGTGCTGGGGAACTTCACCTCGAAGCTCAAGGACATTAACAGCGACGCGCCGAACTGGCTGCGCATCTTCTGGTCCGTCGCCATCGGCCTGCTGACGCTCGGCATGCTGATGACCAACGGTATCTCGGCGTTGCAGAACACCACGGTGATCATGGGCCTGCCGTTCAGCTTCGTGATCTTCTTCGTGATGGCCGGGCTGTATAAATCGCTTAAGGTGGAAGACTACCGCCGCGTCAGCGCCAGCCGCGACACCGCCCCGCGTCCGCTGGGCGCGCAGGACAGGCTGAGCTGGAAGAAACGCCTCTCGCGCCTGATGAACTACCCCGGCACGCGCTACACCAGCCAGATGATGGAGACGGTCTGTTTCCCGGCGATGGAAGAGGTGGCCCAGGAGCTGAAGCTGCGTGGCGCCTACGTGGAGCTGAAAAACCTGCCCCCGGAAGAGGGCGAAAATCTGGGGCACCTGGATCTGCTGGTGCACATGGGCGACGAGCAGAACTTTGTCTATCAGATCTGGCCGCAGCAGTATTCGGTGCCCGGGTTCACCTACCGGGCGCGCAGCGGGAAGTCGACCTACTACCGGCTGGAGACCTTCCTGCTGGAAGGCAGCCAGGGGAACGATTTGATGGATTACAGCAAGGAGCAGGTGATCACGGACATTCTGGACCAGTATGAACGGCACCTGAACTTTATCCATCTGCACAGGGAAGCGCCGGGGAATAGCGTGATGTTCCCGGATGTATAAATGGATTCTTAAAATTTTGCCGACCTGTATATAAATACAGTATTTTGGCGCAATATTACTCAAGGAAGAGTAACAATGTAGCAAGAGCCTGATCCTGATGTATTCAGGCTTTTTGCTGCGATTAGGGAAGGAATTATGGATGAGTCACGCGATAGAGTTTATCGAAACATCACTCTTTACCCGGCAGATTAAAAGCATTGCTACGGATGATGAATTAAAGGATCTGCAAAAGGAACTCATTGCCTGGCCTGATAAAGGCGACCTGATACAACAGACGGGTGGGTTACGTAAAATAAGGATGGCGGCAGGTTCAAAGGGAAAGAGAGGCGGTGCCAGAGTGATTTACTTTTTGGCCACGGAGGAGGTGATCTATTTCATCATGGCCTATCTAAAAAGCACTAGGGACAGCCTGACTGAGACAGAGAAAGCTGAACTTAAAAAACTAACTTCTGTTCTGAAAAATAGTGCTTCCTGTGCCGTAAATGGTAGGTGTACTATGTACCCTATTCAGGCAGGAGGAGGCAGACAATGAGTATATTTGATGAATTAAAATCTTCGCTTGAAGAAGCCGTTGAGATCCACAGCGGAAAGAAAACAGCTTCCAGAGTAACCCGCTATGAAGTTGCAGATGTTCGCGCAATCAGAGAACAGCTCAATATTACCCAATGCGAAATGGCGAAGGCGCTTGGCACGAGCGTTGACACGATAAAAAGCTGGGAGTCCAAACGTCGCAACCCAACCGGGCTGGCGGCGAAGGTACTTAACGTGATTCGGGAGAATCCTGCATTTTATAAGGCCCTTGCCGGGCAGTAGGCCGCCCTCTTGCCGGGTGGCGCTGCGTTTACCCGGCCATCAAATCTGCTTTACCGTAGGCCTGATAAGCGAAGCGCCATCAGGCACGCCCTTCATTGACACAACTTTAATGATAATTATTTTCATTTAAATATAGCCTGTGCTATACCTTATAGCACAGGCTAATTTTGCTTTGATTTTAATCACCTCAGGAGACTTCTGCGATGCATCCACGGCAAGGATTGAAGCGTCTGTTGCTCGGCGCGCTGCTCATGACTGCGACCACGACCGGCGCGCTGGCGGCTGAAAAGTTCCAGGTCATCACCACTTTTACCGTTATTGCTGATATGGCGAAAAACGTGGCGGGGGATGCCGCAGAGGTCACCTCCATCACCAAACCGGGCGCGGAAATTCACGAATACCAGCCCACCCCGGGCGATATCAAACGCGCGCAGAAGGCACAGCTGATCCTGGCGAACGGCATGAATCTGGAGCTGTGGTTCCAGCGCTTTTATCAGCATCTGAACGGCGTGCCGGAGGTGATTGTCACCAAAGGCATCACCCCGATGGGCATCAGCGAAGGGCCCTATAACGGCAAGCCCAATCCGCACGCGTGGATGTCGCCGGATAACGCCCTGATTTACGTCGATAACATCCGCGACGCGCTGGTGAAGTACGATCCGGCCAACGCACAGACCTATCAGCGCAATGCGGAAGCCTACAAGCAGACGATCACCGCCACTCTCGAACCGCTGCGCAAGCAGGTCGCGGAGATACCTGAAGACAAGCGCTGGATGGTAACCAGCGAAGGTGCCTTCTCCTATCTGGCGCGGGATCTGGGGATGAAAGAGCTTTACCTGTGGCCGATCAACGCCGATCAGCAGGGCACGCCCCAGCAGGTGCGCAAGGTTATCGACATGGTGAAAAAACATCACATTCCGGCGGTGTTTAGCGAAAGTACGGTCTCGGATAAGCCCGCCCGTCAGGTGGCGCGTGAAACCGGCGCCCACTATGGCGGCGTGCTGTACGTCGACTCTCTGAGCGCGGAAAACGGCCCGGTGCCAACCTATATCGATCTGCTGAACGTCACCACCCGCACGCTGGTGCAGGGCATCCGCGACGGGATGAAGGAGTAACCATGCAGAAGGGGATTGTTGTAACCGACGTGACCGTGACCTACCGCAACGGCCACACGGCGCTGCGCGACGCATCGTTCAGCGTGCCGGGCGGATCGATTGCCGCCCTGGTGGGGGTGAACGGTTCCGGCAAGTCCACGCTGTTTAAGGCGGTGATGGGGTTTGTGCGGGCGGCGAGCGGCACTATCTCCATTCTGGGGCTGCCGCCTCACCGGGCGCTGCGTCAGAACCTGGTCGCCTACGTGCCGCAGTCGGAAGAGGTCGACTGGTCGTTTCCGGTGCTGGTCGAGGACGTGGTGATGATGGGCCGCTACGGGCATATGGGATTTCTGCGTCGTCCCAAAGAATGCGATAAGCAGATCGTCACCGACGCCCTGAAGCGTGTAGATATGCTCGAGCTGCGCCATCGGCAGATTGGCGAGCTGTCCGGCGGGCAGAAGAAGCGCGTGTTTCTGGCCCGTGCGATTGCCCAGCAGGGCGAGGTGATCCTGCTCGACGAGCCGTTTACCGGCGTGGACGTCAAAACCGAAGCCAGGATCATCAGCCTGCTGCGGGAGCTGCGCGACGAGGGTAAAACGATGCTGGTCTCGACCCATAACCTGGGCTCGGTCACGGAATTCTGCGATTACACGGTGATGGTCAAAGGCACCGTGCTGGCGAGCGGCCCGACGGAAACCACCTTTACCGCCGAGAATCTCGAGCGCGCCTTTAGCGGCGTGCTGCGCCACGTGGTGCTCAGCGGCTCGGAAGATCGCATTATTACCGACGACGAACGCCCCTTCGTCACGCACCGTCAGGAGGCCAAATGAACGTGCTTCTCGAACCCTTCGGCTACGAGTACATGCTCAACGCGATGTGGGTCTCGGCGATGGTGGGCGGGCTATGCGCGTTTCTCTCCTGCTATCTGATGCTCAAAGGCTGGTCGCTGATCGGCGATGCGCTGTCGCACTCCATCGTGCCGGGCGTAGCGGGGGCCTACATGCTCGGGCTGCCGTTCTCGCTGGGGGCGTTTTTATCGGGCGGGCTGGCGGCGGGCAGCATGCTGTTTCTCAACCAGCGCAGCCGCCTGAAGGAGGACGCCATTATCGGGCTGATCTTCTCCTCGTTTTTCGGGCTGGGGCTGTTTATGGTCTCGCTCAACCCGACCTCGGTGAACATTCAGACCATCGTCCTCGGCAATATTCTGGCTATCGCCCCGGAAGATATCGTCCAGCTGGCGATTATCGGCGTGGTGTCGATAGTTATCCTGCTGTTCAAATGGAAAGATCTGATGGTGACCTTTTTTGATGAGAACCACGCCCGCGCCATCGGCCTGCGTCCTGAACGCCTGAAAATTCTCTTCTTCACGCTGCTGGCGGTCTCTACCGTGGCGGCGCTGCAAACCGTCGGCGCATTTCTGGTGATCTGTCTGGTGGTCACGCCCGGCGCGACCGCGTGGCTGCTGACCGACCGCTTCCCGCGCCTGCTGATGATTGCGGTCGCCATTGGCAGCATCACCAGCTTCCTCGGCGCGTGGGCCAGCTATTACCTGGACGGCGCCACCGGCGGCATTATCGTGGTCGCCCAGACGCTGCTGTTCCTGATGGCGTTCGTCTTTGTGCCGAAGCACGGGCTGCTTGCCAGCCGCCGTCGGGCGCGGGAGGCACACCCATGTTGACGCTGCTTCTCGAACCGTTCCAGTTTGCGTTTATGAACAACGCGCTGCTGATTTCACTCATGGTGGCCGTGCCCTGCGCGCTGCTGTCGGTTTTTCTGGTGCTGAAAGGCTGGGCGCTGATGGGCGACGCCATGAGCCACGCGGTGTTTCCCGGCGTCGTGCTGGCCTGGATGATGGGCCTGCCGCTGGCGCTGGGCGCGTTCGTAGCCGGTCTTTTCTGCGCGGTCGCCACCGGATATCTGAAGGATAACAGCCGCATCAAACAGGATACGGTCATGGGGATCGTCTTTTCCGGCATGTTCGGCGCCGGGCTGATCCTCTATATCGCCGTCAAACCCGAGGTGCATCTCGACCACATTCTGTTCGGCGATATGCTGGGTATTAACGGGATGGACATTCTGCAAAGCGGTCTCGTCGCGGGGCTGATTGCGCTGGTGATTGGCCTGAAGTGGCGCGATTTTCTGCTGTTCTGCTTTGACTATCAGCAGGCGCAGGCGAGTGGCTTGCGCACCCGCTGGCTGCACTACGGCTTACTGTGCATGGTTTCGCTGACCATCGTTGCGACGCTGAAAGCGGTGGGGATCATTCTGTCGATTTCCCTGCTGATTGCGCCCGGCGCCGTGGCGGTGCTGATTACCCGACGCTTTCACATGGCGCTGCTGGTGGCGGTCGCCGTTTCAGCGCTGGTGTCGGTAAGCGGCGTTTATGCCTCGTTTTATCTCGACAGCGCGCCTGCGCCGACCATTGTGGTCCTGTTCGCGATGGTGTTTATCGTGACGTTTGTGGTGACCAGCGTGAAGGCTCGTCGCCAGGAGCGTGTGACAGCAGGGTGATGACCTGTTCGCCGTGCTGCTGCCAGTGCAGGCGGAAGGCGGTGCCTTCTTCAAAGCCTGCCAGTTGACGGGTCAACGCCAGCGTGAGCGTCTTGTCGTCGAGCATGGTAACGCGGGCGCTGTCAAAACCCATCCAGGCCTGTACCTGCGGAAAGAGGGCCTTGAACAGGCTCTCTTTGGCGCTGAAGACCAGCGTCAGGGCGAGGGCGAACGGGTATCCCTGGCGGGAAAGCACAGGTTCTTCCTGCGTATCAATAATGCCGTCTTTGATTTCCCTGGCTTCGTTTTCGAAGAGGATCGTTTCACAATCGATGCCGATAAGCGCCGGGTATTGCGTGACGACGGATATCGCCTGCGTGCCGCTGTGGGTGATGCTGCCGGAAATACCTTGCGGCCAGAGCGGTTCCCCGCTGGGGCCGATGGCGGGCATGGTGTGGTCAGGTAAGGCGTGCGCGGCGGCGATGCGGCCTGCCAGGTGGTCGGCCTTGCGTTTGCGTCCGGCGTCAGCGAGCTGGGCGTGGTGGGGGAGCCAGAGGAGATCGGCGTCGGTAAAGGTGGCGGGGTCGAAAGTGATGCGGTGGAGGGTGTGGCCGGCGAGAGAAAATGTGCTGTGGGTGGTGTGCATGGTTTTTCCCCTCACCCTGACCCTCTCCCCGGAGGGGAGAGGGAAGGATTGACTTCAGTGCCTTAAAAACGCGTATTCACGCTCATATACCAGGTACGGCCCGGTTCATTATACGTATACGCGCCCGCACCGTACATATACGCGCCGGTGGTGGTATTACCCGTGGTCTGGGCGTTACCCGCACGCCACTGGCGCTTGTCGAAGACGTTGTCCACGCCGCCGGTCAGGCTGACGTTTTTGGTCACGTCCCAGGTCGCGCTCAGGCCAACGATGCTGTACGGGCTGACTTCGTCTTTTTCAGACCCGGTCACCGGCTGACCTTTGTAGTTGTACTTCTTCGGCTGCTGCTTGCCGTACCAGGTGAAGGTCGACTGCAATGAGACATCCTGACGTACCTGCCAGCTCAGGGTAGAGTTCAGCGTATACTCCGGGATGATCGACAGACGATCGCCGGTCTCCTTGTTCTTGCTTTGCAGCATGTAGGTGATGTTGTTGGTCCAGTTGATGGTGTCGCTGACCGGCACGTTCAGGGAGCCTTCCAGACCTTCTACTACCGCCTTCGGCACGTTTTCCCACTGGTAGATATCGGTGGTGACTTTGCCGGTGGACGTCTGGCCAATCGGCGCGTAGCCCGCTTCAATCTTGTTGCGGTAGTCGTTGCGGAACCAGGTCACGCCCGCCAGCCAGCCGTCGCGTTTCCACTCCAGGCCAATCTCTTTGTTGATGCTGGTTTCCGCTTTCAGATCGTCGTTACCCATCATGTAGCAGCCCACGCCGTCGGAACTGGCGTAGCAGCCCTGGCCTTTACTGTACAGCAGATAGTTCGGGTTGGTCTGGTACAGGCTTGGCGCTTTATAGGCGCGCGCGATGCCCATCTTCAGGGTGAAGTCATCCCCCAGACCCTGCGACAGGTTCAGGGACGGGCTCCAGTTATTACCCACAATGGTGTGGTGGTCGAAGCGCAGGGCAGGGGTCAGCATGGTGCTGTCGGTCAGCTCCATGTTGTTTTCGGCAAACAGGGAGAAGATCTCCGCTGAAGTGTACGGGCTACGGTCTTCGCTCATGCCCGGAATGGTGCCGCCCTGCTGGGTTTGCGTGAAGGAGGTCGAGTCCTTCATGCGCTGCTGGTTCCACTCGGTGCCGAGCGTCAGGTTCTGGTTCACAATGAAATCAATCGGCAGGTTGATTTCGCTGTGCAGCATCACGTCGGCCAGGTCGGTATCGGTGAATTTATTGCTGTTGAACAGGCCTTCCAGACCGCCCGCCAGGCCTTCGCCCAGACGTGAGTTGCGGGTGTGCTCGTACTGCGCCCAGTTGCTGGTGGTAATGCCGTTATCCCAGCCGCCGTTCCAGGTCACGGCGAAGTTCTGACGATAGATACGGTTAGTCTCTTTACCGTAGTTCTTCTTCACCAGCCCGCTGGAGCTGTTGTCGTTGTTGGTATTCTGGGTATCGCCCGCGTAAAGGTTGTTCTGGCGGCTATATCCCGCTTCAAACTCCAGCGACTGCATCGGCGCGAAATCCCAGCGCACCACGCCGTTGATGTCTTTATTCTCGACCCCTTCACGGCCTGCCGGCAGCGTGTCGGCATATGCGCCGGTACGGTCAGACTGATGGCCCTGGTTAATGTCCCAGGCGTCGGCCTGGGTTTTATCCAGGTTACCGTACATGCGGAAGCTGAAATCCCCGCCCAGCGGGCCGCTCAGGCTGAAGTTAGTGCGTTTGGTGGAACCTTCGTCTTTATGCTCTGGCGCATTCAGGTAGGTGTTCCAGGAGCCGTGCCACTGGTCGTCAAATTTTTTGGTGATGATGTTCACCACGCCGCCCGCCGCACCGTTACCGTAGCGGGCAGCAGCCGGGCCACGGATCACTTCGATGCGCTCGATCATCTCCGGCGGGACCCAGCCGGTATCGCCGCGGGTATCACGCTCGCCGCGCCAGCCCAGACGGATGGAGTTGCGGCTGGTGACCGGCTTGCCGTCGATCAGGATCAGGGTGTTTTCCGGGCCCATGCCGCGAATGTCAATCTGACGGTTGTTCCCGCGCTGGCCGCTGGTGGAGTTGCCGGTCAGGTTAACGCCCGGCATGGTGCGGATGATTTCCGCCACGTCGCGCGCGGGCGGGTTTTTGCGGATCTCGTCGGCGGTGATGGTCGACACGCCCGGCGCCTGCAAATTCTGCTCGGCGGCGGTGATCACCATGGTGTCTTCATGCTGCGCGGAGGCGGTGTTGTCGTCTGCCATGACGGGCAGCGCGACACCATAAATCCCTAAATTGACCAGCAAGGCCAGAGAGTGAATCTTCTTATTCATTGTACGTCCCGCTTTTATGGTTATTTAATGAGCGCGCTTCCCACAGCGCGGGCATTACGCTATTGCAAATGCAAATAGTTATCAATAATATTATCAATAAAATTTGCTCTGAAACAAAAAAGACTGTTAAACATGGGGTTATAAGGGTGACGGCGTTAACAACCGGAAGTGAAGCGTGGTGGCAGGCGAAAGACGGGCCGGAACGGGAACGTCATCAGGAAAACTATCGCGTGACATTCTGGTGGCGGGACCCGGCGGGAACGCAGAAAACGTCGACGGTTAAACGCGTCTGGCTCTACGTCACCGGTGTGACCGATCACCATCAAAATGCCCGTCCGCAGTCCCTTGAACGTATCCCGGATACCGACGTCTGGCAGTGGCAGGGCGAGTTCAGCCCGGAATGGCGCGGCAGCTACTGTTTTATCCCCTCCGACAATGAAAACGATTTTGCCAGCGCAGTGTTTGAAGGCGATCAGCCGGACCGCATGGCGCTGCGCGAAGGCTGGCGCAAACTATTGCCGCACGCGGTGTCCGACCCGCTGAATGCCCAGAGCTGGCGCGGCGGGCGCGGGCACGCCGTCTCGGCGCTGGAGATGCCGGAGGCGCCCATACAGCCCGGCTGGAACCATCCCGATACCCCTTACAAAAAGCCTGTCTGCATTGAGTGGCACAGCGCGCGTCTGAAGAACCGTCGCCGCGTGTGGATTTTTACCACCGGGGATGAAAGCCCCGAGCGCCCGCTGGCGGTGCTGCTCGACGGGCAGTTCTGGGCCGAAAGCATGCCCGTCTGGCCTGCGCTGGCGTCGCTCACCCTTGAAGGCAAACTGCCGCCTGCGGTCTATGTCTTAATCGACGTGATTGACACCGCACACCGCAGCCGCGAGCTGCCGTGTAACCCTGATTTCTGGCTGGCGGTGCAGGACGAACTCCTCCCGCAGGTGAAAAGCATGGCCCCGTTCAGTGACCGCGCCGACCATACCGTGGTGGCGGGCCAGAGCTTCGGCGGTCTTTCCTCCCTCTACGCGGGCCTCAACTGGCCGCAGCGTTTTGGCTGCATCCTCAGCCAGTCCGGCTCCTACTGGTGGCCGCACCGCGGCGCGCAGCAGGACGGGCTGCTCATCGAACAACTCAAAGCGGGTGACAAAACCGCTCGCGGGCTGCGCATCGTCCTTGAGGCCGGGCGCAACGAGCCGCTTATTTTGCGCGCAAACCAGGCGATCCTCGCCGAACTACACACTCAGCAACCGGTTTTCTGGCGTCAGGTTGACGGCGGACACGATGCGCTTTGCTGGCGCGGTGGGCTGACGCAGGGGCTGATGACCCTCTGGCAGCCGCTTATTCAATAACGGAGTCTGTATGGAATTCAGCAATCCTTTCGATAATCCGCAGGGACAGTTCGCCATTTTGCAAAATGACCAGGGGCAGTACAGCCTGTGGCCGCAGCAGTGCGAGTTGCCCGCGGGCTGGCGCGTGGTCTGCGAACCGCAATCTCAGGAGGCGTGCCAGCAGTGGCTGGCGGAACAGTGGCAGACGCTTGAGCCGTCATGTTTTGCGGGGGAGCGCGCATGAACCGTCTCCCTCTTGTCGCCGCCCAGCCGGGGATCTGGATGGCAGAGCAGCTTTCCTCCCTGCCAAACGCCTGGAGCGTCGCGCACTACACCGAGCTGAAAGGCGCTATCGATGCGCCATTGCTGGCAAAAGCCATCGCTGAAGGCATGATGCAGGCCGACACCCTGCGGATGCGTTTTGCCGAAGATAACGGTGAGGTGTGGCAGTGGATCGATGAGGCCATGCTCCTGCCGGAGCCGTCCATCGTGCGCGTTGACTCCCACGACGCCGCCGTGGCGCTGATGGAGGCCGATCTCAACCAGAACCTGCGCGTCGACAGCGGTCAGCCGCTGGCGTTTCACCAGCTGATCCAGGTGGGAGAAAGCCACTGGTACTGGTATCAGCGGTATCATCATCTGGTGGTAGATGGCTTCAGCTTCCCTGCTATTACCCGTCAGATCGCCGCCATTTACGCTGCGTGGCAGAAAGGTGAATCCACGCCGGCCTCGCCGTTCACCCCGTTCGCCGAGGTGGTGGAGGAGTATCAGCGCTATCGCGACAGCGAGGCGTATCAGCGCGACGGTGCTTTCTGGGCCGCACAACGCAAACAGCTTCCTTCTCCGGTCTCGCTCTCTTCCGCGCCGCTGCCGGGACGCGCCGCCACCACCGATATCCTGCGCCTGAAAATTGCGATGGACGGCCGTGCGTTCAGCCAGCTTGCACAGAAGGCAGGCCAGGCGCAGCGTACCGATCTGGCCCTTGCGCTGGTGGCGCTGTGGCTGGGCCGCCTGACCGGACGGCTGGACTACGCCGCCGGGTTTATCTTTATGCGCCGCATGGGCTCCGCCGCGCTGACCGCGACCGGACCGGTGCTCAACGT
>Ga0268255_10001893_pt1 | contig 11456 bp, 10 predicted proteins | sample AgamicOrMarz_FD_200256 | JGI IMG/M metagenome (GOLD analysis project Ga0268255, IMG submission 200256) | Agave microbial communities from Guanajuato, Mexico - Or.Ma.rz (v2) (version 3) | ecosystem: Host-associated > Plants > Phyllosphere > Phylloplane/Leaf | place: Guanajuato, Mexico...
ACTTGAATTAAAAATAAAAAAACTTGACTATTTTAGTCGGGATTCATAAAATCCTATTATCTAGTCTTAACATGTGTATCGAATCATGCGCCTTACAACTCGCGGTCGCTACGCAGTGACTGCTCTACTTGATTTAGCTTTGCAGCCAACTGAACAAACGATCACGCTCGCCGAAATTGCCGCTCGCCAATCCATTTCAGTTGCTTATTTAGAACAGTTATTCGCAAAACTTAAGCGTCATGGGTTAGTTTCTAGTGTTCGTGGTGCAAATGGTGGTTATCATTTGGCTCGAAATGCTGATGAAATTACTGTGTTAGAAATTATTGAAGCCGTAAATGAAACTGTTGATGCAACACGTTGCGACCACAAGGCTAACTGCCAAAATGGTGCAATGTGTCTCACCCACGATTTATGGCAAGAACTCTCTCATCATATTGCCGACTATTTAGCAAAAATCTCTCTTGCCGACCTCATTAGCCGAGACAACGTTCAAACTGTTGCATTGCGCCAAAATGTGAGCGGCACAGATTCAGCTCTTTTATCGGGTACAGGTATTTGATATGAAACGTCCAATTTATCTTGATTACGCAGCAACCACTCCAGTAGATCCGCAAGTTGCAGAACGTATGATGGAGTGTTTAACTTTCGACGGTACCTTTGGTAATGCTGCATCTCGTTCGCATGCTTATGGCTGGCAGGCAGAAGAAAAAGTTGAATATGCACGTGAGCAAGTGGCAAATTTAATTAAAGCTGACCCACGTGAAATCGTTTGGACTTCTGGTGCAACTGAATCAGATAACCTTGCCCTAAAAGGTGTAGCACAATTTTATGCATCTAAAGGCAAGCACATCATCACAAGTAAAATTGAACACAAAGCTGTTCTAGATCCTTGTCGTGAATTAGAAGAACAAGGTTTTGAAATTACTTATTTAGAACCAGAACCACGAACAGGTTTAATTACTCCTGAAATGGTAAAAGCTGCCCTTCGTCCTGATACTGTCCTTGTTTCTTTAATGATGGTAAATAACGAAATCGGTACAGTTACAGATGTAGCAGCGATTGGTGAGTTAACACGTGCCAATAAAACCTTCTTTCATGTAGATGCGGCTCAAGCTGCTGGTAAAGTTGAAATCGATCTCTCTACCATGAAAATTGATCTTATGAGTTTCTCTGCTCATAAAATTTATGGTCCAAAAGGTATCGGTGCATTATATGTACGTCGTAGCCCACGTGTTCGCTTAAAAGCGCAAATTCATGGCGGTGGTCATGAACGTGGTATGCGTTCTGGTACTTTAGCAACTCACCAAATTGTTGGTATGGGTGAAGCTTTTGAAATTGCTGGCAAAACAATGCACGCAGAACAAGAGCGCATTCGCAAATTACGTGACAAACTTTGGAATGGTTTACAAGGCCTTGAACAGGTTTTCTTAAATGGCCATCCTACTCAAAACGTTGCTAACTACTTAAATGTCAGCTTTAACTTTGTTGAAGGTGAATCTTTAATGATGGCACTTAAAGATGCAGCCGTATCAAGTGGTTCTGCTTGTACTTCTGCAACATTAGAGCCTTCATACGTTCTTCGCGCATTAGGTTTATCTGATGAGCTAGCACACAGCTCAATCCGCTTCAGTTTTGGTAAATACACGACTGAAGAAGATATTGATCATGTGCTTACAATTACCAAAGCCGCTGTTGAGAAATTACGTGAACTTTCTCCGCTTTGGGACATGTACAAAGAAGGTATTGATCTTTCTACAGTTGAATGGGCTGAACACTAATTCATTGAAATTAGTGTTTTTACCCTCATATTAATATTAGGCTGACCCCGAGGTTTGGAGAAGCGAAATGGCTTATAGCGAAAAGGTAATTGATCATTACGAAAATCCTCGTAATGTTGGTGTTTTAGACAAAAACTCTGAAAATGTAGGTACAGGCATGGTGGGTGCACCTGCATGTGGCGATGTGATGCGTTTACAAATTCAAGTAAACGATAGCGGTGTAATTGAAGAAGCACGCTTTAAAACTTACGGCTGTGGTTCTGCAATTGCATCAAGTTCACTCGTAACTGAATGGTTAAAAGGCAAGACCCTTGATGAAGCTCAAGCAATCAAGAATATTGACATCGCAACAGAGCTTGCCCTTCCACCAGTAAAAGTTCACTGCTCTGTACTAGCTGAAGATGCAATTAAAGCTGCGATTGAAGATTATCGCACTAAAAAATCAAAAGCTTAATTTGTTACTACTGTAAACGTTGGAGTTTTCATGATTCATTTAACTGAAAATGCTGCGACTCATATTAGCAATTACCTTAAGAACCGAGGTAAGGGTGAAGGCATTCGCGTGGGTGTGAAAACTTCTGGTTGTTCCGGATTGGCTTACGTTCTTGAATTTGTTGATTCTGTCGATGAACATGACGAAGTTTTCGATCAATTTGGCGTTAAGGTATTTGTAGATCCAAAAAGTCTTGTGTATTTAGAAGGCTTAGAAATGGACTATGTTAAAAATGGCCTTAATGAAGGGTTCGAATTTAACAATCCCAATAAAAAAGGTGAATGTGGTTGCGGTGAGTCTTTCACTGTATAACCCTTCTCCTTCCATCTCTCATTAAAACAGTGTCTTTTTATAGCACTGTTTTAATGTATTTAATTAACGTGGACCTCCTTTCTAATGAATCATTTTGAGTTGTTCAATTTACCCGTAGAACTCGATATCGATTTGGCGAGCTTAAAATCTAGCTTCTTGAATTTGCAGCAGCAATATCATCCTGATAAAGCAGAAGATAAAAATCAGGCGTTGATCAAGTCAAGTGAAATCAATCAAGCTTTTAAAATACTATCGCAAATAGACAGCCGCGCAGCTTATCTTTTAGCATTAAAAAAGCAAGACCATCACCTTGATCAATCTATTAGTGATTTTGAGTTCTTACAATCAGCTTTAGAACTTCGTGAACAACTTGATGAAGCAACTTCACCAGAGCATCTAAGCACACTTAAACAAGAAGTGTTTCAGTGGATAGAGAGTTTAATTCGCGAATTTAAGATTGATTACACTGATGAAGACTGGGGTGAAGCTCGAGATACTGTACGTAAATTACGTTTCTTTCAGCGCGTTCTTAACGATATTGAAAAAGCAGAAGATCAAATGTTGGATGACGAAGACAACTTTGATTTAGACGACGATTTTTAATTTTGCTTTTTCCAAATTATTTTCAAGGGATTTAACTCATGGCACTTTTGCAAATTGCTGAACCGGGTCAATCCAGTGCCCCACATCAACACCGCATTGCGATTGGTATCGACCTAGGAACGACACATTCTTTAGTTGCGACAGTGTTATCAGGCAAACCTAAAGTACTCAATGACGAAAAAGAAAGAAGACTTCTTCCTTCTATTGTGCACTACGGAAATGATGCAATTCACTATGGTGAAGAAGCAAAGCCTTTTCTTATTGCTGACCCTAAAAATACAATTGTTTCTGTGAAACGCTTTATGGGTCGTTCAAAAGCAGATATCAAATTTCAGCATCCCTATGAATTAATCGGTTCTGAAAATGAGATGCCAGCTTTTGAAACACGTGCTGGTCGTAAAACCCCTGTTGAAATTTCGGCTGAAATTTTAAAACAATTAAAAGACCGTGCTGAAACTAGTTTGCAGAATCCAGTAAATGGAGCAGTCATTACTGTTCCTGCCTATTTCGATGAAGCTCAGCGACAAGCAACTCGTGATGCTGCACAGCTTGCGGGATTAAATGTATTACGTTTATTAAATGAACCAACCGCTGCTGCTGTCGCTTATGGTTTAGACCAAGAAACTAATTTAGCAACAGATCATAACTATGTAATTTATGATCTAGGTGGTGGTACTTTCGATGTATCAATCTTGCGTTTCTCACAAGGTGTCTTTGAAGTATTAGCAACAGGCGGCCACACTGCTTTAGGTGGTGATGATTTAGATCGTCTCATTGTTAAATGGGCTAAAAAGCAGTTAGATATTGATACTCTCAGTGATGAAGCATATGCAGTATTTATTGTTGCTGCTCGTCAAGCGAAAGAACAGCTATCTACACAAGAATCAGTTCAGTTAAAGCTACTTGAAAATGTACTAACACTTGATCGTCCGACTTTTGAAAGTATTATCCAAGTTGCTTTAGATAAAACAATTAATGTTTGCAAACGTGTTTTACGTGATGCAAAACTTGAATTATCAGATATTCAAAATGTTGTTTTAGTGGGTGGCTCTACCCGTTCGTATGCTGTTCAGCAAGCAGTTCGTAATGTATTTAATCAAGAACCACTTTGCACGATCAACCCAGATGAAGTAGTTGCAATTGGGGCATCTATTACTGCCAACCAATTAATTGGAAATAGTCAGGATGGCTCATTACTTTTAGATGTAACTCCACTTTCACTTGGTTTAGAAACCATGGGTGGGCTAGTAGAACGCCTTATTTCACGTAACACTGCTATTCCAGTTGCTCGTCGTCAGGAATTCACAACTTATCAAGATGGCCAAACTGCCATGCTTATTCATGTGGTTCAAGGTGAAAGAGATTTAGTAGAACATTGTCGTTCATTAGGAAAATTTGTCCTTCATGGCATTCCCCCAATGACTGCAGGTCAAGCACGCATTGAAGTTACCTTTCAAGTCGATGCGGATGGCCTACTCACCGTTTCGGCGCGTGAAACGACTTCAAATGTACAGGCTCAAATCGATATTAAACCATCTTATGGTTTATCTGAATCTGACACTGAACGCTTATTAATTGAAGGTTTCAAACACGCAGAAGAAGATAAAAATCTGCGTCATCTAAAAGAAACAAAAGTTGAGGCTCAACGTGAGCTTGAAGCTTTAGAACAAGCTCTCAAAGTTGATGCTGATTTGCTTAATGATGAGCAGCTTGAAGCACTTAAAACCGCTGAAAATCTTTTGAAAGCGCAACTTGAAGGCAATGATATTCAAGCGATTGAAAAAGCTGTAGAACAACTTAAAGTACATAGTGATGCTTTTGCCGCACTACGTATGAATCGACATATTGACCACGCCTTAAAAGGTACAAAACTTGAAGATTGGTCAAATTCAAACTAAAGGTATAGGTGATCAATATGCCCCGTATTAAAGTACTTCCTCATGCTCAGTTTTGCCCTGAAGGCGCAGAATTTGAAGTCGAACAAAATGCAAATCTTTGTCAAAGTTTGCTTGATCGAGGAATTAAAATTGAACATGCTTGTGACATGTCGTGTGCTTGCACAACCTGCCATGTAGTCGTTCGCAAAGGCTTTGACAGTCTAGAAGAAATGGATGATGTTGAAGCAGATCTTTTAGATCGCGCTTGGGGACTTGAGCCAGATTCTCGACTCTCATGCCAAGTAAAAATTGTTGATGAAGATTTAGAAATTGAGATTCCTAAATATACAATCAACCACGCTTCAGAAAATCATTAATCGAGTTATTAAAAAAGCTGCTTTAAAAGCAGCTTTTTTTTGCTTTATATTTTAAGCTTGATTTTGTTGATCAATTTCAACAGGTTTAACTTCATCTTCAAGTCTTAATTGTGCAATACCTTGAGTATTAATCAAAGTTTGTTGAACTTTAATTCGTTGAATCATTTTCTCAAGTACTTCTACTAATTCTGGATATTCATAGTTTTGTACTTCTTCTAAATTAAGTACTAAATGGAAACCTTTATACTCATAGTCGAACCATTGCTGATGATCTGACTTATTCCCTGTGTATTTCTCCATCACCTGCCATGTTTTTACTGCACCTTGAATACCTTTTAAGTAAATTGGCGTTTTTGGAGCACAAAGAAAATCACTTTTGATTAATTGATAAGTATCATCTGAAATTAAAATTTCATCTATTTCAGCCGCGTATTGTAACCGAGCTGCCAAATTCACATCACGACCTACAATGGTATAAGCCATGCGATGTGTTGCCCCATAATTTCCTACGTGGCAATAACCGGTACTAATTCCCATACGAATGTGTAAGGCTGAATAGCCCATTTTTTTCCAACGTTCACGCAACAATTTCATTTGCTGACGCATAGCGATTGCCATTTCTACACAGGCTTTAGCATCTTGCTCTACGCCTTGAGAATTCGGATCGCCAAAAAATATGAGGATGGCATCTCCCATAAATTTATCGACAGTAGCTTCATACTGCTTCGCAATTTCCGTCATATGGCTTAAATAATCATTAAGCAAAAATGCTAAATCATCAGGAATTAAAGTTTCTGATAATTCTGTAAAGCCCTGAATATCTGAAAAGAACACAGTCATTTTTTTACGCTTATATTCGATTTTTGCTTCCGCTTCACCGCGCATAATAGACTGCCACAACTGCAGTGGTGCATAACGACTTAACTGATTAGCAAAAGCAATATAACGCGTCATTTGATCATAGTAATGTTGACGTTGCTGACTGATTTTTTTAACCCAACGATGTTGGTAATAATTTCCAATGGTGATAAACATAACCAAACCTAAGAGTGTAATTACAGTTAACTCTTGGCTAGTAGGCTCAAAATATGCATAAAAACCAAACAGGAAAAAAGTACTTAAATAAAAAATAATCGCGCCGAGCAAACTAGTCAAACAAATGACTGCGAAAGAAATACGACTATTAATTGCAGAATAAAATAATGCAAAAAGTGCAATAAATGTAGGAACCAAATTAAGATGCAGGCCTGCTAAGGTAACTGCTACAACAATTGCATCAATTGCAAAAAAAACGCTTTTTTGAGTTTTCTTATCAAATTGGTATTGAAGCCAGTGCTCTAACTTCGAGCTAATAAAAAGCAAAAATAGGAATAAAGGTGGAACGTAGATCTGATAATTTGTATTAGGTGAGGTAAAAGCATAGATCACTAAAATTAAGGACAGAATTGAATATCCCATCAAGCGATGAAAATATGCAAACTGTTTAGGCTCTCTATCGATAAACCTCTCTAATTGCACCCTGTCCTCCACACCTCAATGTAGCCACATTCATATAAATGTGGCATTGCATTGATTTAATCCATGCGCCAATCAAAAGGCATATCACCTTGACCACGTAAAGCAAGCATAAGAGTTTGACGCATATGAGCCAGTACATCATTAGTGTATGGAACTGCAGGTGTGCCCCAAACTGGCTTAGGCCATGCAACATCATTTTGATAACGCACGACATGATGGAAATGCAACTGAGGTACCATATTACCTAGAGCTGCAACATTCATTTTATCTGCACGGAATACTCGAGATAGTTGGCTAGACAACCAGCTTGATTCACGTAAAAACTGTTCTTGATCAGCTTGACTCAATTCATATAATTCTGTGATTCCCGGCACACGAGGGATTAAAATCAGCCATGGGAATTGCATATCATTCATTAAACGACATGTTGAAAGCGGGAAATCGCCTACAAAAAAAGTATCTTGAGCAAGTTGTGGATGCAAACTAAACATATCTTTTATAAATGACAATAAACAATAATGGCTAATACTATCACATCAGTTTTGATGTGAGTATTGCTAGTGTCTGGTTTGATTACAAATAACAATGATTTTATGCACTTATTCCTCTTCTGATCCGAGAAATCGTGCATAAAATTCTGATATCACCTTACAAAAAATTTGTATTAAATAAAAATCACTTTAAAACACTATTTAAGCATGTAATTCGTTTAATAATTTTGCCAATAAATCATTAATAAATTGAATGCGTTTTTCCTGTTCCTCAAGCTGAACCATAACTTTTAAACGCTGTCCGCCCTCCATTCGATAATAGGTCGGATGCTTTTGCATGAGCTGAATAATGCTAATCGCCTGAACTGGTGTATCAGGTGAGAATTCAATATTGCCACCTTGTGTATTAATATCGATTTTGGTAATGCCCAATTGCTCTGCTTTCAAGCGTATTTGATGGACAGTAAACAAATGCTTAACCGATTGTGGCGGAACTCCGAAACGATCAATGAGTTCCATACGAATATTATCGAGTTTTTCTTGCGTATCTGTATTACTAATACGCTTATAGAATAATAAACGCTGATGCACATCTCCTAAATACTCATCAGGAATAAGTGCAGGAATATGTAAATTAATTTCTGCAGTCAATGACAAAGGCGCATCGAAGTTCGGTGTTTTACCTTGCTGAATTGCCTTAGTAGCCTTCTCCAGCATTTCCATATACAAGCTATATCCAATTGCCTGCATTGAACCGCTTTGTTGCTCACCTAAAAGCTCACCTGCACCGCGAATTTCTAAATCTTCTGTCGCTAGCATAAAACCAGCCCCCAGAGTGGAGGCGCGCTGGATTGCATCTAAACGCTTTTCTGCATCACCTTTTAAATGTTTTATAGAGGGAACCAACAAATAAGCATAGGCTTGGTGATGTGATCGTCCTACACGCCCACGTAATTGGTGTAATTGAGCCAAACCAAGTTTGTCAGCCCTTTCTATCAAAATTGTGTTGGCATTTGGAACATCAATCCCAGTTTCAATAATCGTTGAGCATACCAACACATTAAATTCTTTGTGATAGAACTGCTGCATGACTTGTTCGAGCTCTCTTTCTCTCATTTGCCCATGAGCGACTGCTACACGAGCTTCAGGTACAAGAGTACGAATGTTTTCAGCAGCTCTTTCGATCGTATCGACTTCATTGTGTAAGAAATATACTTGGCCACCACGTAGTAACTCACGCAAAATAGCTTCTTTAATAGAAGCTTCTGTATGTTCTTGCACAAATGTTTTAACGGCTAAACGACGGGCTGGCGGCGTAGCAATGATAGATAGATCACGCATTCCCGAAAAAGCCATATTTAGAGTTCGTGGAATAGGTGTTGCGGTAAGGGTCAACATATCCACGTCTGCACGTAATGCTTTGATACGCTCTTTATCACGCACCCCAAATCGATGTTCTTCATCGACCACCATTAGGCCCAAGTCTTTAAACTGTACATTTTCTTGTAAAAGTTTATGGGTTCCGATCACAATATCGACTTTACCGGCAATTAAATCTTCAATATTTTTTGTATGGGTTTTATTTGAGCCAAAGCGTGACAACACTTCTATACGCACAGGCCAATCAGCAAAACGATCTTTAAAAGATTCATAATGTTGTTGTGCAAGTAAAGTTGTAGGCACTAAAACAGCAACTTGCTTACCGTTTTGCACAGCAACAAAAGCAGCTCGCATGGCTACTTCAGTCTTACCGAAACCAACATCACCACAAACAAGTCGATCCATAGGTCTAGCTTGTTGCATATCGTGAAGCGTGGCTTCAATAGCATTCGCCTGGTCGAGTGTTTCTTCGTAGGCAAATCCACTGGCAAATTGCATATAAAGCGATTGATCGACCTCAAAACCAAATCCAGGTTTTGACTGACGTCGTGCTTGTATATGTAATAATTCGGCTGCAACATCATGAATTTGTTCTAAAGCTTTGCGTTTAGCTTTACTCCATGCATCACTTCCGATTTTATGAAGTGGAGCTAAATCTGGATCTCCGCCACTATAGCGACTGATAAGATGCAAATTAGTTACAGGTACGTAAACTTTTGCCCCTTCAGCATAATTTAGTTGCAAGAATTCATAATCTTGCCCTTCAATTGCTAAAGTAACTAATCCTGCATAACGTCCTACACCATGATCAATATGTACAACTGGGGCATCAGTACTTAGTTCGGTCAAACTACGAATTAAGAACTCTTCAGAAACTTCTTGCTGACGTTTACGACGACGCTGAACGACCCGATGCTCATATAATTGATTTTCAGAAATAACCGACAATTGGTCTGTTAAAAGTAATCCACGGTCTAGCGGTGCATTTGTAATAGCAATCGCAAACTGACTGGTTTGAAATTGTTCAAAACTATCTACACCAGGAATATCACCTAAACTGGCACGCAAACCATCTCTTAAGCTTTCACGTCGGCCTGCACTTTCTGCAACCAATAAAACCGGATGATTTGCTTCATCAATATATTTTTTGACTACTGAAAAGGGTTTTTCTTTTTTCGGATCGACCGCTAACTTCGGTGGCTGTTCTACTTTAAGGTTTAATGCACCGATCTTTTCTTCAACCGTTTCGGCGCTTACCAACATACGCGGAAACTGATTTAAAGCACTAAGCAAATGGTTTGGAGCAATAAATAACTCTTCAGGAGGAAGAATTGGTTGATCTACGTTATGGCGTCTATCTTCATAACGACGAATAACTTCTTTCCAAAAGTTGGTTAAATCTGAATCTACATCGTTAGTTGTAATTACAATGCAATTCTTTGGTAAGTATGTTGTAAGTATACTTTGCGATTGCATTTGTGCTTTATCAAAAAATAATGGTAAATAAAATTCAATTCCTGGAGAAGCAATTCCCTCTAGGACATCTTGATAAATCGGGTTTTTCTTAGGATTTGCCGTAGGGAAAAGTTCAGAATACCGATCTCTAAAAATTGAACGAGCTTCTTTTAACGGGAATTCTTTTGCAGGTAAAACTGTAAAACTTTTTAAAGCTGTAGTCGTTCTTTGCGTTTCTGGGTCAAAGAATTTTAATGTATCAATTTCATCATCAAACAGATCAATACGAATAGGTGCTTCTTGCCCTGATGCAAAAATATCCATAATACTGCCACGTACAGCAAATTCACCGTGATCGTAAACAGTATCAACCAAATGATAACCAGCTTGTACTAAACGTAACTTCTGTTGCTCTAAATCGAATTTTTGCCCAACATGAATATCAAAATGTTCACCTAGAACCCATGAATACGGTGCAACTCTTTGGGCTAAAGTACTTGCTGAAAGGAGCAATACACCCTTCTGAGGCATATTAGATAAAATTGCGAGACGCTCTGAAACAATATCTTGATGAGGTGACAAACGATCATACGGTAAGATTTCCCAATCAGGAAAAATTGTAGGTTTTATGCCATAAAATTCAAGTTCACTTTCTAATTGAGCAACATGTTGGTTATTTCTGGCAACCACCACAAGTAAAGATGAATGCTGAACAGCAATTTCTTTAAATAATAAGGCAGCAGATGAACCTAATAACGACCCCACCCAACGCTTTTCACCGGCTTTGAGCTGTTGTAAATTCAATTGAGAGATTTCTTGTTGAAACATGTATATGGCTTTTATCAGCTAAGAAGATATGAGCCTAATAGTAGCATGATGTTTTTAGTGAATTGAGTTATTTTTTTGAAAATCAATCTACTAGTTAGCTTTACTTTTTATATTTTTTAATCAATCAACTATGATTATTTATCACGCAAAAACAAAACGTAATATTGATTTAATATTTGTATAATCGCTTTAAGTTGAAGTAGCTTCTCTTGTGTATTTCCCAATCTTTCCACATAGCGTTGGGTTGCGATTTCTAGATCAATCTTTTCATTAATTTGTGGAGTAATGAGGAATAATTTCTGAAGATTATCAAAATTTTGTAATTTACGATTTGAGAAATACTC
>Ga0268255_10001898_pt1 | contig 11440 bp, 9 predicted proteins | sample AgamicOrMarz_FD_200256 | JGI IMG/M metagenome (GOLD analysis project Ga0268255, IMG submission 200256) | Agave microbial communities from Guanajuato, Mexico - Or.Ma.rz (v2) (version 3) | ecosystem: Host-associated > Plants > Phyllosphere > Phylloplane/Leaf | place: Guanajuato, Mexico | collected...
TTCCCTAAATCCAACAATGAAAATTGGGAATCAGATTATGGAACCGCTTATAAAGCATCAGAATATGAGCAGACATGCTGCCAAGGAAAGAGCAATTGAATTATTAAAACTCGTTGGTATTCCTAAGGCAGAGTTACGTGTAGATCAATACCCGCATCAGTTCTCCGGTGGTATGAGGCAAAGGGTGGTTATCGCAATAGCTTTGGCCTGTAACCCGAAAGTTCTCATAGCTGATGAACCGACAACAGCGCTTGACGTTACTATTCAAGCACAAATTCTTGAATTAATGAAAGATCTACAAAAGAAAATCGATACATCGATTATCTTTATTACGCATGATCTTGGTGTTGTTGCTAATGTAGCCGACCGTGTTGCAGTTATGTATGGAGGAAAAATAGTTGAAATTGGGACTGCTGATGAGATTTTCTATAATCCGAAGCATCCATATACATGGGGATTAATTAGTTCAATGCCTGATATGGATACCCAAGATGATGAATTATTTTCGATTCCTGGAACACCACCAGATTTATTAGATCCACCAAAAGGGGATGCGTTCGCCCCACGTAATCCATTTGTTATGAAGATTGATTTAGAGCAAGAACCACCATTCTTCAAAGTGTCTGATACTCATTATGCAGCAACTTGGCTGTTGCATCCGGATGCACCAAAAGTGGAACCACCAGCTGCGGTTTTAAGACGCCAAAGTCAATTTTCTGGTAATCAAGCTCAATTCCCTGGAAAAAAGGAGGGGATATAAATGGCTGAAAGAGAAAAATTACTTGAGATCAAAAATCTCAAGCAATATTTTAATGAAGGTAAAATAAATGAAGTAAAAGCAGTTGATAATGTATCATTTGATATCTATAAGGGTGAAGTAATGGGACTAGTAGGTGAGTCAGGTTGTGGTAAGTCCACAACAGGACGCACAATTATCCGGTTGTATGATGCTACTGGGGGAGAGGTATTATACGATGGAGTTAACGTTCATGGGAAAAAGTCTAAGAAGCAATTAAAAGATTTTAACCGGAAAATGCAAATGATCTTCCAAGACCCTTATGCATCATTAAATCCAAGATTAAAAATAGCTGATGTTATTGCCGAGGGAATCGATATTCATGGGTTAGCAAAATCTAAGCAGGATCGGATGGAGCAAGTATATGAGCTCCTAGAAACCGTTGGCTTAAATAGAGAACATGCAAACCGCTATCCACATGAATTTAGTGGTGGTCAGCGTCAGCGGATTGGTATTGCACGTGCACTTGCGGTTCAACCTGAATTTATCATTGCCGATGAACCGATTTCAGCACTGGATGTTTCAATCCAAGCTCAGGTAGTAAACTTAATGAGAAAACTACAAAAAGAGAAAAGCTTGACCTATCTTTTTATTGCTCATGATCTTTCCATGGTTAAATACATTAGTGATCGGATCGGGGTTATGTATTTTGGTAAAATGGTTGAGCTTGCACCTGCGGATGAACTGTATAAAAACCCACTTCACCCGTACACTCAATCTCTTTTATCAGCAATTCCATCTCCAGATCCAATCAGTGAACGAACTCGTAAACGGAGATCCTATGACCCGGCTAGTCATAACTACGAGCCTAATGAACCAGTGGAATTTAGAGAAGTTACTCCAGGTCATTTTGTCCTATGTTCTGAGAAAGAATTTAAACAATATAAGGCACAATCTAAATAATAAAAAAAAACGATCTCGCATTGAGATCGTTTTTTTATGAACCCTATTCCTTAAAAATGCCATTAACTTATTTCCGTTTTCCCCCGACTGCTTTCCAGCCAGTCTGGTATTTAGCACTTTCATCAACAAATTCACTACGATTTTTACCACCGAACACTTTTTCCCCAAAACTGTTCGTAATAACACCCATTAAGGCAGTGATTCCTACGATTAGTAAAGCAACAATCGTTAAATCCATTATGTATGTTCCCATAGTAATAATCCCTCCGTTTGTCGCAGCTTAGAATATTTGTCGTGCAAAATTAAATATCCCCTACTTTATTGTAAAAGAACTTACCGTTGAATTAAAGAGGAAATTAAATATCAATGGTAAGTTATCTAAAAAGGCTGTGTTTCTAAAAGTTTAATCACTGAATTAAGAGATATACCTATTAAAATTTAGGCTGTGTAGCAGTACTCGATTGATTGGAGCGGAAGGCACGAAGACTCCTGCGGGAGGACGGGACTGGGGAGACCCCGCAGGCGCTTGCGCCGAGGAGGCTCCCCGGGCCGCCCGCGGAAAGCGAAGTGCGGAGCCCCAATCAACACCCAATATTTATGAAAACAGCCTCTATAAATAATGAATGCGTTTTCACTTTGGATTTATAATTGAGAATGGGTCTTTCCTATATTTTCATTAAACATAGAATGAAGGAAATTTTTTCATGAAGACCCTCATTTATTCACACAATGTTTACGAACATTATTAGGAACGTATATTTATGATTGCGAATTTTAAGTTAAATTTATTAAAAAATATGAAACTTTTAGGACAATTATTCGTCTAATATAGTGTAATAAATATTTTTGAATGTTTTGGTCTAACATTTTTTTTTGGAAAAGGGATACCCTTTTAAGAAACAGTGGTGTATAATCAATGATATAAATTCCTAATTTATAATTATTATCGAATTTGCTGCAACCTGATTATAACCAAATCGTTTGCTTCAATATACTTGATTTATTAATAGTCTCAATAAAAGAGGAGTGTGAAGATCAGATGGTAACACTATACACTTCACCAAGTTGTACATCATGCAGAAAAGCAAAATCATGGTTAGAAGAACATGAAATTCCATACACAGAAAGAAATATTTTTTCAGAGCCATTAACCATGGAAGAAATTAAAGAAATTCTTCGAATGACAGAAGATGGTACAGATGAAATTATTTCTACAAGATCAAAGACATTTCAAAAATTAGATGTAAACCTTGATGCAATGCCGCTTCAAGATCTATTTGGCTTAATAAAGGAAAATCCAGGGCTATTACGCCGCCCGATAATCATTGATGAAAAACGATTACAGGTTGGGTATAACGAGGATGAAATCAGACGATTCCTTCCAAGAAGAGTTAGAACGTTCCAGCTGCGCGAAGCTCAGCGAATGGTTAATTAAATAAATAGGCCTTCTTTTTGGAGGTCTTTTTTTGTATATAAAAAAAGATTTGAATTATTTGTAGTTTTAGTTCCACTTTGCTACAATATAAAGAATTATTGTAATGTTGATAATTAGGCATTATCACGGTTTTTTAGATTTCAGCCTTTTTTATTTCCCTTATTAGTACTTTTGTCATAAAATGAAAGTACACGAGTATTTACTTTTTCACCCTATGAAGAATCTTTGGATTTAAGTAAATGCTAAGGCGGTATCTGCTTGGGGGTATTTTGTCCCTTCAATCTGGAAAACGGAAGGGAGATGTTTAGATGGAGATTGAACGCATTAATGAAAACACAGTTAAATTCTACATTTCATATGGTGATATAGAAGAAAGAGGCTTTGACCGTGAAGAGATCTGGTACAATCGGGAACGAAGTGAAGAACTCTTTTGGGAAATGATGGATGAGGTTCATGATGAGGAAGAGTTTGTTATTGAAGGTCCTCTTTGGATTCAAGTCCAAGCACTTGATAAAGGGTTGGAAATTCTTGTAACAAAAGCACAATTATCAAAAGATGGACAAAAGTTTGAACTACCGATTCCTAATGAAAAAATAAATCAGTTTCCTGTTGATGATAAAATGGAAGAAATACTCGATCATCATTTTAATCCAAATCATACTGATGAGGAGGATATCCTACTTGAGGAGGAGACATTAGAATTCCTCATTGGTTTTAAAGATTTCGAGGATGTCATTAGTTTATCAAATCGTTCAGGATTAGATGATTTAGTGACAAAGCTTTATCATTTTGAGGGAAGGTACTATTTATTTACAGAATTTCCTGAAGACTTATTTGAAGAAGATGAAATTGATGATATATTAAGTATTTTACTTGAGTACGGTTATGAAACACAGCTTACGATTCATCGTATTCAAGAATATGGAAAAGAAATAATTTCTGCCAATGTTTTTGCAGAATTACGGAAATATTTTCGCTAATTAATGTACCGATTTCAATATTGAAATCGGTATTTTTAGCATGAATTATTTTTTGAAATAAAATCTGGCAGGTGAGGACACTGAAAAACACAGTAAGGGTTATTTTATTTTTATTGGTATTATCCGTACTCTTGTTTTTCTTTAAGGAACAATTAGCTAGTGGGATATTTGGTATCTTAAGTGTATTGGTTACACTGTCTGTCATTTTCATTAGCTTTGTAATATTCTTTGAAAACCGCCATCCAACACAAACGATAACTTGGTTAGTTGTCCTTGGCAGCTTTCCATTAGTTGGTTTTATTTTTTACCTCCTTTTTGGTAGGAATTATCGTAAAGAAAAAATGTTTAGAAAAAAATATTTTCTAGATAAACAAGCTTTTTTGACGGTAGAAGGGGATGAAGACCCAAGAAATGATGAAAAGATTCGTTTATTGGGTGAACATCAAGGGAAATTATTTACCCTGGCTCAAAAACTAGGGAATAGCCCCATTTCCTTTGATACAGCGACAAAAATATTAACAAACGGTGAGGAAACCTTTCAGCAGATTATAGAGCAGTTAAAAAGAGCTAGGCATCATATCCATCTTGAATATTATATTGTTCGACATGACCATATTGGACAGGAAATTAAAAATATCCTGATTGAAAAAGTGCGTCAAGGTGTTAAAGTTCGTTTTTTATATGACGCAGTGGGTTCTTGGCAACTTTCAAATTCATATATTAATGAACTAAAAAATGAAGGGATTGAAATGGTTACTTTTGGACCAGTTAAACTTCCTTTTTTAAATAATAAATTTAATTTCCGAAATCACCGTAAAATGATCATAATTGATGGAAGTATTGGCTTTGTTGGTGGGCTTAATATTGGGGATGAATATCTGGGAAGAAATAAACATATTGGATTTTGGCGTGACACTCATTTAATGCTCCGGGGAGAAGCTGTTAGAACCCTCCAATTAATTTTTTTACAAGACTGGTATTATATGACGAATCACAGTTTTTTAACAGCCGAATACCTATCACCCCAGAATGATGATGAAAGTCATGGCGGAGTACAGCTAATTGCTGGAGGACCTGATAATGAGTGGAGTGTTATTAAAAATATATTTTTCTCCATGATTGCAAGCGCAGAGAAATCAGTTTGGATTGCATCCCCTTATTTTATTCCGGATGAAGATATTTTTTCAGCCATAAAAGTAGCTGCACTGAGTGGTATTGATGTCCGGCTTTTAGTACCTAACAAACCAGATAAACGAATCGTCTTTCATGCTTCAAGGTCATACTTTCCTGAACTTTTAGATGCAGGGGTGAAGGTTTATGAATACCAGCGAGGCTTTATGCACAGTAAGATAGTTATTGTTGATCATGAACTGGCCTCGATAGGGACATCGAATATGGATATGAGAAGCTTCCATTTAAATTTCGAGGTAAATGCATTCTTGTTCCGTACAAAAAGTACACAAAAACTAGTTGAGGAATATTTAAATGACCTTGAATTTTCCAAACAGTTGGATAAAGCAACCTTTCATGACAGACACCTTGGCTTTAAGGTGCTTGAATCGACAGCAAGGCTGCTCTCTCCCTTACTCTAAACAAATAGTTAACAAACTCGTCAAATTTGGCGAGTTTTTTTTGTGGGTTAAAAGGTATTCTTAAAGATTATGACGAATTATCATCGTGAAAGGAGGAGAGAAATAATTGTTAACTGCACAAACAAAAATGGGGATCAGTATTTGTCTCGGACTCGATTACAACAAAGCCGCTCTTTTAGAACTTCGCAGCAAAGAAGAATTTATTTGCCCTATTTGTGGGGAAGGTGTTTTGCTAAAACTAGGGGATCAGCGCATTTTTCATTTTGCCCATAAGCAAGGGGGAGTTTGCCGTGATTTTTTTGAAAATGAAACAATTTACCATATGGAGGGTAAACGTCAGCTCTATCAGTGGTTGATAAAACAAAAGATCCCTTCTATTTTGGAGTACTATGATAGAGAAATACAGCAGCGACCGGATATAATGTTCAAGATTAATGGGAAAAAATATGCATTAGAGTACCAATGTTCAACGATCCCAGAAAGCATATTTATTAAGAGAACCCATTCATATCTTCAGAATGGCTATCAGCCAATATGGATTTTATCTAGTAATCAAATACGTCATAAACGAAATAGTATGGTTGCTTTATCAAACTTTCAATACCTATTCATACGGACGACTGCTTCAGGAAAGTTTTATTTACCATCTTATTGCCCCGAAAAACATCAATTTCATTTTGTTGAATCAATTACCCCTTACTCCATAAAAAATGCCTTCTCCCATCATTCTTTTTACCCAATAAAGGAAATGGACTTGAATGGTTTATTAGAACCAAACATAAACAACCCATTTGATTTATCAAGCTGGAACAGGGAAATTGAAAAAATGAATCTGAATTGGACTCTTCATCCTAATAAACAACATAAATCATTCCTCAATGAAATTTATAACAGAAATATGAATCTCTTCTTATTGCCGCCAGAAATTGGACTCCCGCTTCCTCATTCACTAGTTATTCAAACAGCCCCGATTATTTGGCAAACCTATTTATTTTTGGATATCATTGCTGCCAAAAATATTGATGATTTAATAACCCTTCAAGAAATAATGATCCATTTTAATAAACGGATTCATAGTAAAGATATTGTTGTAAGACATTTACCACAATTTGAAACGGTAAATCCGTTAGTAGCTATTCTTGAGTATCTTTTAATATTAGAGCAATTGGGGATTATTACGAAAAAAGGAGAAACAATATTTCAATTAAAACGGAAAATATTTATCCCGAGGTCAAATCGAGAAAAAGAGGAAGCAAAGGTAATATTTTTTCAAAAATATCAGCAAATCCTATTGAATAGATAAATGAAAATGTACAGAAGGGCATACTATTATTGAAGTATAAATAGTTTCTGTACTGTCAATTTTTAAAAGGAAATTGGTAAGATAAGGAGAATATTAGTAATGATACTTTCTTTTTGAAGAAAATAGAATGGAGGATGAAGGATGGCGAATGAAACAGCAATAAAATCGCTACCAGCAAGAAAAGAGATCCCTGAGCAAGATACATGGAAATTAGAAGATATATTTTCGAATGACCAAGCATGGGAACAAGAGTTTCAAGAAGTAAAAAGCCAAATCCCTGGAATAAAAGAATTTGAAGGTAAATTAGGAGAAAGTGCGGAGACACTATATAAAGCGCTCCAGTTTCAAGATAAACTGTTGGAACGAATTGGAAAGCTTTATACATATTCACATATGCGTTATGACCAAGACACCACGAACTCTTTTTACCAAGGCTTGGATGATAGAATGAAAAATATGTATTCACAAGCGGCCAGTCAATTAGCATTTATTGTCCCTGAAATTCTTTCATTAGATGAAAGCCAAGTAACAAGTTTCTTAAATGAGAAACCGGAATTAAAGCTATATGAGCATGCTCTAGCTGAAATTAATCTGCAAAGGCCGCATGTCCTCTCAGCTGAGCAGGAAGCATTGCTAGCGGAAGCAAGCGAAGTGATGGATGCTTCTAGCAATACATTTGGGATGTTGAATAATGCAGACCTTGAATTTCCATCTATTAAAGATGAAAATGGTGCTGAGGTTGAAATCACACACGGCCGCTATATTCGCTTTTTGGAAAGTAAAGATCCACGGGTGAGACGAGATGCATTTAAGGCTGTATATAAAACATATGGTCATTTTAAAAATACATTTTCAAGCACATTAAGTGGAAATGTGAAGAAGGATAATTTTAACGCAAGGGTAAGAAAGTATAACTCAGCAAGACACGCTGCCCTTTCTGCAAATAATATACCAGAGAGCGTGTACGATAACCTTGTGAATACGGTTACCGATAATCTTCATTTATTACATCGTTATGTGAAGCTTCGTAAAAAAGTCCTTGGTCTTGATGAGATTCATATGTATGATTTATTTACTCCACTTGTCAAAGATGTGAAAATGGAAATCAAATACGAAGAGGCGAAGGATTTAGTCCTTAAAGGGTTATCTCCATTAGGAGAGGAATATTCGAAAATATTATCTGAGGGCTTTGAAAATCGCTGGGTCGATGTGCATGAAAATAAAGGAAAGCGAAGTGGCGCTTACTCCTCAGGAGCATACGGCACTCATCCATATATCCTCATGAATTGGCAGGATAATGTAAATAATTTATTTACACTTGCTCATGAATTTGGCCATTCCGTGCACAGTTACTATACTCGGAAATCACAGCCATATCCATATGGTAATTATTCTATTTTCGTAGCAGAAGTGGCTTCGACCTGTAATGAAGCACTCTTAAACGACTATTTATTAAAAACAATTGATGATGAACAAAAACGAATTTACTTGCTCAACCATTATTTAGAAGGCTTTAGAGGTACCGTTTTCCGTCAAACGATGTTTGCTGAGTTTGAACATATGATCCATCAAAAGGCACAAAACAACGAGGCATTAACGGCAGATGCATTAACAGAGAGCTATTATGCATTAAATAAAAAATATTTTGGCGAGGAAGATATTGTGATAGATGAGGAAATCGGATTAGAATGGGCGAGAATTCCGCATTTTTATTACAATTATTATGTTTACCAGTATGCAACTGGTTTTAGTGCGGCTACTGCCCTTAGCAAGCAAATTTTAGAAGAAGGTGAACCGGCAGTAAAAAGATACATTGACTTCCTAAGTGCAGGAAGCTCAAATTATCCGATTGAAGTGCTGAAAAAAGCTGGTGTCGATATGACAAGTGCTGAGCCAATTAAAGATGCTTGTAAGGTATTTGAAGAAAAGTTGAATGAATTAGAGCAATTGTTATCGCAAGCATAATTAAAAGGGATGGTGCCCTAAATGGCAACCATCCCTTTTTAAAATCCTCTGAATCGTTTTCTGTCATTAAGGTAATTAACGAAGATAAATATCGAAACAAACAATATAGGTATACTGAGAAAAAGCGGGAAGATCTTTAATAGTGCAAGTATTTGGAGAAAAAAAGCAATCAAAATAAACAGAACCATAATCGTTAAAGGGAATTTTCTCATAATTTTGATGCCACCCTCGTAAAAGTGAGTTTTCATTCCTCGTACTACTATGTCTATTGTCCATTCTCTAAATTTATGATAATTTGACAATTATGTGAAATAAAGCACAAACTTATTGCCTCACTCAGAAATAGCATGCTATATTATATACGTGAAGTTGATCACAACAAACATATACCCCTTTGTTTGACCGTGAAAAATTTCTCCCATCCCCTTTGTTCGTATAATAGAGAAATGCCTTGCAGTGTGGAAACTGCAAGGCATTTTTATTTTTTTGTAAAATAAGCGGAAGCCGCAAGAAAAAAATGAATTACTTTTTTCCTTGGGGCTTCCGCTTTATTACTCTTCGATATATCTCCAAAACGTTCCATATTTAGCGGGGATCTGTTCGACCACTTGCTTTAACAGTAGTTTTTTCATTTCCCGTTCAATTTGCGAAATAGACATATTATAAACCACTGCAATTTCTTTTGAGGCGACAAATTTAAAAAATTTCATAAATGCTTCTAATGGAGGTGGAGGAGATTGAATAGGTTTTTCAGAAAGCATTTCCTCTAGTATTTGGACATATACCTCATATGGGTAAGAGCCCGTTATCTTAATTCCTTCATCCTCAACATTCTCATTAAAAAATACTAAGGTAGGAATCTCCTTTACATCCATCTCAGAAGTAATTTTCAGATCACATTGGAAGGCTTTCGCTGCACTTTCGGAATGGATATCATACATGAATTCCTCCACGTCCAAACCTAAACTCCTTGCGCAATCTTTTAACACCTCTAGATTTGAAACATTTTGTTTTTCTAAAAATAATCCCTCTTGGATTCTCCGTAGAAAACGAAGTCCTGCCCGTCTACCTTGTAATTCAGCTGCTTTTAAAGCAATGGAAACAGTATAGGGAGTATCGACTGGATTCTCTAACCATAGGCTTCCATCACATGACATTCCTGACCTGCTTGCAGTCTTCTCCCACACTTGAGCGATATTCTCAAAATTCTTTTTCTTGCTTATATTTAAATCGGCTAATCGTCCACTTAAAATATGCTTTATAGAAAAATAACGTCCATATTCGATTTGCAACTTTTTTAATATGGGCTCTAATGCCCAACATTCAGGACATAAAGGGTCAATAAACATATAAATCTCAATCGGCTTTTTATCACTGCAATGCTGTTTGGCGCTTGAAGACTTTGATCTATTCACTTTCTTCACCCGAGATTCCGCCGTCATCAGGCGTGTTAATCATGTGTTGGGCCGTAAGATAAAGTCGTGAATAAAACTCATCCCTTAATGGGCCCTCTAAACCTATTTGGTCCATCGCTTGTTCCATACATGATAGCCATGCTTTGGCGCGTGTTGGGGTAACAGGAAATGGCAAATGACGAGCACGCATCATAGGATGACCATGTTCTTCCGTATACAGAGAAGGACCGCCTAAATATTGAGTTAAAAATTGCTTCTGTTTCCGAGCAATTTCTGTAAATTGATTGGGGAATATTGGTGCTAGATCAGGATGTTGCGCAACAAGCCCATAAAAAGTGTCCACAAGACGGTGTAAAGTTTCCTCACCAATGGATTCAAATGGTGAAAGCTTTCTTTCAATCATGTTGCCAACTCCCTTAAATGTATTATGTAGATTTATTTTATCAATGCCTATTTCATATCTCAAATGAATTGCTTTAAAAATGTAAATTTGTCACTTGAACACATTATTAATGTATGCCAAGTGAGCAATTCTTAATAGGAAAAACAGGAATTAGTATGTTGGAAATAACTCCAATCAATTTCAATCTACATTTGATATACGTTTAAGATTCATTGTGAAAAGATTGCTCGTATTTTCGGTTATAGAATCGGCGAATTTTATTTTCTGTTTTACGTTCAGGAATCTTAAATAATTCAAGTAGTTCGTAAAAGATCTTCTCTCCATCCTGAAAGTTTTGGGCCTCATATTCTAATTCATAATCTTCTGTACTTAGATAAATACTATGGTCTAAAACTAGTAATCCTTTCTGATATTCGAATTCAACTCGTTTCGTTAGTAATGAACCAAAATATTCAAGCGTTGAAAAAGAAATCTCGCATTCTTCAATAAGACGTTGAATAATGCCCAGTGGAAGTTTACCGCTGTGAATGGCTATTTGTGCTTCAGCTTCACTGATAGATTGATTTGTCTCTAATAGGCCGACCGCAGCTGGTTGTTTTAATGTCATTTCGTAGTTTGTGCCCTTTTTGCGAATTCTTAGTGCAGTTT
>Ga0268255_10001909_pt1 | contig 11397 bp, 16 predicted proteins | sample AgamicOrMarz_FD_200256 | JGI IMG/M metagenome (GOLD analysis project Ga0268255, IMG submission 200256) | Agave microbial communities from Guanajuato, Mexico - Or.Ma.rz (v2) (version 3) | ecosystem: Host-associated > Plants > Phyllosphere > Phylloplane/Leaf | place: Guanajuato, Mexico...
GGTATTATGGCATTAACAGGCATGTTAGATGACCGATTTCAATTAACGCCATTTTGGAAATTAGCTGGGCAAACATTAGCTGCACTTGTAGCGATGTATTTTGGATTAAAAGTAGAAGTCATTACCATTCCTTTGACAAACCACGTTGTAGAATTGGGCTGGTTTGGAATTCCCATTACAATTTTATGGATAGTAGGCTTAACTAATGCGATTAATCTTATTGATGGACTTGATGGATTAGCAGGCGGCGTATCCGCTATCGCCTCTCTTGCCATTTTCTTTGTATCGTTAATGATGGGGAATTTTATGATAGCATTAATGGCCCTTATTTTAATTGGTGCTATTCTAGGTTTCTTAAAATATAACTTTCATCCCGCGAAAATCTTTATGGGTGACACGGGTGCTTTATTTTTAGGATTCTCTTTGTCTGCTATGAGTTTACTGGAATTAAAACAAGCAACATTAGTATCGTTTATTATACCTATTCTAATTTTGGGCATTCCAATTACAGATACCTTTTACGCTATGATTCGCCGTAAATTAAATCGTCAATCGATAGTTTCAGCAGATAAAAATCATTTGCACCACCGTTTACTATCTCTCGGTTTTACACATCGAAATGCAGTTCTTGTAATTTATGGAGTCAGTACCCTCTTCGCCTGCCTTGCCATTTTTCTTAGCCAAAGCGCCTTGTGGCTTGTATTTTTAACCGCTTTTATTATTATTTTAGTGATAGAAATATTAGCTGAATACGTAGGGCTATTAAATTCCAAACATCAACCACTTCTTACACTTGTCTTGAAAATTGCTCGTCTTTTTACATCTAAAAGTTCTAGCTAACCCATATTAGATTGCTTAAAATAACTCTTCTCATATTGAAGAGTTATTTTTATATTTCTCTTATTTTTATAGCCGTTTACTGCTTCGTTGAATCCAACCAAGAAATTAAGTTTAGGATTTTTGATTTTTTTTTACTATTAATTGATACAGACATGTATTTATCGGTGTAGTTTATTGTATGACAATAATCAAAAAAAGAAAGGGTGATGCGTATGAACCAGAATGCCTTAACACCTAATGAACTCGTTAATACACTAAAACGAACGCATAAAAAATTAACAAAGGGTAAAATTTTATTACGAGCTTTATTTATTTTAATTGGTGCAATTCTTATGGCGGTTGCGCTTGAAATTTTCCTCATTCCAAATACGATTATGGACGGTGGTATCATGGGGATATCTATTATCTTATCCCATGTAACTCACTGGAACCTTGGTGTCTTCATATTTATTCTGAATATTCCATTTTTATTTATTGGCTATAAGCACATAGGAAAAACATTCACCATTTCCACGCTATTTGGAATTATCGTTCTATCTATTTCCACTACTCTTTTGCATCATGTAGACGCCTTTACAAATGACATGCTTTTGGTTACCTTCTTTGGTGGAATTATTCTAGGTGTAGGCGTCGGAATCGTTATTCGTTACGGAGGATGCTTAGATGGAGCAGAAGTTTTAGCTATTTTAGCTTCAAAACGCCTTCCAGTATCAGTAGGTCAGTCTGTTATGTTAATTAACTGTGTTGTATTTGGTATTGGTGGATTTGTATTTGGGTGGGACCGAGCTCTATATAGCATCTTAGCCTTCTTTATCGCATTTAAGACAATGGATGTCGTAATTGACGGTCTAGAAGAATCGAAATCGGCATGGATAATTAGTGACCATAGTGACGAATTAGGCCAAGCGATGCTAGCTCGTTTAGGACGTGGTGTTACTTTTTTCCACGGCGAAGGCGCATATACTGGAGATAATAAAAAAGTTATTTTCTGCGTTATCACTCGTTTAGAAGAAGCAAAACTCAAAGATATTGTTGATAGTGTTGACCCAGATGCCTTTGTTGCTGTTTCAGATATATCCGAAGTTCGTGGAGGACGTTTTAAAAAAAAGGCTATTCATTAATAAATTAAATATTATATTCCTAAAGGTATACTGGTTATCTAGTATGCTTTTTTTCTAGACCTAAAACAGCTCATAATCTCTTTACCTTGCCTATCTAACGCTTTTTTCTGTTACAATTTAGTTATCCAATTTCGAAAGGAAGATATGATGAACGATATTAATGCTGAATCTATTCGTACCATGACGAAGTATTTTTTAAGAAGTGCAGCAGGGTACATTCGAGATAACGAAGTAGATTTGCTTCTCCGCCCTTTTTTAGTTGAGCTAACTGATTTAGTGAAAATTCAAAGTCCAGGAGCGTCGATTGCTAAAGACTTAGTAAAAGATGCAACGATGGAATTTTTACTTAAAGAGCTGGATGCTATACGTTATAAAACCTTTATTAAAGACATTATCAAAAAGTTTAATGAATTGACAAACATGCCCAATGACGATATCCATTTTCTTTTCTTAACTTGTACGAATGAAGCTTCTAAACGGCTTATTAAAAAATAAAATACTTAAAAACTGCCTCTTAACAAATAAAGCGGCAGTTTTTAAGTATTTTATTTTTCACGAAAATTCCCCTTTAAAATCATCAGACAATACTGTGTATGCTTTTACTTTCTTTTTATATTGCTTCACAATATCCACGCGGTCTTTATAACGGAATACTCGGAATTCTACGTCATTCTTCCCTAACTTTGTTTTAATTACGTGCGGTTCATTAGCATCCTCTGGTTCTAAAAAATACCGTTCGTTCCCTGGATGAATATAATACTGCTTTAAAAACGTTGATTCATTAAAGTACTTAATCGTTTGATTCTTTTCACTGTCTTCTAATACTTTATTATTTATCATGACTGTTGTATTTTTACTATCTAATTTAGGATGAATTTCAAATTTTTGAAGTAACTTATTTACAACGGGTGTCGGTAAACATGTTATTGCAATTTTAATAGCACTTACTACTACAATGGATACAATAACTATCCAAGTCAATATTTATCATCTCCATTACTCATTAAATTTAGAAATATGCGTTCAAAACAACACTAAATTAGGAAAGTTGCTGTGTACAATTTATGAACTTTAGCAATCGCTCGCTTTAATATACAAATTCTATTTAAAATAAAAATTCCGCCTACCTAGAAGGTAAAACGGAATTTTTATTTTATCCTTTTGCTCTTCTCATAACAGCTCGTTGTTGCATTTCAACTCGACGTCTTTTTCCTTCTTGTACGGCTTTCACTACCATTCCAAATAAGAAGCCTGCGAAAATAATAATACTAAACACCAACATCCCGCTTAACTGGCTACGTAAGAATTCTTCTTTAGTTTGAGAGCCATTTTTTAAAAGCTGATAAAATGGGATACTGGAGCTTGCGAGCATTAAATAGAACGCTACCATTTTTACACTTATTGTATTCAATTTTTTTACAATACCGCTTGTAAGAATAAAGAAATAGGAGAAAAAGTAGAGCGCTAGCGGGATAAAGAGGCTTGTGAAGATGTATGAAACTACTGCTTCACTTTCAGATAAATAATAATTAGGCTCCTTTGTAGCACGTATAACTGCTGTTATGACAGTGATAAAAGCTAGCCATATAAAAACTTTTGAAAATAAGTCCACACCTTGAGTATTACGTTTGAATTCATTAATACGTTCATCTTTAATTTCATGAAGAATATTAATGTTCATACGTTGCTTCATGATGAACTTGAACATCTCTCGTTCTTCTTCTTTCGAGATATGAAGTGTCAGGCAGTTTGCAGCGTTCTTTTTCCCAAAATAATACAAGTTATATACTCCAGGGTAATGACGACTTGCTTCTACGTTGTAAATATCTTCAGTACTTAGTTCTTTTGCAAAGACAAAAGACTTGTTACGGAAACGCTCGATAACATAAATGCGCTTATCTGTTATATAGAGCTTTGTCTTCATGATACTATCCAAGAAGAAAATGGAGCACACAAGTGATAGTTTAAAAAACGCCATACTAACGGTCATGACATCAGGTTGGATGGCAAAAAAAATGCACCCTGCCAATATCATATATCCAATGATTTTCCATAGCGACCGTCTTTCACGTATGAATAGAATTCTTTTTTCAATTCGCGGCTGTTTAAACACTGCTCTTCGTTCTAAGGCCTTTAATAAAGCTACACCTACAAAGATTATAAAAGGAATAGTTAACCAAATATTCATCGCTTCGACCTCCTACACTTTTTTTCTTTTTTGTTAAAAGAAAACCTCTTTGATTCTTTGATTTTACATATGGCGCTTGTAGAATAAGTAAGCAATATATATCTCACATTTTTAGGAGGATTTTCAATGAGTGAAATCTTAGAAAAAGTACAGAAAGTAGTAGTAGAACGTTTAGGTGTAGAAACGAGTGATGTAACATTAGAAGCATCTTTCAAAGATGACTTAGGTGCAGACTCATTAGACACAGTAGAATTAGTAATGGAGCTAGAAGAAGCATTTGATATCGAAATTTCAGATGAAGATGCAGAGGGCATTCAAACAGTAGGAGATGTAGTACGTTACATCGAAGCGGCTGTTTAATATAGATTTAAGTACAAGAGTTCTTTTTAGGACTCTTGTTTTTTTATCTTTTAGAGTTAGGCTTTCTAAAGTGTTTAGGAATTTAAAAAAGTTATATAAAAAACAAATTCTTTCGTTGACTTTTCGTTTGCCTCCTAGTAAATTATAGCCACGAAAGGGGTTGAGCTCATGATTTTCCGTTGGATTAAACTATTAGCTCCTATCTTGATAATTTTGTCTTTTTTATTCCCTTGGTATTCAGGTTTTTTTGCCTCTGTTTCGGCCCTCAAATTAGCTATTAACCCTTCTTCTATCGCTACGATTTACGAAAAACTAGATGTAGCTCAGTTATCCATTTCTACAGAGGTTACTCAGTCGTTTTCATTACTATGTAAAATTGCTCTTATTCTTCCAATCCTTTCTTTACTCTCTATCATTTTAGCTATCTTGGATAGACGAACTACTTTTATTCATAGCTTAACGGGCATTGTAGCCATAGGCTTGTTTGCTACACATTTCGCGCTTATGAAATTTAGTTTAGACTTCTTTACTTTTGCAAGTTTTGGGTTATATTGTTCAGCGTTATTTGGGTTCTTGCTTTTCATAGCAGCCATTAAAGATAAAGATGAGCATTTGGTGGAACCAAAAGAAAATGAACAGGATGATTTTTGGTAAATCCAAAAGAATGTGTGTCCTTTATTAAAGGGCTTACATTCTTTTTTTATGTTTTCTTGCTTTTTCTCCCTGATGAATTATTATACCGTGAAAAGGCGGTGTTATTATGATTATTCATTTGCCAACCCTGCGGGATTCTATCTATCGCCCCGCTCTTCTCTCATTATTAGAAACCTGCGACAATGATTTTTCTCCTTCCTTGTCTTCCTCACGGTGTAAAGGCGTAGAGAAAGCATCAACAAAAGATAAATTAAATCGCTACCTACAAGAAAAAGACCCCTTTCATCACTATCTATTGGCTTTTGATAAACATCGGGTAATTGGTATGCTTAATTTTGTGGTTACAACGAATCAGATAGAAGTTGATACCATTTGTGTCCATCCATTGCATCGCAACAAACAAATTGGGTATGCGTTTTATGCTTATTTAATGGGAAACGTTTGTCTTACGTTTTCTCTATCTGAAATCGTAGTTCCTTGTGAACCAAGTTCACTAGCGCATGTGCATCTTTTGCAAAAACTTCACTTTACTCAAATCCCTTCCCCTTCTGCTCCGCATCTGTTCCATAAAAAAATCCGTTTCTAAAACGGATTTTTAAATGAAGCGAGCTTGAGGAGCGCTTTCCCTTTTAATAGTAAACCAATAAAAAGAAAACTGGTCTGCATAGCTATGTTCCTGACGTATAGAGACAACTTCTTTTTCATCAATTAAACAATGGATTTTTATTTCATTTTGCTCGCTGTCTTTACATTTTTCTACAGCGCGATTATTCACTTCTATTTCTTGACCATTTAACCAGCTGTTCATTTCTTCTTTTGTCATATACACATTAATTTTCATCGTATTGCTCCTTTACTTGAACTTGTATATCTGTATCTGGCTTTTTATGTGTTAGATATTGAAGAGCTTGTATCATCTGCAAATAATCCTGTGGTTCGTAGCATTTTGCTTTAGAGAATTGCTTCCATAACGAAGTAACATCAGAATGAATATGTTCGTATTTTCGTAGTTGAAGGAGGCGGATAACTTCTTTTTCTACATGAAGATATCGCTTGAGATTGTGATGGTTATTTTGTTCGTTTTCGCAAAACGTTTCTAAAAAGTCTACTAGCTCTACTTGAAGCCAGTAAAAGGGTTCTTTTAACATGCTTCGACTAGTTACGTAGACTTTTCGTTCAGCTTCTAGATATTCCCCTTCTAATTGAAGAACTCCATTTTCTTTAATCGAAATATGTGTTACACCATTTCGTAACTTCACCAGCCGCAGAGAAAACATTCCCCATCGAAAAGACTTCTTTTCGGAAGTGCTACTTTGCTCATAATCACTTATTAAAGGGAACGCATGAGCAACTTCCATAAAATGCATCCATGCTTGCTTCTGAAAGGTAGAAGGTTTTTTCTTTTTTTGGGAAGGACGGTATGATTTAGCGATTTCACGAACCCACTGATTCATTTCCATCACTCCCACTTTTGCCATAAATGGATGATATCTAAGATAAGGGGAATATCGTGTAATTTTTGTTTCGGGATTAAAATGAATTTTACCCGTTCTCATACCGAGCTTAAGGCGAATTTCAATTAAATTTCCTGTTTTTATAAGTTTCAATCCCTTTGGTTCACGCAGATGCTGGCGTTCTCGAAGTAATTCTTGTAAGTATTGCTCAGGGTCTTTTATGACATGCTGCTGTAATTTGCTATGTAGATGTGCTGTAAAACAAACGCTAATAAATATTGCTACTTCAAACATGCCCATTCTACCATCCCCGCACTTTCACCACGCGTAGCTGTTTTTGAAGAGCGTGCACGAATGGTTTATCTCGGTTTCTTCGCTCTTCTTCTTGTTCTAGATACAACAAGCGGGTTTGTTTGAAATAAGGTAGAATTATGCCGTCTAACTCTTTTTCAATGGTATTCCAACTAGATGCATGCGTGTACATTCTGTAATATCGTTCTTCTTGAATGAGTGCATGAGAGAGTCCGTAAGTAGCTGTATAAATGACACAATTATTTTTGGTTATAATGCATGAGGAATAACTTTTCTTTACTTCTAATTGCAATGTCCAATGTTCTTTCTTTACAGATAGGTGGCCTTTGCATGTTTGAAGAAACCGAATGAATTCATCTTCGAAGCGGAGATGAGGATGTTTTAATGTTCGTTTTTCATTCCATATGCAAAGTGCTACCCCAATAACTGCTCCTATTACTTTACCTTTCATATTTTCACCACCTTCTTTTATTCTTTCCGTCTAGGAATTGACATCCCTTTCTCTAAACTCCTGGTTCCCACTGAGAGAACTCAACATAAACTTTTTCCCTACAAACATCGCTTTTTCAATTTTCTTTGTTAGGATGCAAGCAAAGGAGTTGATTTTAATGGTCGTCATTCAGCATCCAATTTTGGTTTTTGGGTTATGTATAATTTTCACTGCATTTGTTGCTCTATTTGAGTGGTTTGCCAGCAAGGATAAACAACGTGTTCGCGAATACGCTCAGTTCTATGTTGTTTCATCTTTGGGCATTATTTTCTTCTTCCAACTACTTTTTCTTTTCTTTCCGTCTGTTACCTCATTGTCGGAAATTAAACAATAAAGGTCAGCGGATATCTTATCCACTGACCCTTTTCAATCCATATGTAGCTTATTTTTTCGCTTTTCTTTCCCCAATTGTTGTAAATGCCTTCGCTGTTGTCGTAACACCGTTAATCGGTACTGAGGGATTGTAATGTATCTGGACATTTTCAGCCACCCATGTTGTAAATAAAGTAGTTCAGATTCAGATAACTCGTAATGTTTGTTTAGAGATAGATAACTCTCTTTATATTCTAGATAGACACTTTGTTCTTTCGAAGTCCAGTGTTTGTAATCAAATTCCAACTTATCCCATGCTTCCAATGGAATAAGGGAATACTTATCTTTTTTATCCTTCTGTATGTTTCGAACTTCATTTGTTAATTCGTCAAGAATAGCTGTTAAACGGTAAGGAGCTAGCTCCTTTGTTTGTTGAAACAGAGTTAACCGAAGTGTTTGAAGGGTTTTAAGTCTTCGCTCTTTTTCTTTTGCACTATATTTTCTTTCTTCCTTCATTCCGTCAATATAGTGATATAAAAAGGTTTTAATTATTTTTTTATGTCCCTGATGTAATTGATTTGTGTATTGAATAATTGTGTCTATCATTGTTTCTTCGTTTGTGATATCTATGGCACATGTTACCCATTCTTTCTTTTTAACGATGGCTAGCATTGTATTCAGCATGGAAACTCCATTTATTATTTCATTTTGTTCTTTCAATCTAGTAAGGAAACGATTATTTTTTTGGACATATCGAAAGTCTTGTTTTTTTTCGTCGTAGCATGCTTCCATAATGGCTTTATCTTGATAAAACATGTAAATAAAGTATCCGTCCAGTCCTCTTTCGATGCGAATACTCCAGTCTTTGTATTTAGTTTGATAACGATATCCTTTATCGTGTTGTTGTCGAACCCAAACCACTTTTCTACCCACCATTTTTTCATAAAACGTTTGAAAACCGCTCCAGTGAAAAGGAAGTAAATTCTTTTCTTCTACTTTTTTACGAGAATGTTGAAACCAGAGAGCACCTGCAATAATTGGCAGTGTTGATAAATGTGCTGTCAGCACAGGTGCCCATCCAAACTTTATGGCTGCTAAAACGGTTAATGTTATGACCGTTCCCACACAATACCTCCTAGAAACGCGTAAGCTTTTCTTGGATGACTCGTTTCGTATTTTGAAACGCTTCCTCCGCCTCACGTTGTTTTTTGTTATATATTTCCTTCAATTGATAGGATACCTTTTCTAGTACATCAATTAAACTGTTACTTTGTTTCAGGCGTTCCTCAGGATGAAACACTTCAAAAGCATTAAATAAAGCCTTTACATCGCCAACTAACGTTTGTTGAATATATCGTTGCTCGCTAGGAGTAAGCGCATTGTAAGAAGAGTTAAGTTTATCTGCAAGCTCAGTTACTTCTTTCATTTTTTCTGTTAATACCTTGATATCCCACCCATTCACTTGTTCTCTTAAGGTATAAAATTCTTTTTCCATTTGAAATGTAGAGAGTATAACAGGTGGTTCTTTTTTCATTTCCTTTATATCTTCCTTAATTTCCTCAAATGTGGCCCACCCAGCTCCACCCATAATACTAATAAAGGCTAAAACAGGTGCAACGGTAGGTAAAATGGAAAATAGATTTATAGCCGCAACTGCAACCATCGAAGCCCCTAAAATGATTCCCCATTTTTTCATAAAATCACTCCTTCTTGTGAAAAAAGGGTACCTTGTGATTAAACTTTCTATAATATTCTTGAACCTGATGTAGATAACACATTAATGTTGGTTTCAACTGTTGTTGATAGTGAGGGGTAAAAGACATGTACTCTTTTATCACAAGTAATACACTTTGTGGAATGTTTTCAATATATTTTTTAGCGGTTTTTGAATCCAGTTTAAATTGATACATATGAATAGGAGCGTAAAGAGGAAAAATGAAATAAAGCGCATTTATAATGTCTTTATCACTTATTAAATCTAGAGCTTTTTGCAATGAGGGATTACAAGTGCTTTCGATGGTAAGGACTTGTTTTTTCCAACCTTGATTTTCCCAATATGTCCGCATGTCATCTAAAAACATATGATGTAAACTAAATTCATTAAACAATTTATTCGCTCGAGAGACTTCTTCGTATTCCCAGTAAGGGTTATCTTCTGCAAGCCAGTAGCCATTCTTCATAATTAACCCCCTGGTATTGTGTTCAACACTAATTGAATGGTGAATAGGCGTTTCATCAATATATAACGTGTAGTTATCGTCTTTTACTACGTAACTAGAATGGTGATGTGGAAGCACATATCGGATGGAAAACGTTGCTTCTTTTTTTCGGAAGGATTTCCAAAATAAATAAAGTTCGTTCATATCATTTATAAGCTTCTGTTTTTCGTGTTCCTTTCGCTGTATTTCTTTATCAAACCATTTCCAACATCCCCATGTAAATCCCCCAGATGACAGAATTGTCGTTGCCAATTCCAGTATTGTAGCCATTGCGGCACCTCACTTCCTGTAACAAACCATTCTTCAAATATCATTCGTTTAACTAGGTGACCTTCTTCTTTTGCCGAACGATTTATGTGAGGAGGGATGTACCATGCAACCCGAAAGAATTGCTAAAGTAAATGGTTTCTTAGCGGCGATGGAAGAAATTAATACATTACCAGAGGCGCTTCTTTATTTTCAATTTCAAGAAATTCAGTTCATCTCGTCTATTGAGCATAGCATAGATATTTATTATCAGAACTACGCAAAGCGTACTCGCTACATTGGTGATGACATCTGTTTACTTGAGGAACCCCTGTTAACTTGGTTTTATGCTCCAACTAAACCTCATACGGTTGCTTCCATGCTAGATGAACGTAACACACGCTTTCTATCTCTTCTTGAGCATGTTTTAGGTCTGGAAAGTTATCGTTTGTACGAAGTTGAGCTGCCTTTTGATTTTTTCGGTTCTTTTTCTGAACATTTTGTGATTGAACAGAACCAAGTTCTCTATTTATTGACACTTTCGACATCATAACGGCAAGTTCTTATTTGTTAAAATAGGAGGTGTACAGTGTCAGAGCTGATTTTGTCAGAACCAACTTTTCGTTCATATGAAACGCATTGGTATGGAGACCGCTACTTTTTCCAGTCTTCTTCTTTATGGAAGAAGGGGTGTTTAGAAGTGACATATCTACGCGATTTAAACGTATATACGTATCGTTACATATCTTCAATAGGCTTTTTTCTGTCATGTAAATCTGGACCCCACTTACCTGTCCATGATGAAAGTATTCCGTTTTGGGTACGTAAAATCTTTTTTCATTTCACGAAATCCTCGTACCACACGCTTAAAAAATAAAACACAGGAGCTCCTGTGTTTTATTTTTTCATCCACTTTTCGATGTATTCACTTTGTTCTAAGTTAGACCGCACATAAAGCTTTCTTGCTTCTTTCAATGTAAATATATATCCAAAGCGGGTACGCTCTGACGCTACAATGTCTTTTTTTGTAATTGTTGCTTTATACACCATAGAATACGGGAGGTCCTTAATAAGTGGGAAAGCAGTTGAATGAACGGACCATGCAGTCAACTTGTTATCATATAAAAAGATATGTTGAGGGAATTCACGCGTTATCATGAGACAGGCAAAGAAAAATGTTACAACCATAAGGGAATATAAT
>Ga0268255_10001911_pt1 | contig 11392 bp, 11 predicted proteins | sample AgamicOrMarz_FD_200256 | JGI IMG/M metagenome (GOLD analysis project Ga0268255, IMG submission 200256) | Agave microbial communities from Guanajuato, Mexico - Or.Ma.rz (v2) (version 3) | ecosystem: Host-associated > Plants > Phyllosphere > Phylloplane/Leaf | place: Guanajuato, Mexico...
ACTCAATGAAGTCACAAAATAAAGAAATAGAGAGTGTTGTAGAAATATCCAAAGAAATTATTATATTAACAAAGCAATTGAAAACGGAGTTAGTAAAAACGAAAAAAGAGCAAATAGATACAAAGGAATTACATGCAGAACTTCAAGAAATGAAGTTTGAGTTAATGAAATTAACGAACTTTAAAGAAGAATTTGAGTCATTAAAAGGTCTGATTGAAAAGGACAAAGTCGCGGAAAGAGAGCTAGCCGGATCAGGGACATCGAAATAATAACGAAATGGAGGGGTAAGCTTGGCAACCGAAGCACCTTTCAAGGAGATAATTCCAGAACTTGATTATCAAAAAGAAATGGACCGTTGGGTAAATGTGGTTAAGCTTTTATCTGAACCTGAACCCAAGGTTGGTCAGACTCCAAGGACTGAAGTATGGAGAAAGAATAAATCGGTTTTATGGCATTATCCTGCCAAACAAAAAAAGTATGAGATTCCATTATTTTTTGTGTATTCGCTTTTTAATAAACCATACATTTTAGATATTGACCCAAAGAAAAGTGTGATAAAGAACTTAACCGACATGGGTTATGAAGTGTATTTATTGGATTGGGGCACACCAGGTTATGAAGACAAAAAGATTGGTATCGATACTTATGTCGATAAATATTTAAAAACAGCGGTTAAGAGGGCAATTCGCCATTCTGAAGCAGAGGAAATTACACTCGTTGGATATTGTTTAGGCGGTACGATTGCCTCTATCTACGCATCAGTGGCCGAAGAACCAATAAAAAATTTAATCGTAGCTACGGTTCCGATTGATTTCAGTACGTTTGTTGGGCCGGAAAAATGGGTGGAAGGTCTCAAAAATGGAGATTTTAACATCGATCATTTTCTAGATGTTTATGGGGTTGTTCCCTCTAAATATGTGGAAATGATGTTTAGAGCTGTTGGAGCGCCAATATATTTTACCAATTATACCATGCTCTTAAATCGGGCCCACGATCACCGTTATGTTGAAAAGTGGCGTCGGATGAATAAATGGACACTTGATCAAGTGCCATTTGCTGGTGAAGCCTATAAACAATTTGGAAATGAATTAGTTAAAGGTAACAAGCTAGTTAAAGGGGAATTTATGGTTGGGAATAAACCGGCCGATTTGAAAAATATTCGAGCCAATCTTTTCGTAGTCTCAGGGTCTAGAGACAATTTAGTTTTAGAAGAGCAAAGTAAACCAATTATGGATTTAGTATCGAGTAAAGATAAAACTTATGTTTGTGTTGAATCAGGGCATGTCGGTCTTGCATTATCTGGTCTATTTGCAGGTATTGTTGATCAATGGGCAGCTAGCCGCTCCAATCCGCTTTTCAAATGATTGTGAATTAAAGTTTGCTACATGTAAATAGATTATGTTTGGCAAGTAAAGAGAGGAAGGATTATCCTACCTCTCCTAACTTGCCGTTTTATGTTTGTTCAAAAATGTTCTTAAAACCCTGTTGAATTCATCTTTTGCCTCTAATTTTACAATATGGCCAGTGTTCCTAAAAATGACAAACTCAGAGTGGCGGATTTGTTTATGCATTAAAAACTGGACCCAAACAGGGATAACCGAATCATATTGTCCGCCAATAATTAGGGTGGGGACTTTAATCTTTGGGAGTAACGTTATGTTATTTACATTTAGACAAGCCTCCATGGATTTAAAAAAGAATTCGCTGTTGGGCTTGTAGAATTTGGAGAAGGTTTCGATATTCTCCTTGCTCCAAGAATAAAGACAAACCTTTGCCGATCTTGCTGTAATAGCCTCGGGAGATTTATTTTCTGCACGTGCTTTTCGGTACTTAATAAAAAACTTTCCGAGCTGCTTTGGAGCATAATGGAAAGTGCTTACTAACATCAATGATCGACACATCTCTGGTGCTTGACGATAAATTTCTTGTGCGACCATTCCACCCATAGACAATCCACATATGTGCGCGCTTTCAATTCCCAGTCCTTTCAATAGACTAATCACATCATCGGCAAAGTTTTTAATGGAAATCTCCCCAGGAGTAATGTACTCTCCATGCCCACGTAAATCAGGAATGATTAAGTCAAACTGATTCGCAAACTCAAACTGATTTGCCCAACCCTCCTTTACTTCACCTAGGCCGTGAATAAAAACTAAAGGCTCACCTGCACCAAGCCGTAAATAAGGAATTTCGGAGTAACTTTTGAATATTTCCCTCAACATTCATTCCTCCTAGTTGTTTAATAAGGCTATTTTCGCAAAGATTGTTGTTTTTCGTATAAGTTCAGCAAACCGTAAAACTATTAGCTTCGTGGCATCGTTTTGAAGAACTTTTGCGAAAATTGCCTAAAAACTTAGTAATTGCCTTTATAAAGCTCCACAAGCAACAATGTTTACGAAAAGAGTCTTTAATAACAACTGTTATTTCCAATATTTGAATGGTGTAAACGGGTATAAAGTCTGATTATTTTATTATATATTTATTTACTGAAAAATATTACATATGGGTGTAAATCACATATATGTAATCAACTTGTCTAAGCCAAAAACATTGTCGGGTTTAAAGTGATAATGTTTTTAGTTAAAATGAGTGGTGTATTAGAGTACAACAGGGCAGCTTTGAGTTATGATAGAAGAATAAAGGATGATAAGGGAAATTGAGGTTTCGTTCATGATAAAAAAATATCTGACATTTCAAAAAAATAATGGGATTGCCCCGTATATTTGGACGGTTCTTGGCATTTTACCGTTTTACTTTATTTTTCAATCTTCCTCTACGATTGAAATTGTAGTGGGGATATTGCTAACATTAATCTTCTTCATTCTTTACCGAATTGCGTTTATTTCTAAGGGCTGGATTGTTTATTTATGGACGTTGATCCTGATTGGTATTTCTATTACTGCGACCAGCCTTTTCAGCTATGTTTATTTTGCCTTTTTTCTTGCTTATTTTATCGGCAATATTAAAGAAAGAATCGCTTTTTTAACTTTGTATTTTATTCACTTGTTTAGTACGTCAGTTTCCATAAACTTTAGTATCGTCATGCAAGAAAAGCTATTTCTACAGCAATTGCCCTTTGTCATTATCATCTGGATTAGTGTAATTCTTCTCCCGTTTAGTATCCACAACAGGAAGGAAAGAGGGCAGCTGGAAGAAAAGCTATTGGATGCAAACAAACGTATTTCAGAATTAGTTATACTTGATGAAAGGCAAAGGATTGCCCGGGATCTTCATGATACCCTCGGACAAAAGCTTTCACTTATTGGATTGAAAACAGATTTGGCACGAAAGTTAATCGCTAAGGATCCGGAGCAAGCACGCAATGAATTGAAGGATGTGCAACAAACAGCACGAACTGCATTAAGTGAGGTACGGAAAATGGTTTCATCCATGCGGGGAATCCGTTTGCGCGATGAAATCGTCCGTGTGGAACAAATCCTTAACGCTGCTGAAATTACTTTGATCAGTGAAGGAGATTTTACTCCGGCAAAGGTAACACTTTTAACAGAGAATATTTTAAGCATGTGTATGAAAGAAGCAGTTAATAATGTTGTCAAACACAGTGGAGCGAAATCTTGTTTTATTACCATTCATCAATCGATGCAAGAATTAGTATTGACTATTCGTGATGATGGGGTTTTTAAAGGAGAAAAAGAAGCGCTGCAAGAGGGTCATGGGTTGATTGGCATGAAAGAGCGCTTGGAATTTATCAACGGCAGTCTAGAAATTTTGCCCAAAGATGGAACAACTTTAATTATAAGCGTACCAAATGATGTTAAACCAGGGATGGAAAAGGAGGAGCAAAATGATTAAAATTGTGATTGCTGAAGACCAGCAAATGCTATTAGGCGCCTTTGGTTCACTTCTTAATTTGGAAGAAGATATGGAAGTGGTCGGAAAGGCATCAAATGGAGAAGAGGCCGTGGCACTCGTAAAGAAATTTCAGCCCGATGTTTGTATCATGGATATCGAAATGCCTGGAAAGAGCGGTCTAGAGGCAGCAGAAGAGTTGAAGGGGCTGAACTGTAAAGTAATCATATTAACTACTTTTGCTAGAACTGGTTATTTTCAACGGGCGTTGAAGGCGGGTGTGAACGGTTATTTATTAAAAGACAGTCCAAGTGAAGAGCTAGCTAGTTCCATCCGTAGTGTGATGTCAGGAAGACGAATTTATGCACCAGAATTAATGGATGATGTGTATGGCGAAGAAAATCCATTAACGGAACGGGAAAAGGAAGTGTTAGAGCTTGTTGCAGATGGTAAAAATACAAAAGAAATCGCTGAAACACTAAGTATCAAAACAGGAACCGTCCGCAACTACATTTCGATCATCCTTGACAAACTCGAAGTAAAAAACCGTATCGAGGCCATTACTCAATCTAAAGAAAAAGGCTGGTTTAAATAAGAACGATTAAACAACACATCTGGAATAACAAAAACGGCAGCTATGCTTCAGCTGCCGTTTTGTATTTATCAATAAAACCTTTGATATATTCAAATACTTCGCTAGGACGTTCCTCAGGAAGTGCATGTCCAGAATCCTTTAATACAATCAGCTCAGAGTTGGACAAATCTTTATTTAACTGCTCACCTATATTTAGAGGCATTGATTTATCATGATCTCCCCACAGTAATAAACAGGGCGTTTTGATTTGGTTAAGAATCTCAACAGGCAAATCTCCTTCACGATCACGAATCATCCTTGTAAGTGCTACGAAAATTTCGTCCGTTAAAAACGGTTGTAAGTACCCATTAATCATCTCATCATTAATGATGGTGTGATTATAAAGTGCGTCTTGAAGATTTTTCTTGACTCCCGTTCGTGCAAACCAGTATTTTACAAAAAGATGAAAATATGGTAAGTAACTTGTGATTATTAAAGGAAATTTAGATCGTTTGAGATAGGCCGAACTGCAGAGAAGAATGGCTTTGTCTGCAAGCTCAGGCATCATATGAAGGATATTTAAAACAATTTGTCCACCCATGGAATGACCAATAAAAGTCATTTTTTTTAAGCCTAGAGTTTCCGTCAGTTTGATTACCGTATGGGCTAGATTCTTATAAGAATATACATATCGGTTACATTTTGCACTTTTTCCAAATGGGGGAAGATCAACCGATAATACTTGGTAGTCCTTTTTCAATAATGTTATTAGATGGCGAAATGTGAAGGTGGAAGAAAGAAAGCCATGTAATAAAACAAACGTTTTTTCAGATGTTTGGTTAGGATAAAACTCGTAATAAACATTAATGTTATTTACTGGTTGATAACCTGCTAAGACAGTTTGTTCCTTCAATATCTCTCACCTGCTCCGTTAATAAAATAGATGAGTTTAATGTTCCCTAAAAGTCTGTACATACACAAAAAAAGTTGCCAAAAAATCAAGAACATAATTATCTGCAATAAATAAAAAAGTTCAAATAATAGTACAAACCATCCATACAAATCTGATAAAATTTATTAAAATTGGTTATTTTTGGAGAGGTGTCCATCCGTCGCGGACAAAAAAGAGAAAGTGTCTTTTTTCGGTGCCTGACACCAAATTAGGGGGAATGTAGGTTGACAATTATTGAAGCACTTCATGTGAATAAGGCTTTTAATGGGCGTGATATTTTAAAGGATGTGTCTTTTACGATTAAGGAAGGAAATATTATTGGGCTGCTTGGACCAAATGGGGCGGGGAAGACAACGATGATTCGCTTGCTGAATGGAGTAATTGAAGCGACAAACGGAAAAATGAAGGTAATGGGCTATGACCCGAAAACACAGGGTGATGAAATCAGAATGAGGGCTGGTATTGTTACGGAAAGTGCTGCTTTGTACCATGACATGAGTGCGTGGGACAATCTAGTCTTTTTTTCTAAAATCTATAATGCTTATAACCCGAAACGAATCACGCATCTGCTCGAACAGTTTGAAATGCTGGAGAAAAAGGACCACTTGGTCGGCACGTTTTCGACAGGGATGAAAAAAAGAATTACCCTTGCAAAGGCGCTGCTCCATAAGCCAAAACTTTTGTTCTTGGATGAGCCGACAAATGGTCTAGATCCTGAAGGGATAAACGATGTGATCCATTACTTGAAAAAAATAAATAAGGAAGAAAGGGTCACGATTGTCATTTGTTCACATGTCTTGCACCAACTAGAGACCACATGTGATTCTTTCCTATTTTTAAAGGACGGTCAAATCATTGAAAAGGGAACGAGAAGTGAATTAGAGAATAGATATTTAACTGAGGTTACCTTATTGGTTGAAACTGGACTAATGCCCATCGCCGAAAACACATACAAGGGTTTTACTTACCTTCGAAAGGATCCTTATTTTATCGAATTCACCCTTCCGTCAAAAAATGAAATTGCCGGGTTACTTAAGGAGATTCTCAGTGAATCGTGGATCCATTCATGTGAGATTACCAATAGAAGTCTGGAGTCGCTTTATTTTAAAATAAGGGGTGAAAGTCATGAATAAGAACATCATTGCGGCTGTTGCTCATAAAGATTTAACAAGTACTTTTTCGTCCAAAAAGATCTGGGTTCCAATGATCATCCTTCCTTTAGTGCTTTGTATCCTTTTACCAGCCATATTTGCTTACGTTGGTCTAAATACCGAATTGATCGGTGAATCCTCTAAGGATTTAGAAAAACCAATCAATGCAATAATCAAAAACTTTCCAAATGAAGACATGAGACATACCTTAGCTACGCTACCGACATTGGGGTACAAATCGGTTTATTTCTTTTTAAATTTTATGTTGATTCCGTTTTTCTTAATGACAGCAATCATCAATTCTATAGTCACTTCTTCCAATAGTTTTGCAGGAGAGAAGGAGAGAAATACATTGGAAACCTTACTATTCGCTCCAATAACTATAACTGAATTGTTCTTGGGAAAGGTGATTGCTTCTTTTATCCCGACAATATTCATTACTTTTGTGGCATTTTTACTTAATGCCTTGATTGTAAATCTAATATCTTATCGCGTTTTTAATGAAATTTTATATTTGGATTCGACATGGCTAATTTTGATGTTTTGGGTTATCCCTGCGTTAGTGATCTTTAATATCGTAATGAATGTGTTAGTTTCCGCAAGAGTAAAATCCTATCAAGAAGCGCAGCAATTTGGAGGTATTATGGTTTTACCGGTAGTCGGTCTTATCATCAGTCAAGTGAGCGGGCTCTTCTTCTTAAGTCCACTAACCTTATTCTTGATAGGGGTAGGATTACTCATCGCCAATGGCGTCTTACTTAAACTCATCACCAAATTCAACCAAAGAAACACCCTATTTGAAAGCCAAATCCACTAAAAATCAGCTTGTCCGTCCACTGTGGACAAGTGTCCTTTTGTGGTGCCTGACACCACATTTTCCTTTTTTGAAATTTTTTTTGCTTTTTTTAAATAAAATATTTGAATTTTTAGAAAACTCCTTGTATAATTAGAAAAAACGTAAGGAGTTGATTTCCATGGAAAAGAAATTACTTAATTCACCACAACAATCGGATGAGAATACAGATGCTGTTGTTGCAGAGATGTTTCTAAATAATGCCCTACTAGAGTTTAAGAGGGAGAAAATCCGCAAGGAAATCGACCACACATTACAACATGGGGATAAGGAATTATTCCTAAAATTGACAGAAGAACTGAAAAAGATTTCCTAATCACTTACTCACAAGAGACTATTTAATTTAAAAAAAGAAGCCCTATCCAGAAAATGGATGGGCTTCTTTCTGTTTTCAGGGAAAAGTTCATTGCATTATCGTGGACCACACTATTAGGTGGTGCCTGACACCCTTTTCAAGTATGATGAGAAAAGAGAAAAGCTAAGGAGTGAATTTGTTGAAGAAGCTTCATTTATACAGTAAGAAAATTCCTTTTACTTATTCAAGGTTTTTCAGTCAATATCGTGTACTAGCAGAGAATAGTACCCATCATGTGCTATTGGAAAGCGGTCGCGGAGGGCGTTACAGCATTGCTGCCTTTCAGCCTGAGACTATTATCAAAGGGAAAAATCATATACTTGAAATTCAAAATGAAAATGGTACTGAGAGACAGGAAGGAAATCCGCTCCACCTCTTGATGGAATACATGAGCCAATTCCATGTCGATAAAATAGAAGGTCTTCCTAGTTTTCTTGGCGGTGCGATTGGATACATAAGCTATGATTATGCTCGTTATATTGAAGTGCTTCCGGATTTAGCAACAGATGATTTAGAAATGCCGGAAATCTCCTTTTTTATTGTGAAAGAATGGTTTGTCTATGACCATAAAGAAGATATTTTGTGGCTTTTGTTCCTAGCTGAAAATGATCAGGGAATCGAGGAGAAAATATCCTTTTGGGAAGAAAAATGGCTTCGACACCTCCCAACTCGTCAAGAAAATATCGTTAGAGGAACTAACCAAGATAATCTAGAGGTTTCGATGACTGAAGATGAATTTTTTCAGGCTGTAATCAAGATCCAACAATATATTGGTCAGGGCGATGTCTTTCAGGTGAACCTTGCTGTCCGCCAATCAAAACCGATTAAAGTGGAAGCACTTGATGTGTATGAACAACTAAGGTCCTTAAATCCATCTCCATATATGGCCTATCTTCATACACCTGACTTTCAACTTGTAAGTGGGTCTCCTGAACTTCTTGTTAAAAAAGATGGACAAGAAGTAAGTACCCGTCCAATCGCTGGCACTCGCTCAAGAGGTAAGAACCATGAAGAAGATGTCACACTTGCTAATGAATTAATTGAAAACGAAAAAGAGCGTGCGGAACATGTAATGCTGGTGGATTTAGAGAGGAATGACCTTGGGAGAGTATGTAAGTATGGAACGGTTGAGGTCAATGAATTTATGGTCATTGAAAAATATTCCCATGTCATGCACATTGTTTCCAATGTAAGAGGGGAATTAGCGGCTGACAAATCAAGCTTTGATATTATTGATGCTGTTTTCCCTGGTGGGACCATTACTGGTGCGCCTAAAGTTCGAACTATGGAAATAATTGAGGAACTTGAGCCCGTCCAACGTGGAGTGTACACCGGTTCCCTTGGATGGATTGATTTTAGCGGTGATTTAGAATTAAACATTATTATCCGAACCATGCTAGTTAAAGATGGGATGGCTCATGTCCAAGCAGGTGCCGGTATCGTTATTGATTCTAATCCAAAGCATGAGTACAAAGAATCGATGAAAAAAGCAGCGGCATTATGGAAAGCGAAAGAAATGGCAGAGGAGGTAGAGCGATGATCTTTATGATAGATAATTACGATTCTTTTACCTTTAACTTAGTGCAATACTTAGGTGAACTTGGTGAAGAATTGGTGGTCAAGCGGAATAATCAAACGTCAATTGCGGAGATTTCAACACTACAGCCTGAATTCTTAATGGTTTCTCCTGGGCCATGTAGTCCAAATGAAGCGGGAATCAGCTTGGATGCCATTAAAGCATTCGCAGGAAAAATCCCGATATTTGGTGTCTGCCTAGGTCAGCAAGCAATTGCCCAAGCATTTAATGGGGATGTTATTCGTGCAGAAAAGCTCATGCATGGGAAAACATCCGATATGTATCATGACGGAAAGACGATCTTTCAAGGATTGCCAAACCCTTTTCCAGCAACAAGATATCATTCATTAATCGTCAAGCGAGAGACTTTGCCTGAATGCTTTGAGATCTCCGCATGGACAAAAGAAGGAGAAATTATGGCCATTCGTCATAAGGATTTACCAATTGAAGGAGTACAATTTCACCCTGAATCTATTTTGACCACTTCAGGAAAAGAGCTATTGCGCAACTTCGTCGAATACTATAAAAAGAAAATTGCCATGCAAACGGGGCGTTAATGATGTTTATCTCTTTAAACGGACAATTTTTAAAAAAAGATGAGGCAATGATTTCCCCGTTTGATCATGGTTTTTTATATGGAATGGGGTTATTTGAAACATTCAGAGTGTATGAAGGCCATCCATTTTTACTAGATGACCATTTACAACGTCTGAATCAAGGTTTAGAAGTTATAAACATCAACTATCGTTTTCAGCGCGAAGAAACCAATCATCACTTGCAGGAATTATTGAAATTAAACGGCTTGACCAATGCTTATCTACGGCTAAATGTTTCGGCAGGGATAGGGGATATTGGTTTACAAGTAATGCCGTTTAATGAACCAAATATTCTTTATTTTCCTAAACCATTACCTCAAGCTGGGGAATTAGTAGAAAAAAAGGCAGTTATTTTGGAGCAGAAACGAAACAGCCCTGAAGGAAATGAACGTCTTAAGTCCCATCATTTTATGAATAATATTCTGGCTAAAAGAGAAATCGGAAATAGGCCAGATATTGAGGGTATTTTCCTAAATGAGGAAGGATATGTAGCTGAAGGGATCGTCTCTAATATCTTTTGGGTAAAAGGAAAGGTCTTATATACTCCTTCCGTGCAAACTGGGATTTTAAATGGGATTACACGTCAGTTTGTCATCGAATTAGCGAAGAATAAGAATCTGGGTGTAGAAGAAGGCCATTATCCCATGGAGCACGCCTTTGAGGCCGAAGAGATGTTTGTCACCAATTCCATTCAAGAAATCGTTCCTATTACTACATTTAAGGGTTATCAATTGCCAGGAAAACAGGGTCAGATAGTCCAACAATTGCATCACGAATATCGCCATTATTGTAAACACCTGTGGTCACGGCATTTTTTAGGGAGTGAATGACCTTGAAAGAAAAAATACTAACTGAACTCAAAAAAATTGAAGAGCAATATGAAGTTAAAATTTGTCTTGCCGTTGAGTCTGGCAGTAGAGCATGGGGTTTTCCTTCCAAGGACAGTGATTATGATGTGCGGTTTATTTATGTCCATAAAAAGGATTGGTATTTAAGCATTGACCAAAAGCGAGAGGTGATTGAGCTTCCGATTAATAATCTTCTTGATATCAATGGCTGGGAAATTCGAAAAGCATTAAGGCTATTCCGTAAATCTAATCCGCCGCTAATGGAGTGGCTCCATTCAGGAATTGTTTATTATCAAGCCTTTACATTAGCAGATCAATTGAAAGCCATTCAAAATCAAGTGTTTTTGCCGCAATCCGCACTCTATCATTATTTAAATATGGCGAAGGGCAATTTTCGCGATTACCTCCGTGGTAATCATGTGAAAATTAAAAAGTACTTTTACGTGCTTAGACCTGTATTAGCTTGTCTATGGATAGAAAGATACAATACTGTCCCGCCTATTGCATTTCGAACACTAGTAGAGGAGCTTCTTGAAGTTGGACCGCTAAAGCAGGAAATACTTACCTTGCTAGAGAGGAAGATTAGCGGTGATGAGCTAAACCTTGAACCAAAGGTTGCGGCCATAAATACTTTTTTAGAAAAAGAAATTAATCGACTAGAGGAATATACGAAGACC
>Ga0268255_10001913_pt1 | contig 11389 bp, 10 predicted proteins | sample AgamicOrMarz_FD_200256 | JGI IMG/M metagenome (GOLD analysis project Ga0268255, IMG submission 200256) | Agave microbial communities from Guanajuato, Mexico - Or.Ma.rz (v2) (version 3) | ecosystem: Host-associated > Plants > Phyllosphere > Phylloplane/Leaf | place: Guanajuato, Mexico...
TAAATGCCAATAGGGTCCCGCCGCGCATGGATAAGACCTACCAGCCGCACGCCATTGAAACTTCCTGGTACAACACCTGGGAGTCCGAGAATTATTTCGCTCCGCAAGGCGCGGGCGATTCCTACACGATCATGATCCCGCCGCCGAACGTCACCGGCAGCCTGCACATGGGCCACGGCTTCAATAACGCGATCATGGACGCCCTGATCCGTTTCCGCCGCATGCAGGGTCGCAACACCTTGTGGCAACCGGGCACCGACCACGCCGGTATCGCCACGCAGATGCTGGTGGAGCGCCGCCTCGAAGCCCAAGGCCAGAATCGCCATGACCTGGGCCGCGAAAAATTCCTCGAAAAAGTCTGGGAGTGGAAAGACGAGTCCGGTGGCAACATCAGCCGTCAGATCCGTCGCCTCGGCTCGTCCGTGGACTGGAGCCGCGAGCGCTTCACCATGGATGACGGTCTCTCCGAAGCGGTGAAGGAAGCCTTCGTGCGCCTGCATGAAGACGGACTGATCTATCGCGGCAAGCGCCTGGTCAACTGGGACACCAAGCTGCACACCGCCATCTCCGACCTCGAAGTGGAAAACCACGACGAAAAAGGTTTCCTGTGGAACCTGAAATACCCATTGGCCGATGGCGCCAAGACCGCCGAAGGCAAGGATTACCTGATCGTTGCCACCACGCGTCCGGAAACCATGCTCGGCGACGCCGCCGTGGCGGTGAACCCGAACGACGAGCGTTACAAAGCCCTGATCGGCCAGTTTGTCGAGCTGCCGCTGGTGGGTCGTCGCATCCCGATCATCGGCGACGACTACTGCGACCCTGAATTCGGCACCGGCTGCGTGAAAATCACCCCGGCCCACGACTTCAACGACTACGAAGTCGGCAAGCGCCATAACCTGCCGCTGCTGAACATTTTCGACAAGAACGCCAACGTTTTGCCGGCCGCCCAGGTGTTCAACCTCGACGGCACCCTGAACGAAAGCATCGACGGCAAGATCCCGGGCGAATATGCCGGCCTCGACCGTTTCGAAGCGCGCAAGCAGATCGTTGCGGCATTCGAGGCTGCCGGCCTGCTGGTCAGCGTCGACGACCACGGCCTGAAAGTCCCGAAAGGTGACCGCTCCGGCACCATCATCGAGCCGTGGCTGACCGATCAGTGGTACGTGTCCACCAAGCCGCTGGCCGAGCCGGCGATTGCCGCCGTGGAAGACGGCCGTATCCAGTTCGTGCCCAAGCAATACGAAAACATGTACTTCTCGTGGATGCGCGACATCCAGGACTGGTGCATCAGCCGCCAGCTGTGGTGGGGCCACCGTATTCCGGCCTGGTACGACGAGTCGGGCAAGGTCTATGTCGGCCGCGATGAAGCCGAAGTCCGCGCCAAGCACAACCTCGGCCCGAACGTTGCCTTGCAGCAGGACAACGACGTTCTCGATACCTGGTTCAGCTCGGGCCTGTGGACTTTCTCGACCCTGGGCTGGCCGCAGCAGACCGAGTTCCTGAAGAAATTCCACTCCACCGACGTGCTGGTCACCGGCTTCGACATCATTTTCTTCTGGGTCGCCCGGATGATCATGCTGACCATGCACCTGGTGAAGAACGAAGATGGCACGCCGCAGGTTCCGTTCAAGACGGTCTACGTCCACGGGTTGGTGCGCGACGGTCAGGGGCAGAAGATGTCCAAGTCCAAGGGCAACGTCCTGGACCCGCTGGACATCATCGACGGCATCGACCTGGAAACGCTGGTGCAAAAGCGTACATCCGGCCTGATGCAGCCAAAACTGGCGAAGAAGATCGAAAAAGCCACCCGCGAAGAATTCGCCGAGGGCATCGCCAGCTATGGCACCGACGCCCTGCGCTTCACCTTCTGCTCGCTGGCGTCCACCGGTCGCGACATCAAGTTCGACATGGGCCGCGTCGAAGGCTATCGCAACTTCTGCAACAAGATCTGGAACGCGGCGCGCTACGTGCTGGACAAGGGCGAAGACTGCGGCCAGAACGGCGAAGCCTATGAACTGACCCTGGCCGATCGCTGGATCATTTCTCAGCTGCAACGCACCGAAGCCGAAGTGACCCGCCAGCTGGATCAGTTCCGTTTCGACCTGGCCGCACAAGCCTTGTACGAGTTCATCTGGAACCAGTACTGCGACTGGTACCTGGAATTGTCCAAGCCGGTGCTGTGGGACGAAAACGCACCGGTCGAGCGCCAGCGCGGTACCCGTCGTACCCTGGTTCGCGTGCTGGAAGTGGCCTTGCGCCTGGCGCATCCGTTCATGCCATTCATCACCGAGGAAATCTGGCAGCGCGTCGCGCCGCTGGCCGGTGCCCAAGGCAAGACGATCATGCTGCAACCTTGGCCGGTGGCCAACGAAACCCGCATCGATCCGGCGGCCGAAGATGACATCGAATGGCTCAAGACCTTCATGCTGGGCCTGCGTAACATCCGTGCCGAAATGAACATCGGCCCGGGCAAGCCGCTGACCCTGTTCCTCAAGAACGCCAACGCCGAAGACCTGCGCCGCCTCAATGAAAACGAGGCGCTGCTCAAGAAACTGGCGAAGCTCGAATCGGTGACTGTCCTGGCGGCCAGCGAAGAAGCGCCGCTGTCGGCCACCGCGCTGGTTGGCGAGATGGAAGTGCTGGTGCCGATGGCCGGCCTGATCGACAAGGCGGCCGAACTGGCGCGCCTGGACAAGGAAATCCTGCGCCTCAAAGGCGAAGTGCAGCGGGTTGGCGGTAAGCTGTCCAACGCCGGCTTCGTCGACAAGGCCCCGGCCGATGTCATCGAGAAGGAACGCGCCAAACTGGCCGAGGCCGAACAGGCCCTGGGCAAGCTGGCCGAGCAACATGCGCGGATCTCCAGTCTGTAAGGGCTTTGCGTAGCTGGAAGAAGGAGGCCCTGGCGGCCTCCTTTTTTCTGCCTGGTACTTTCTACCAACCGCTGAATAATCCCCCTGTGGGAGCGAGCCTGCTCGCGATAGCGTCGATTCAGCAACATCAATGACGCCTGACACACCGCTTTCGCGAGCAGGCTCGCTCCCACATTTACCCAGGGCAGCCGTCAGAACCGGGCAGGATGTGGGACAATGCCCGCCACTTTCTGAACCACCCGAATCGACCCGCCCATGACCGCCCCCCGCATACCCAAACCTGCACGCCAGAAGCCCAAGCCCGCCCCTGAGGCGCAAGCTGCGGCACCACGGGAAAAGGCCAGCCTGCACCCGCGCAACCGCCACCAGGGCCGCTATGACTTCCCGGCGCTGATCAAGTCCACGCCCGAGTTGGCGAAGTTCGTGATCATCAACCCGTACGGCAAGGAAAGCATCGACTTCGCCAGCCCCGAGGCGGTGCGGGTGTTCAATCGGGCCCTGCTCAAATCGTTCTATGGCATTGCCCATTGGGACATTCCGGCGGACTACCTGTGCCCTCCCGTACCGGGCCGTGCAGACTACGTGCATTTTCTTGCCGACCTGCTCGCCAGCCATAACGACGGAGAAATTCCACGGGGCGCGGCGGTGAAGGTGCTGGATGTCGGCACCGGGGCCAACTGCGTCTATCCGCTGATCGGCCACAGCGACTATCGATGGCACTTCCTTGGTTCGGAGATCGACTCGGTGGCGATTGCCTCGGCCAGGACCATCGTGCAATCCAACGGTTTGAACAAGGCCATCGAGTTGCGTCAGCAAGCCAACCGCAAGCAGATCCTGCTGGGCCTGTTGGACGACACCGAACGATTCGACCTGACGATGTGTAACCCGCCGTTCCACGCGTCCCTGGAGGAAGCTACCCGCGGCAGCCAGCGTAAATGGCGTGCATTGGGCAAGGCCGATCCGAAACGCAAGCTGCCGGTGCTGAACTTCGGCGGTCAGGCCGCTGAGTTGTGGTGCGAAGGTGGGGAAGCGCGGTTCGTGACGCAGCTGATTGGCGAAAGCGCCCAACTGGCCACGCAAGTGCTGTGGTTCAGCACGCTGGTGTCGAAAGCCTCGAACCTGCCGGCAATCCAGGCAGCACTGAAGAAGGCCGGCGCACTGCACAGCCAGGTGGTGGAAATGTCCCAGGGGCAGAAGCAGAGCCGCTTCGTGGCCTGGACTTTCCAGACGGAGGCACAGCAACAGGCCTGGCGCCAGGCGCGCTGGCTGCGCAAGCAATAAAGGCCCTGAACTAAAAAATGCCCCTGTGGGAGCGAGCCTGCTCGCGATACCGGTGGGTCAGACAATATCGATGGTACTGATCTAGCGCTATCGCGAGCAGGCTCGCTCCCACAGGGGTTCATGCAGCACTGGCAGCTTTCACAGGCAATAAAAAACCGCGCCCGGATCGCTCCGTGGCGCGGTTTTCTTTTAAAACGATCTTACTTGTTGACCGCGTCGGTCAGGCCTTTGGCCACAACCAGCTTGATCACTTTCTTGGCAGCGATTTCGATGGCAGCGCCAGTCGAAGGGTTGCGGCCGGTACGGGCAGGACGCTCGGTGACTTTCAGCTTGCCAACGCCTGGCAGAGTGATTTCGCCACCGTTTTCCAGCTGATCGGCAACGATTTGGCCCAGTTGGTCCAGCAGTGCACGCACGGTGGTTTTCGGCGCGTCTACGGCTTCAGCCAGATCAGCGATCAGTTGGTCTTTAGTAAGAGCCATGTAGTGTTCCTTCCCTATCAAATTCATGTGGATTGCAGAGTGCAGTGTCAGCCATCGAGCCCGATCTCTTGATCAGGCACCCTCGGCAATCACCGCGACGGATCGGGGTAATAGATGCCGAAAACCGGGTTTGGTTCGACCTGACAAATGCTGAATGCACGCTTAACGCAGTGACTTCGCGTAAGACCGGGCAAAACTAGCACAATGCCTTTGAAATATCCGCTTCCAGCTACCCATTTGGTCAGCTTTCTTGCGCTAAAACGGTAAAAAAGTGCATATGGACGGTCGGACGGGTCTGAAACGGGCTTTGCCGGGTTCCAAAACCAGTGATTGCGGTACACTGGGCCCTTTTTCGGGGAGCACGCCCTCCTCTCTTTCATCAGCCGAGAAATCCATGCCGATCCGTCATTGCATCGTCCACCTGATCGACAAAAAACCCGACGGCACCCCTGCCGTGCTCCATGCCCGTGACTCCGAACTGGCAGAGTCCACGGCCATCGAGAACATGCTTGCCGACCTCAACGAGAGCTACAACGCGAAACAAGGCAAGGCCTGGGGATTTTTCCATGCCGAGTCGGGCGCGCATCCGTTCAGCGGCTGGCTGAAGGAGTACCTGGAAGGCGGCAAGGACTTCACCGCGTTCAGTCGCGTGGCGGTGGAACACCTGCAAAAGCTGATGGAAGAGTCCAACCTGTCGGTGGGCGGCCACGTGTTGTTCGCGCATTATCAACAGGGCATGACCGACTACCTGGCGATCGCCCTGTTGCACCACAGCGAAGGCGTGGCAGTGACCGACGAGCTGGACGTGACCCCGTCCCGTCATCTGGACCTGGGCCAGTTGCACCTGGCGGCACGGATCAACGTGTCGGAATGGCAAAACAATAAACAGTCCAAGCAGTACATTTCGTTCATCAAAGGCAAGAATGGCAAAAAGGTCTCGGAATATTTCCGCGACTTCATCGGCTGCCAGGAAGGCGTCGACGGCCCCGGCGAAACCCGCACCCTGCTCAAGGCCTTCAGTGATTTCGTCGAGAGCGAAGACCTGCCCGAAGACGACGCCCGGGAAAAGACCAAGACCCTGGTGGACTACGCCAGCAGCCAGGCCAAGCTGGGCGAACCGGTGGGCCTGGAAGAACTGTCCGAACTGATCGATGAAGACCGTCCGAAAGCCTTCTACGACCACATCCGCAACAAGGATTACGGCCTGTCGCCAGAGATCCCGGCGGATAAACGCACCCTCAATCAATTCCGCCGCTTCACCGGCCGCGCCGAAGGCCTGTCCATCAGTTTCGAAGCGCACTTGCTGGGCTCGAAGATCGAGTACGACGAAGAAGCCGGCACGCTGATCATCAAGGGCCTGCCGACGTCGCTGACCGATCAGCTCAAGCGGCGCAATTGATGTTCGGTGAGCAGGCTTGCTCCCACACGGGATCGGCGATGAATGCAGATCCAGTGAACACCGCAAATCCACTGTGGGAGCGAGCCTGCTCGCGATGAGGGCATCACAGTCACCCTCTGCACTGACGGCCACACCGCCATCGCGAGCGAGCTCGCTCCCACCAGGGCCATTCGCTGCTCAGAGGGCCTCGACCCGGAACCCGAACCGCGGAAAGTGCACATGCACCACGCCGCCACGCGGATCCTCGCGGCGCAGGATCAGTTCTTCGCGCCCGGAAAACAGCAGCTCCCCGGCCACTGGGTCGACACCATAGTCGGTCGCGCCGATGCTCACCTGCTGGCCCTTGGTAAAACCGTTCGGGTCCTCGAATATCTCATCCGGCAAGTCCGCCGGTTTCGCACTGCGCGCCACTTCCAGGGCTTCCTCGGAACTCATTTCGCTCGGTGCACCATGACCGAAACCCAGCACCCGCCCCAACCAGGCCGAAACAGCCGGATAGGCATCCACCAGCGGCGAGGTCACCGGCGTAGCCTTGAGGAACCACAGCGGGTGCGCCATGGCGAAGTCGGCAATCGACGGAACGCCCAGCAGGAAGTCGCCCTCCTCGCGCTGTAATTGCTGCTCCAGGCGCGCGATGATCGTCGGCCATTGGTGCTTGGCCTGCTCGGCAGACAGGCGCGTGGTGGTGCCGCCGCTGAACAGCCCGGCGCGGTCGGCAATGAAAGCCTTGATCGCTTCAGGTGACAGCTTGGCGAAACGGACAGCCACCGACTCTGGCTGGAACACCAGGCTTACCGCATGCTGGAACACCACCGAGTCGGCCCATGCCGCAAAGGACGCAGCGATCATTTCCCGGCCTTCGGGGAACAGCGCCGGCGAAGCCTTTTCCTGCTCCAGTCGGCGGGCCATCAAGGCTGTGTCGCAATAGATATCCGAGCCGATCTGCAACACCGGGGTCTTGCGATAGCCACCCGTCAACGCCGTGAGATCCGGCTTGGGCATCATCGGCGGGATACTGACCGAACGCCACGACAAGCCCTTGAAGCCCAGCAACAGTCGGGCCTTCTCCGCGAACGGAGACGTCGGGTAATGATGAAGAATCAACTCTGACATGAGATTCGCCACTGCAGGAAGGAAGTCTTGCAGCTTAGCTTGCAATGCCTCGACAAGCCTACCCGGATGATAAGGATGTATCAGCGCGGCTGATGGAGCGCCGACGCACTCGCCACCAGACATTCCTTGGCGCTTTTCCTGAGTTTCTTGATCAGCCGCTCCTGGCGCAGGGCTTCACCCTTGTCGCGACAGGCCTCGGTATACACCAGCGCCACGGCCGGGCTCGAAAGAAAAAAGCGTGCACCTTTGCCACTCTGGTGTTTGGCGAAGCGCCGCACCGGGTCATCGCTGATGCCGCAGTACAGCGAGCCGTTGGCGGCTCGCACCAGGTAGACGAACCAGGGTTTGCCCGGTTCGGTCGGACCTTGCGCAGGCAGGCCGGAAGATTCGATGGCAGTCGTCACGATGTTCAACAAGGGCCTGAAAACCAGCCGCGATCTTATCAGCGACTGGCCTGGAACGCCCGCAGCCCCTTCAACGCCTGGGCTCGGACAGCGTTACGCACCAACGGCGTCCAGCCCAGCAACAGGCCCTTTGTGCCCAATGCCTGACGAGACCAGCGCCACAGATCGAAGCTGTCATGGTGTTCGCAGATCTTGCCGTCGCGAAATACGAAGCGCGCCTGAATGTCGTTGATCACGACGTTACCGGTCTGGCTGAACAGGTAGGTCGCGACCCAGTGGGCGCCGCCGGTACGCTCGTCGCTGCGCACGTTATCGAAGGTCAGGGAAAAATCCTTGGCGCGGGTGGTGAGCATGCGCCACATGTCGCCGGCATCGCGCCCGCGCAGTTCGCCGAATGCCGGATCGCTGAACACCACGTCGTCGGTGTAGCAGGCGCTCATGGCTTCGGCGTCCAGGCGCTGGAAGGCCTGATAGAAACGGGTGATCAGGGCGTTGTGGGCATCGCTCATGGGCAGACTCCGGAATCATTTCAGTAAGGCTGCACGATAATCTGCCGCCGTGCGGAACACTATCGTCATTCGCCATGAAAATGATATCAGCGAAGAGGATCGACCCTTTCGCTGCTGACGCCCACATACAGTGCGCGGCCTGCGCCGATCCCGGCGATGATCGCGCCCAGACCGATCAGGCCGAAGATCCAGCCGAGGGCGTTCCAGCCACCGGTGAGGTCGTGGACCACCCCCACCGCGAATGGCCCCAGCGACGCCAACGTGTAGCCGAAGCCCTGGGCCATGCTGGACAGGTTCGCGGCCACATGGGCGTCGCGCGAGCGCAACACGATCAGCGTCAGCGCCAGGCTGAAGGTCGCGCCCTGCCCCAGGCCCAGCAGGATCGCCCAGCCCCACAGGCCCTCGATGGGCGCATACAGGCAACCGAACAAACCGCCGAGGGTCATGAGCATGACGATCACAATCGCCAATCGCTGATCCTTGCCGCGGGTTGCCAGCCAGGGAGCAGTGAGGGAACTGACCAATTGCACGATGACCGAGCCGGACAGCACCAGCCCGGCCTGGGTCGGGCTCAAGCCACGGCCGATCAGGATCGAGGGCAACCAGCCGAAGACGATGTAGGCCAGGGACGATTGCAGCCCCATGTACAAGGTCACTTGCCAGGCCAGGGGATCACGCAGCAAGCCCCGGACCCGATACGCCACTTGGTGGGCACCGTGTTTCTGGCCCACTTGTGGCAACCAGAAGATCGCCGCCAGCAACGCCGGGACGGCCCAGAACCCCAGGCCAAGGGTCCAATCATGGCCCAACTGCTCGCTCAATGGCACCGTGGCCCCTGCCGCCATCGCCGCCCCCAGACACAGCGCCATGGTGTAGACCCCGGTCATGGCCCCGGCCTGTTTGGCGAAGTCACGCTTGACGATGCCCGGCAGCAGGACGCCGATCACCCCGATGCTCGCACCCGCCAAAAGACTGCCGGCGAACAGCCCGACCTGACCGAACGAGCTGCGCAGAATAATCCCGCCCGCCAGGGTCAGCAGAATCCCCAGCACGACGCGTTCGGCACCAAAGCGTCGCGCCAGCAGCGGCGCCAACGGCGCGAACAGCCCCAGGCACAGCACCGGTAGCGTCGTCAGCAAACCGGCCTGGGCAGCTGACAGGCCAAGGCTTGCGGACACTTCGCTGAGCAGCGGCGCCATGCTCGACAGCGCCGGACGCAGGTTGAGCGCCACCAGAATCAGCCCCAGCAGCAACAACCAGGGCCGGCTCACCAAGGGCTGGCTCTGCTGGACCTGATCGTCGTCGGCTTCGGCGTCGATCAACAGCTCTTCGAGTTCGGCGGCACGTTCAGACGGGATGGCGGCACTGCGGTCAAGCGGATCGCGGGACATGGAAAGCTCTGGTTGAAAGTTCATGGGCCAGCAAGCCCTGGAGCGGCGCCGACTCCTGCGCTCAGCAGGTCTAACGCAAAGGCTGAAACAGGACGATGGCGGGCTGATATTGGGATTTCGGCACGATTTCGCGCCGATAGGCTGGAAATAGCCGTACTGAATTTTCTGACATGTTAGTCAGCTTCGTGTAGGACGACAACCGCCTACCGTCAATGGAGCAGCAAGAGCGATATTTTCGACAGGCTAAAATTACCCTTTTAGGGTAATTTCTCAAAAATGGGATTCGGGCCTCATGGAGAAAAACACACCCCACTATGACTTGGCGGCGATCAGGGAGGATGTCAGGCGGCTCGGGCGGAAAGCCTTCACAAAGACCGCCGGTAAAGCCGGCGCGGAACTGGGTTTTAGTACCGGAGAAATGCAAGAAATCGTTTTTCAACTGCAGAACACGCTGTTGTACAAATCGATGACCACCTATGACGATCATCGAATCTGGCAAGACGTGTATCACACTGACTCGCAAGGCCTGGAGATCTACATCAAGGTGACCTACCGCCCTGCCGGCGGCCCACCGGTAATTTCTTTCAAGGAGAAAAACCCATGAAAACCCGGCAATGTTTCAGTTGCGGTGCACATGAGGGAATGAGGTATTTCGAGGGGCGCGGCGAAACAATAAGTGTCAAAGGCATGGAACGTCGCGTGAATGATCTGTCTGGCTGGGAATGCCAGCAATGCCATGAAGTCGAGTGGGACGCCGACACCGATAGTGCGCAACGCTATGGAGAAGCAAGTGACGAACTGGTCATCGCGGCCAGGCAAATGATCGGCGCCGAGATGAAACGCATCCGTCGCAAATTGCACCTCACACAAAAAGAGGCGGTGCATCTGCTCTCCGGCGGTGGACACAATGCATTTTCACGTTACGAGCGCGGCGAGGTACTCCCGCCCAAGGCATTGATGCTGCTGATGCGCTTGCTGGATCGCTACCCGCACCTGCTCGCCGATGCCAAAGCGCTGGGCGAAGGCGCGGATTTGAGAAGCGGATTCGAATATATCGAGCACAAGGAACACGAAGCCCTCGGGACGCCCTGAGCCAAAAATCCAAAAAACAGACCCGGCACAAGGCCGGGTCTGTTTTTTAGTATCACCGCTGCATCAATGCAGGATCTGGCTCAGGAACAGCTTGGTGCGATCGTTCTGCGGGTTGTCGAAGAAGTCGTTAGGCGCAGCCTGTTCGACGATTTCCCCCTTGTCCATGAAGATCACGCGGTTGGCCACGGTCCGGGCGAAACCCATTTCGTGGGTCACGCACAACATGGTCATGCCGTCTTCGGCCAAACCGATCATGGTGTCGAGTACCTCCTTCACCATTTCCGGGTCCAGCGCCGAGGTCGGCTCGTCGAACAGCATGATTTTCGGCTTCATGCACAGGGCGCGGGCGATGGCCACACGCTGTTGCTGACCGCCGGAGAGCTGGCCCGGGTACTTGTGCGCCTGCTCTGGAATGCGTACGCGCTCCAGGTAATGCATGGCGATTTCCTCGGCCTTGCGCTTGGGCATCTTGCGTACCCACATCGGTGCCAGGGTGCAGTTCTGCAGGATGGTCAGGTGCGGGAACAGGTTGAAGTGCTGGAACACCATGCCGACTTCGCGGCGGATCGCTTCGATCTGCTTGAGGTCGTTGGTCAGCTCCACACCATCGACCACGATGCGGCCCTGCTGGTGCTCTTCCAGGCGGTTGAGGCAGCGGATGGTGGTGGATTTGCCGGAACCCGACGGGCCGCACAGCACGATACGCTCGCCCTGGGTAACGTTCAGGTTGATGTCTTTCAACACGTGGAACTGGCCGTACCACTTGTTCACGCCCTGCATCTGAATAATGCCTTCAGGGCCCACAGGCTTTTTGATTGCTTCACTCATGAGTCAACTCCTAACGC
>Ga0268255_10001915_pt1 | contig 11385 bp, 8 predicted proteins | sample AgamicOrMarz_FD_200256 | JGI IMG/M metagenome (GOLD analysis project Ga0268255, IMG submission 200256) | Agave microbial communities from Guanajuato, Mexico - Or.Ma.rz (v2) (version 3) | ecosystem: Host-associated > Plants > Phyllosphere > Phylloplane/Leaf | place: Guanajuato, Mexico | collected...
GAAATCCCCGGACATCCCGTCGATTCTGGTAGAAACGGGCTTTATTTCCAATTCCGGCGAATCCAGCAAGCTGCGCTCTGCCGCTCACCAGCAGGCGCTGGCACGCTCCATCCGTGCCGGGGTGAAGCAATTCTTCGAACAGAATCCGCCACCAGGGACTTACATCGCCTGGCTGCGGGATTCCGGCAAGCTGGCCCGCAGCGAAAGCGAGCATACCGTGCGCAGCGGCGAGACCTTGCCCATGATCGCGACTCGCTATCAGGTGTCGGTCAGTGCGTTGCGCAGTGCCAACGACTTGAAAAGCGATGAGCTTAAAATTGGCCAGTTGCTGACCATTCCTTCCACCGCTGTGGCGGCTCAACCATGAGCGGCGCCGCGCGTATCGAGTTGCTGAGCCCTCGGCTGGCGAACCAGATCGCCGCTGGCGAGGTGGTCGAGCGGCCGGCGTCGGTCATCAAGGAGTTGCTGGAAAACAGCCTGGATTCCGGCGCGCGTCGTATCGACGTTGAGGTGGAGCAGGGCGGTGTGAAGCTGCTCAAGGTTCGCGACGACGGCTCTGGCATCGCTTCCGATGACCTTCCGCTGGCGCTGGCCCGGCATGCCACCAGCAAGATCCGCGACCTTGAAGACCTCGAGCGGGTGATGAGCCTGGGGTTTCGTGGTGAAGCATTGGCGTCCATCAGCTCGGTAGCGCGGCTGGTGCTGACCTCGCGCACCGTCGATGCGGACCAGGCCTGGCAGGTGGAAACCGAAGGCCGCGACATGGCGCCGCGAGTGCAGCCAGCGGCGCACCCGGTCGGTACCTCGGTGGAAGTGCGCGACCTGTTCTTCAACACGCCGGCGCGTCGCAAGTTCCTCAAGAGCGAGAAGACCGAATTCGATCATTTGCAGGAAGTGATCCGGCGCCTGGCCCTGGCGCGTTTCGACGTTGCCTTCCACCTGCGCCACAACGGCAAAAGCGTGCTCAGCCTGCATGAGGCCCATGACGAGGCAATGCGCGCGCGCCGCGTGGGTGCCATCTGCGGGCCGGGCTTCCTCGAGCAGGCCATGCCGATCGAGGTGGAGCGCAGCGGCTTGCGCCTGTGGGGCTGGGTAGGCTTGCCCACATTCTCCCGCAGCCAGGCGGACATGCAGTATTTCTTCGTCAATGGTCGCGCGGTGCGCGACAAGCTGGTCGCCCACGCTGTGCGCCAGGCCTACCGCGACGTGCTGTTCAACGGTCGCCACCCGACCTTTGTGCTGTTCCTCGAGGTAGACCCCGCGGTGGTGGATGTAAATGTCCACCCTACCAAGCACGAAGTGCGCTTCCGCGACGGGCGCATGGTGCACGACTTCCTGTATGGCACCTTGCACCGAGCCCTCGCCGAAGTCCGGCCCGAGGATCAGCTGGCGGCAGCACCCGCGGCAACTGCCGCACTGGGTGTAGCGCGGCCCACAGGGCTGGGTGTCGGGGAATTCGGCCCCCAGGAGGAGATAGCGCTCGCCGCGCGGCCCTTGCAGTCCCAGCAGCAACAGTTCCAGTCCCAACCCCAGGTTGCTTATGGGCAGGGGAGCAGTGGTGGCTACGCAAACTACAGTGGCGGCGCCGAACGTCGCCCTGCCGTACCCCTCGCCGAGGCTGGTGGTGTGTACCGGGCATTCTTCGCGCCCCTGCCCGAAGGCGAGTCGCCCAGCCCGGGGCTACCCGAGCAACAAGGCGAAATACCTCCGTTGGGGTTCGCCCTGGCGCAACTCAAGGGTATCTACATCCTGGCGGAAAATGCCCACGGCCTGGTACTGGTGGATATGCACGCGGCGCACGAGCGCATCATGTACGAGCGGCTCAAGGTGGCCATGGCCAGCGAAGGGCTGAGCGGCCAGCCCTTGCTTGTGCCCGAATCCCTTGCGGTGAGCCAGCGCGAGGCGGATTGTGCCGAGGAGCACACGGCCTGGTTTTCCCGGCTGGGCTTCGAACTGCAGCGCCTGGGGCCCGAAACCCTTGCCATTCGCCAGATCCCGGCCCTGCTCAAGCAAGCCGAGGCGAACCGGCTGGTGGCCGACGTGCTGGCGGACCTCATGGAATACGGTACCAGTGACCGTATCCAGGCCCACCTCAACGAATTGCTGGGCACCATGGCTTGCCACGGCGCAGTACGGGCCAATCGGCGCCTGGCCGTTGCTGAAATGAACGCGCTGCTGCGAGACATGGAAACCACCGAGCGCAGCGGGCAGTGCAACCACGGCAGGCCTACCTGGACCCAGCTCGGGCTGGATGAACTCGACAAGCTCTTCCTGCGGGGCCGCTGACATGTCCCGATTGCCCCCCGCCATCTTCCTGATGGGGCCCACGGCTTCCGGCAAGACCGACCTGGCCATGGCGCTGGCGCGGGTGTTGCCTTGCGACCTGATCAGCGTGGACTCGGCCCTCGTCTACAAGGGTATGGATATCGGTACGGCCAAACCTTCGAAAGAACAGCTGGCCGAATTTCCTCACCGGCTGGTGGATATTCTTGACCCGGCCCAGGCTTACTCCGCAGCGGAGTTTCGCCGCGATGCGCTGGAGGCCATGGCCGAGATCACCGCACGGGGGCGAATCCCCTTGCTGGTGGGCGGCACCATGCTCTATTTCAAAGCCCTGATCGACGGGCTTGCCGACATGCCGAGCGCCGATCCCGCCATTCGCCTGGCGCTGGAGGCTCAGGCTGCGGCCGAAGGCTTGCAGGCGTTGCATGCTGAACTGAGCAAGGTCGACCCCGTCTCGGCGGCACGCATTCATCCCAATGATCCGCAGCGGATCATCCGCGCGCTGGAAGTCTTCCATGCCAGCGGTATAAGCATGACCGACCTGCGCCTGCGGCAAATTGCTGAAAATGGCGTGCCAGGCGCGTCGGCCACGCTGCAATTACCCTATACTGTCGCCAGCCTTGCCATCGCACCGGCCGAGCGGTCGGTGTTGCATGCGCGCATTGCTCAGCGGTTCGAACAAATGCTTGAACAGGGTTTCATTGGTGAGGTCAGACAGTTGCGTAGCAGAGGAGACCTGCACGCAGGCTTGCCTTCCATCAGGGCGGTCGGGTATCGGCAAGTGTGGGATCATCTCGACGGCAGGCTATCTGCCGATGAAATGAAAGAGCGGGGCATTATTGCAACGCGCCAGTTGGCCAAACGGCAGTTCACCTGGTTGCGTGGCTGGGATGATCTGAAGTGGCTCGACAGCCTTGCCAGCGACAATCTGACGCAGTCCTTGAAATACCTTGGTTCGATCTCCATATTGAGCTGAGTCATGCGTTGCCGTCTATCCTTGGGGGAAAGCCGGTCAGCTATTATTTTTGAAGTCTTTTTATTGATCCTTAAAGGAGTGCGGCACATGTCAAAAGGGCATTCGCTACAAGACCCTTACTTGAACACATTGCGTAAAGAAAAAGTGGGGGTGTCGATTTATCTGGTAAACGGCATCAAGCTGCAGGGTACTATCGAATCGTTCGACCAGTTCGTGATCCTGCTGAAGAACACTGTCAGCCAGATGGTCTACAAGCACGCAATCTCTACTGTCGTTCCTGTTCGCCCGATCCGCCTGCCAAGCGCTGGTGACGCCGAACAAGCCGACGCCGAACCCGGAAACGCCTGATATAGGAGCCTCCTTTGTTCTTTGAGCGCCACGGTGGTGGTGAACGGGCAATTCTCGTTCATCTGGATGGACAAGACCCTGAGGCGCGCGAAGACCCGCAGGAGTTTCAGGAGTTGGCAGCCTCGGCAGGTGCCGAGACAATCGCTTTCGTGAGTGTCTCGCGTCATCAGCCGACGGCCAAGTACCTGATCGGTACCGGCAAGGTCGACGAGCTGCGCGAGCAGGTCAAGGCCGGCGAAGTCGATCTCGTTATCTTCAATCACACCCTCACGCCCAGCCAGGAGCGTAACCTCGAGCGCGCCTTCGAATGCCGCGTACTCGACCGCACCGGGCTCATCCTCGATATCTTCGCCCAGCGCGCGCGTACCCATGAAGGCAAGCTGCAGGTCGAACTGGCCCAGCTGGAGCACATGAGCACCCGCCTCGTACGTGGCTGGACGCACCTTGAGCGGCAGAAAGGCGGGATTGGGCTACGTGGCCCGGGGGAAACCCAGCTTGAAACCGACCGTCGCCTGCTACGGGTTCGCCTGCGGCAGATCAAGGCGCGGCTGGAAAAGGTCCGCAGCCAGCGGGAGCAGGCTCGCCGGGGCCGCAAGCGCGCGGATATTCCGTCAGTGTCCCTGGTCGGCTATACCAACGCCGGCAAGTCGACCTTGTTCAATGCCATTACTCGATCCGACGTTTATGCGGCGGATCAACTGTTCGCAACGCTCGACCCTACGCTGCGCCGGCTGGAGCTGGCGGACATCGGCCCGATCGTGTTGGCCGATACCGTAGGCTTCATTCGCCACCTGCCGCACAAGCTGGTCGAAGCCTTCCGGGCCACGCTCGAAGAGTCCGCCAACTCGAACCTGCTGCTGCACGTGATCGATGCCCACGAGCCCGAGCGCATGGCTCAGATAGAGCAGGTGATGGCCGTGCTCACCGAGATCGGTGCGCAAGGGCTGCCGATTCTTGAGGTGTATAACAAGCTTGACCTGCTTGAAGCGGTAGAGCCGCATATCCAGCGCGGCGAAGACGGCAAGCCGCAACGGGTATGGGTGTCGGCGCGGGACGGCCGGGGCCTGGAGCTCGTTGGCAAGGCGATTGCCGAACTGCTCGGTGAAGACCTTTTCGTGGCTACCCTTCGATTGCCTCAGGAGCTCGGGCGCCTCAGGGCGCAATTCTTCTCCTCCGGCGCAGTGCAGGGCGAAGCCCATGACGAGAGCGGCGCCAGTTTGCTCGATGTGCGTTTACCCCGGGTAGAGTTGAACCGGCTGGTTAGCCGGGAAGGCTTGAAACCTCTGGAATTTATCCAGGAACACACTTTGCAATAAAAGCTCTCCGTGTTGGTTTGGTCGGGAGGGCTCGCATTCTGTAGCATTGGCCGACGCGCCGCGGGTGCGTCTTAGCTTTATCTGATGGAGAGCGCTATGGCTTGGAATGAGCCGGGTGGTGGCAATTCGAATAACCAGGACCCATGGGGTGGCCGCAAGGGCGGTGATCGCAAGGGGCCACCGGACCTGGACGAAGCCTTTCGCAAGCTGCAGGAAAGCCTGAACGGCCTGTTCGGGGGCGGCAAGCGCCGCGGGGGCGAGCCGACGGGGTCGAAAGGGGGCGGGCTGGGTCTGCTGGGCATCGGCCTGGCCGTTCTGGCAGCCATCTGGCTGTACAGTGCCGTCTATGTGGTGGACGAGCAGGAGCAGGCGGTCATTCTGCGGTTTGGCAAATATTACGAAACCGTAGGGCCGGGCCTGAACATCTATTTCCCACCGATCGACCGCAAGTTCCTCGAGAACGTCACGCGTGAACGCGCCTATAGCAAGCAGGGCCAGATGCTGACCGAAGACGAGAACATCGTCGAGGTTCCGCTGACCGTTCAGTACAAGATCGTGAACCTGCGGGACTTCGTGCTCAACGTGGACCAGCCGGAGGTCAGCCTTCAGCATGCCACCGACAGTGCGCTGCGCCATGTGGTGGGTTCCACCGCGATGGACCAGGTACTTACCGAAGGCCGCGTGCAAATGGCCGGCGAAATCAAGGAGCGTCTTCAGCGGTTCCTCGATACCTATCGCACCGGTATCAGCGTGACCCAGGTGAACGTACAGAGCGCTGCCGCACCGCGTGAAGTCCAAGAAGCGTTCGACGACGTGATCCGGGCCCGTGAAGACGAACAGCGCGCCCGCAACCAGGCCGAAACCTATGCCAATGGCGTGGTGCCCGAGGCACGCGGCCAGGCGCAACGGATCATCGAGGATGCCAATGGTTATCGGGACGAAGTGGTTTCCCGCGCCAAGGGTGAGGCCGACCGCTTCAGCAAACTGCTGGGCGAGTACCGCAAGGCGCCGGATGTAACCCGCGAGCGTCTGTACCTCGAAACCATGCAGGATGTGTACAGCAATACCAGCAAGGTGCTGGTTTCCAGCAAGGGCCAGAACAACATGCTCTACCTGCCGCTGGACAAACTGATGGAAAAAGGCCGCAGCCCGGCCCCGGCACAGCCGGCGGTCAACCCTCCTTCGGATTCCGCAGGGCGTAGCGCTGGCGACCTGCAACAGCAGCAGCGAGAATTGCGTACCAGGGAGAGCCGCTGATGGGCAATAGATCCGTAATCGCGCTTATCGTCGGTGTAGTTGCCGTGGTGGCGCTGTGGAACAGCTTCTATATCGTTTCTCAAACCGAGCGGGCAGTACTGCTGCGCTTCGGTCGAGTGGTAGAGGCCGACGTACAGCCTGGCTTGCACATGAAGGTGCCCTACATGAACCAGGTCCGCCGTTTCGACGCGCGCCTGATGACCTTGGATGCACCTACCCAGCGCTTCCTCACGCTCGAGAAAAAAGCGGTGATGGTCGATGCCTACGCCAAATGGCGGGTGAAGGATGCCGATCGCTTCTACACCGCAACCGCCGGTATGAAGGCCACCGCAGACGAGCGCCTGGCGCGCCGGCTGGAGTCGGGCCTGCGTGACCAGTTCGGTAAACGCACCCTGCATGAAGTGGTTTCCGGTGAGCGCGATGCCCTGATGGCTGACATCACCGCCTCGCTGAACCGCATGGCGGATCAGGAACTGGGCATTGAAGTGGTCGATGTTCGAGTCAAGTCCATCGACCTGCCCAAGGAAGTGAACCGCAGCGTGTTCGAACGCATGAGCACCGAGCGCGAGCGCGAGGCGCGAGAGCACCGTGCCAAAGGTAACGAGCTGGCCGAAGGTATCCGTGCGGACGCCGATCGTCAGCGGCGCGTGCTGCTGGCCGAAGCGTATCGTGAGTCGGAGGAGGTACGTGGTGACGGCGATGCGCAGGCTGCCTCCATCTACGCCAAGGCGTACAACCAGGACCCGGACTTCTACGCGTTCTATCGCAGCCTGCAGGCTTACCGGCAGGGCTTCTCCACCAAGGGCGATGTGCTGGTACTCGACCCCAGCAGCGATTTCTTCCGCTACATGGAGCGGGCCAAGCCGTAAGCGCCTTCAAGGTTCCCGCTGGGCAGGTCGCTGCTTGGCGGGGTGATCCGCCGGCCAAACCTGTGTATCATGCGGCAGCCGGGAAATTCCCGGCTTTTTTGCGTCTGCAAGGTTCGATGGCCGTGCGGGCCCCAAGGTTTTTCGAGGACACTGCCCCGTGGCGCGGCAAGCGCTATGGTTTTCGCGCCTGCGCGGCAGTATCTGCTTCACTCAAGGGTGGGCCAGCATGAGCCCACCGCCCGGAACAAAGGGGATGGGGTAATGGCAACGGTAGACCGCTGGCTTTTGCCGGATGGTATCGAGGAAGTACTGCCACCGGAGGCCGCACGTATCGAAGTCGCGCGGCGCCAGGTACTGGATCTGTTCCAGAGCTGGGGCTACGAATTCGTCGTAACGCCACACATCGAGTACCTGGAGTCGCTGCTGGTTGGCGCTTCCCAGGACCTGGACCTGCGCACCTTCAAGGTGGTCGACCCATTGTCGGGCCGTCAGATGGGCTTTCGCGCGGACATCACCCCACAGGTAGCGCGCATCGACGCACATTCCCTGCGCCGCGAAGGGCCAAGCCGCCTGTGTTATGCCGGTAGCGTGCTGCACGCCAACCCTCGCGCACTTTCCACTTCGCGCAGCCCGATCCAGCTTGGCGCGGAACTGTACGGCGACGCCAGTATTGGCAGCGACCTGGAAGTGATCAGCCTGATGCTGGCGATGCTCGAGCTGTGGCAAGTGCCGGATGTGCACATGGACCTGGGCCACGTAGGTATCTACCGCGGCCTGGCCCGCGCCGCTGGCCTCTCCGGCGAAACCGAACAGCGCCTGTTCGACGCGCTGCAGCGCAAGGCCACGGATGAAGTGTTCGAGCTTACCGAAGGTGTGGCCGTCGGCCCCGCACGGATGCTGCGCGCGCTGGTCAATCTTTCTGGTGACCGCTCGGTACTGGGGCAGGCGCGGGAGATTCTCGGCGGCGCCCCGGCGCCGGTGCTGGCGGCGCTGGATGAATTGCTGGAGTTGGCTGAACGGCTGGCCGCCCGCTTCCCGGGCCTTCCACTGTACTTCGACCTTGGCGAGTTGCGTGGCTATCACTATCACACCGGGGTTGTGTTCGCGGCGTTCGTGCCGGGTGTAGGCCAGTCCATCGCCCAGGGTGGCCGCTATGACGACTTCGGCGCCGACTTCGGCCGCGCCCGGCCGGCGACGGGTTTTTCCACCGACCTGAAAACCCTGGTTACGCTGGGGCGCGCAGAGGTCGAGTTGCCCGAGGGCGGCATCTGGATGCCGGACAGCCCGGACACCGCGCTGTGGCTAACCGTATGCGGCCTGCGCTCGCGCGGCGAGCGCGTCGTACAGGCACTACCCGGGCAGGCCACGGCGGCCGCTCGCGAGGCGGGTTGTGACCGCCAGCTCATTCTGCAGGGCGGTTGCTGGGAAGTGGCACCGCTGGTTTCCTGAGTTCACGCCGGCCGCGGTCGGCACCAAGTTTGCGCCAATGAGGACAAGTGTTATGGGTAAGAATGTCGTCGTCCTGGGCACCCAATGGGGTGATGAGGGCAAAGGCAAGATCGTCGATCTGCTCACCGAACATGCTGCCGCGGTCGTGCGTTACCAGGGCGGCCACAATGCCGGCCATACACTGGTAATTGACGGTGAGAAGACCGTGCTGCACCTGATCCCGTCCGGCATCCTGCGTGACGGCGTACAGTGCCTGATCGGCAACGGCGTGGTCGTCGCCCCCGATGCGCTGATGCGTGAAATCATCAAGCTGGAAGAGAAGGGCGTTCCGGTGCGTGAGCGCCTGCGTATCAGCCCGGCCTGCCCGCTGATCCTGTCGTACCACGTTGCTCTGGACCAGGCGCGTGAAAAAGCGCGCGGCGAGCACAAGATCGGTACCACCGGCCGTGGCATCGGCCCTGCCTACGAAGACAAGGTTGCACGTCGCGGCCTGCGCGTGGGCGACCTGTTCCATCGCGAGCGTTTTGCCGCCAAGCTGGGCGAGTTGCTGGACTACCACAACTTCGTACTGGTGAATTACTACAAAGAGCCTGCCATCGACTTCCAGCAAACGCTGGATGAATGCATGGGCTACGCCGAGCTGCTGCAACCGATGATGCAGGATGTCACCGCCGAGCTGCACGCGTTGCGCAAGGCCGACAAGGACATCATGTTCGAAGGCGCTCAAGGCTCGCTGCTGGACATCGACCACGGCACCTACCCCTTCGTCACAAGCTCCAACACCACCGCAGGCGGCATCGCCACCGGCTCCGGCTTCGGCCCGATGTACCTGGATTACATCCTGGGCATCACCAAGGCCTACACCACCCGTGTAGGTTCGGGTCCGTTCCCCACTGAACTGTTCGACGACGTTGGCGCCTTCCTCGCCAAGCGTGGGCACGAATTCGGCGCTACCACTGGCCGCGCTCGTCGCTGCGGCTGGTTCGACGCCGTCATTCTGCGCCGCGCTATCGAAATCAACAGCATCTCGGGCCTGTGCCTGACCAAGCTGGACGTGCTCGACGGCCTTGAAACCATTCGTATCTGCGTTGGCTACAAGAACGAAGCCGGCGCCGTCATCGATGCGCCTACCGATGCAGACAGCTACATCGGCTTGCAGCCCGTGTACGAAGACGTGCCAGGCTGGAGCGAGTCCACGCTGGGTGCGAAAAGCCTGGAAGAGTTGCCGGCTAATGCCCGCGCTTACATCAAGCGTGTGGAAGAGCTGGTAGGAGCCCCGATCGACATTATTTCGACGGGCCCGGACCGCAACGAAACCATCGTGCTGCGCCACCCATTCGCGTAAGCCATTGGTGCTAAAGACAAAGGGTCCCTCATGGGGCCCTTTGTCGTTTTTGCCGCCTGCTCGGCACGGGGATTGCTGGGAAGATCCATCAGCGTGTGCGCCATTGTTTTAATGGCACTGGATCAGAGGACTTACCTGTGTCGGCCATTCTTTCGCTCTTTCGCAGCCGCTTGCTGCGCCCCGTGTTCCTTGCCTTGGGAATTGCCCTTTTGGTGCAGGTTCTGGTGGCGGTAGCACTTACTCGGAGCACAGTCGCGGCACTTGAGGCCGACCTGGGCGTTCGGCTGGGGGCCGATAGCCAGCGGCTTGGGAGCGAGCTAAACCAGGCGGGGCAGGACCTGACCAGTAGCCTGGACAAGCTCTCTGCCAGCACCCGGCAGCGCCTGGCCGGGGGGCTATCCAGCCGGCTTACCGATGAGCAGAAGCAGGTTCGCGCCACTCTTGAACACAGCATCAAGGAGTCGGCCAACGATATGGCCGAGCTGCTGGCCTCTGTCGCGCCTCGGGCCATGTGGGATAACGACATTCCAACCTTGTCGGAGTTTGCCCGCCGAGCGCAGCGTAATCCCAACGTGTTATTTGTTATCTACGACGACGCGACCGGGCAACACTTGACCCGCTACCTGAACCGGGACAACCCCATCAACCAGGCCCTGATTGAAAAGGGGCAGGGTGAGCGGCCGTTGGAGAAGGTGCTCGATGCTGCTCGAAACGACCCTTCGGTTTATTACGTTGAAGCGTCTATCAGCCCAAACGGTACGGAAATCGGGAAGGTGCGCATGGGTGTGTCCACCGCCGGGGTGGATGCCGAGCTGGCCGCCCTGGACAAACGCTTCAATGATCTTATCGCCAGTGGTGATCAACTGGTCGCCGATAGCGTTTCCGGCGCTGCCGCCGAGAGCTCGCGGGTGTTGCGCGATCGTCTCGAAAGCGCCCAAGGCGCAGCCAAGGAAATGCAGGCCAATACTCATCATGCTGTAAGTGAGGCCGCCGAGGTGCTCCGCTGGAGGATCGGTGCAGGCCTTGCGGTGGTCGCGCTGGGTGTGTTGCTGGCGCTGGCCGTGGTGCTTGGGCATCGGGTAGTGAACAAATTGCGCCTGCTGATCCGCGCGCTGGATGATCTGGCCGCCGGTGAAGGCGACCTGACCAAGCGGGTAGCGCTGAACAGCAACGACGAAATCGGAGACATGGCCGGCGCGGTGAACCGCTTCGTGGCCAAGTTGCAGCCTATCGTGCGCGAGGCCGGCGATGTGGCGCAACGTACCGGCCAGGAGATCGGTGCCATGACCCAGCGCAATGCCGGAGCCGATGCCGCCGCCGAGCGTCAGCGCGACGAAGTGGCCGCCAGCTTGCAAGCGTTGGCCCAGATGGCAGACGAGGCCCAGGCGGAAAGTATTGCGATGCAGGCGGCATTGAAGCAGGTGGCCGAAATCCGTCAAGCCACGGATGCCAATACCAAGGCGTCCACACAGGTCGGCAGCCTGATCGAGGCCTTGGCGGGGCAGGTGGAAACGGGCTCGAAGGTGATCGAGCGACTGGCGA
>Ga0268255_10001921_pt1 | contig 11362 bp, 10 predicted proteins | sample AgamicOrMarz_FD_200256 | JGI IMG/M metagenome (GOLD analysis project Ga0268255, IMG submission 200256) | Agave microbial communities from Guanajuato, Mexico - Or.Ma.rz (v2) (version 3) | ecosystem: Host-associated > Plants > Phyllosphere > Phylloplane/Leaf | place: Guanajuato, Mexico...
CAAATGCCTCAATCGCACGGTTAACTGCCTCTTTATTAATATCAGTTACAATCAGCTGTGCTCCTTCTTCGTGCAGATATTCGCAAAGTGTATAAGCAACATTTCCAACACCTTGAACAGCCACTACTTTTCCTTCAAGAGAATCCGTTCCAAACGCCTCTTTCGCAGCAGCTTTCATACCACGATATACACCAAAAGCTGTTACTGGAGATGGATTACCAGATGAACCAAACGCTGGAGAGATTCCAGTTACAAAATCTGTCTCTTCATGAATTAAATCCATATCTGCCACCGTTGTACCAACATCTTCTGCGGTAATATATCTGCCGTTTAATCCTTGAATGTAGCGGCCAAATGCACGGAACATTGCTTCGTTTTTATCTTTTCTTGGATCACCGATGATAACAGTTTTACCACCGCCAAGATTTAATCCAGCCGCCGCATTCTTATATGTCATTCCTTTTGCAAGTCGAAGGGCATCCTCAATGGCTGCTTCTTCAGAAGCATAAGTCCACATCCGAGTACCACCTAAAGCAGGCCCTAAAGTCGTATCATGAATAGCAATAATTGCCTTTAATCCTGATTGTTTATCTTGACAGAATACCACTTGCTCATAATCGTATTGTTCTAGGTATTTGAAAATTTCCATGTAAAATTCCTCCTCAAATGATTTACTATCTATTTTGATGTAGCACAGCATAACGCTAATGCAAGTGAATAAAGCTTACTTTCAGCAGAATCTGATCTGGATGTTAACACAATTGGTGCTTTTGCTCCGGCAATAACGGCGCCAACTTTTGCATTTGCAAAATAAATTAATGATTTATATAATACATTGCCAACTTCAATTGTTGGTACTAATAAAATATCTGCACTTCCCGCTACTTCACTATGAATCCCTTTATGTTCTGCAGCAAGCGCTGATACAGCATTATCTAAACCTAAGGGACCATCAACAATGCAGTCCAGAATTTGTCCTCGTTTATTCATTACCGTTAACGCAGCTGCATCCAATGTAGCTTGCATAGCCGGATTTACCACTTCTACCGCAGCTACAGGGGCCACTTTCGGTACATCTATTCCAATTGACCTTGCAATAGATACTGCATTTTTAATAATTTGTGCTTTCTGTTCTAAATCGGGAGCAATATTCATTGCAGCATCTGTAATGATCGTAAAACGATTGAAGCCAGGAACTTCAAATGCAGCAATATGTGATAAGACATTTCCTGTCCTAAGTCCATACTCCTTATTTAAAACTGCTTTTAATAAGATATTGGTTGGGATATTACCTTTCATCAAGACATTTGCTTCTTTATTAAACACTGCCTTTACTGCTAATTCTGCCGCTGAAACATTCGAATCAGCATTGACAACTTTTAAATTAAGTTCGCTGATGTTCGGGTGTTTTTCTTTAATAATGGATTTGATTTTTTCTTCGTCACCGAAAAGTATAAATTTTGCAAGATTTTGCTCTAAAGCAGCGATTACCGCTTCCATAACTTCTAAATCTTCTGCCGCAGCAACTGCAACGGTGTTTGTACTTACTTGGGCTGCTTTGTCAATTAGTGAATCAAGCAACAAGTTGTCATCAACCCTTTCTCCTCTTCCTGCAACTCCCATACTATAATATGCAATTTCCGTGCCAAACCACCTTTAATGAAAACGCTTTACTACCCACACTCAAATGTGCATTTTTTTTCATGATATGAAATTTATTGCATGCTATTTTTTTCAATCTTATATTTTTCAATCTTATAGTATAAATTCCTTACAGACAATCCGAGCGTCTTAGCTGTTAATGTTTTATTCCCATTTAAACGAAGAAGTGTCTGCTTAATTATTTTAGCCTCAAATTCTTCCATCATATCTGATAAGGTACGATCCATAACCACTGAATCAGTACGATTGCTTACAGATGATTCCGTTAAATTCTTTTTATTTTTTAATTCTGGTAAGTGCTGAACATCAATAAACTGATCATTATACTTCATAAAAATGATTGCTCTTCCAAGAATATTTTCTAATTCTCTTACGTTACCTGGCCAGTCATATTCCATTAATTGTTTCAGTGCAGCTGGGGTAATACCTTCTACATTTCTTCCATAGTCCTGACTTATTTTTTGAATAAGCCTTTCATTTAAAAGAGGGATTTCCTCCTTACGTTTCCTTAAAGGAGGAATATGGATTGGCATACGATTTAATCGATAATATAAGTCTTCCCGAAAGGAGCCTTTAGCAATACCTTTTTCTAAATTGACATTAGTTGCCGCAATAATCCTAACATTAATGGAAATAGGCTTAGTACCGCCTACCCGGATGATCTCTTTTTCCTGAAGAACCCTGAGCAGTTTTGCCTGTGTATTCACTGGAAGTTCACCGATCTCATCAAGGAAAATACTTCCATTATTAGCCTCTTCAAAAAAGCCTCTTTTTCCACCTCTTACCGCCCCTGAAAAAGCACCCTCTTCATAGCCAAATAGTTCACTTTCCAACAATGTTTCTGAAATCGCAGCACAATTAACCCTGATAAATTTGTTATATTTTCGGTCACTGGCATTATGTATGGCATGTGCAAACAATTCCTTCCCTGTTCCCGATTCACCTCGCAGGAGGACGGTTGCAGGAGTTTTTGCTCCTAATTTTGCTTGTTCCATGGCAAGCATCATTTCATCGGATTGACCAATGATATCCTCAAATGTATATTTGGCTTCTAGTTTGCGAATGAGTTGCCGTGCACGATTCAATTCCCTATTTAGAGATTTCATCTCGGACATATCGTGGATAACACCCACACTGCCTTTCAATTTTCCTTTTACAATAATTGGGGCAACATTGACTATAACTTCTCGTTTATTGGGTCCCACTCTCATCGGTACCCCGCGGACAGCTCTCCTTGTTTGCAGCACTTTCATGTGCATACTTTCGCCCTCAGATATATCGGTTGTTGCAGGTTGGCCTATTACTTGCTCCTGTGTAAGACCTGTAATCCGTGAGTATGCAGGATTAATAAGTATTCCCCTGCCATTCTCATCCACAACAGAAATGGCATCATCACTAGAATGAATAATAGCCTGAAGCATCGTTTGAATTTCTCTTAAATCTGTGAGTTCCTCCGCAAGATTAACAACTTCAGTAATATCTTTGAAGACAGCAAATGCACCAATCAAGGTGCCATTTTCCTCAATAATAGGAATCCTTGTGGTAATAATTTTTCGATTATTTTCCAAAACCATTTCTTGATTTGCTTCAATTCTTCTTGACTCAAGGATAAATGGGAGCCTGCTTGTAGGAATAACTTCAACTACATATTTGCCTATTGCCTGTTCTTTTGTTACACCGATAATTTCTTGTGCACGTGTGTTAAATAAAATGACCTTACCATTTTTATCAATAACAACCATTCCGTCATTGGTTGCATTAAATATAAGTTCTTGCTGGTAGGATTCATTTTTGTGCTTTTCGATGAGATCTTCCTTTTCTTCCATAATCTTTGCAACTAGAAAGGCAACACTTCCTGGAATCAAAACAGTCTGTTTATTTTTTGCATTTCTTAACTCTTGGAAAACTACTTCATTTCCAGTAACTTCGATAATAATATCAATCTGATCAGTTAAATAAGGCTCCCAGTCTGTCCCAGTATTTATACCTTCTTTGCGTGCTAACAAAATGCCAGGTGCATTTAAATTCCGATCAATGACAACACTTACCTTTAAAACTTCAGATTCTTTTAGGATTTTTAAGATTGCCGTACCACCTTTTCCTGCACCAACAATCATTACGTTTTGCATTTAAATACCCCTCATAAGAAAATTTTTTCATAATATTGAAGAAATCCATGCAACTTTTTTCATAACTATTTTATCTCCAATCACAATCATTGACAAATTATATCTATGTAATAATATTTTCTTGAGATATAATTAAAATAAGGCTTTCACTTTGCAAAATTTGATATTGGAAGGATTTATTTATGAAGCGAATTATTGCCCTCTTGATTGTATTAATTCCGGGTATCCTGGCTGCTATTGGCATTAAATTAATGCGTGATATGTTATTCGGAATAGTACAAGCACCATTTCCTAATTTATTACTTCAATTTCTAACTGGATTAATCTTTTTTGTGGGCGGACTAGGTTTCGTCGCGGGATTTATTTTCCATCGCGATCGAAAAAGAAGCAAAGTTCAAAAGAGATTTAAAAAATAGGCTGTGTTAAAGGTTATTTTTGATTTTGGCACTCTGTTGATTGGAGCGGAAGGCACGAAGACTCCTGCGGGAGTACGGGGCAGGGGAGACCCCGCAAGAGCAAAGCGACCTCGAGGGGCTAGGCGCTGCAGCTGGACAGGCTCCCCGGCACGCCCGCGGAAAGCAAAGTGCCTGGAACGGATATCAACAGCCAAGTTTAACACAGCAAAAAAATAAAAAGAGGCCTTTAAGGTCTCTTTTCAAATTGCTTTCGTATTTTTAACGCTTTAACTGGGTCATCAGTAATAAGTGCCGTACAATTAATATTAAAAAGACGCTGCAAATCCACTTCTTTATTTACCGTATAAGGTCGTACGGCAATGCCATTTTCAATGGTTTTAATGATAATTTCATCAGTTATCGTAGAGTGTTTGGGATGAATCCCTCTTGCTCGAATCGCTTTGGCATAAACCCACGGCATGTAAATTCCCTCAAGAAATAGAGGAGCTGTTTCTATTTCTGGTGCTATACTGTAGGTATAGACGATACTGTAATGATTAAATGAGGAAATAATAATTCTATCCATTAACTTATATTTGTGAATAAGCTGAATGACTTTTTCTTCCATTCCTTTATAAGGAATGAGTCCATTTTTGAGTTCAATGTTACATAACAATTTATTTGTACATAGCCATTCAAACACTTCCGTTAATGCGGGGATTGGTTCCATTTTGTTGTTTTTTTTATTTGCATTCAATTTTCTAAGATCTTTATATAAAAAATCTTTTACAAACCCTTTCCCGGTCGTTGTTCGATCAACTTTTTCATCATGGATGACAACTATTTCTCCGTCCTTAGTTAATTGTACATCCAATTCTAATCCGTCAGCTCCGGCTTTTTCTGCTTCTATAAAGGCTGTTAGTGTATTTTCGGCAAAAGAAGCGGAATAACCACGGTGCGCAAAAATCTGAGTCATCTCTTCACTTCCCAACTTATATATAGGAGGATTACAAATGAAACCCTTACAGCTATCACCTGAAACGGCCATAAAGCTTTCCCAAAAGTTAAATGTTCCAATAGAACAGCTTATGCATATGCCTCAACATATTCTTATTCAAAAACTGATGGAATTGGAGAAGGAAAAAGAAAATTAAATTTTAAAATGTTAGATCCAATTTTAATGTAAAAGAAAAGCCTTCATTTTTTTGATGAAGGCTTTCATTCATTGTTATTCTATTCAAGATGCTTTATGCTCTAGACGGAGCTTGTCAGCAACCATTGCAATAAACTCGGAATTGGTTGGCTTGGCCTTGGACATGCTCACTGTATATCCGAACAAAGAGGAAATGGAATCAATATTCCCACGGCTCCATGCAACTTCAATCGCATGGCGGATGGCCCGTTCTACACGACTTGCGGTCGTGTTATATTTTTTAGCGATATCTGGATATAACACTTTCGTAATGGAACCTAAAAGTTCGATATCATTATAAACCATTGAGATGGCTTCTCGTAAATATAAGTACCCTTTAATATGGGCTGGGACACCAATTTCATGAATGATACTTGTAATACTGGCATCTAAATTTTTAGGTTTTTGTTCAGTTTGAGTACGGTATGTGGTGGTTGTTGATTTTCGGGTAAACGAGTTAGTATTTCCACTAACTTGTCTAATATGGCTGCCTAGATTCTCCATATCAAATGGTTTCAAAATAAAGTAAGATGCACCAAGTTCAACTGCTTTTTTCGTAACATCCTCCTGTCCAAATGCGGTCAACATAATTACATTTGGCAAAACTCCTTTTTTAATTTCACGGAGGCGCTCTAGTACAGCTAAACCATCTAGGTGGGGCATGATAATATCTAAAACTAGAACATCAGGATCGATTTGCGCTAACATTTCTAAACATTCCTGACCATTGTGAGCAATCCCTGCCACTTCCATATCATCCTGGGACGAAATAAAGTCCTCTAATAATCCTACTAGTTCCCTATTGTCATCAACGACACATACTTTAATTTTCTTCACTTCCAGTTCCTCCTCAGGGTTCAATCATAAACTCTATTTCAACTTATATTCCTAATCAGTTGTATTGTCTTAATTATATTCTAAATTAGAAATTCGACAATGCAACAAAAATTCCTCTCATTTTTTTAATATTTCTTAAAATAGTGATAAAATCTTATCTTTTCTTTGTTTTTCTCGTACTTTCGACTAAAAACGCGCATTTTCTAATATTTAGGTTATTTTTGTCGAAAAGCATTTATGTAAAAAAAGCAAAATAGGGATCTTTCCTATTTTGCTCCCAATGTTAACTTGCTTTATTTTTCGGCATTTCATATATGTTAATTCCCGCTTCATCTAACATCCATTCGATGTGTACCCCGTATCCTGAGGTTGGATCATTAACAAAGACATGTGTAACAGCGCCAATTAGTTTTCCATCTTGAATAATTGGGCTTCCGCTCATCCCTTGAACAATTCCTCCTGTTTTTTTAAGGAGTTTAGGATCGGTTACTTTGATTACCATGCCTTTGGTTGCTGGAAACTTTTGCGGGATTGTGCTAACGATTTCAATATCAAATTCTTCAACTCGGTCATTGTTTACAACCGTTAATATTTTGGCAGGTCCTTCTTTTACCTGATGCGATAAGGCAATCGGCAGTGGTTTATCCATAACACCATTTTTTAATTCTTTGACCATTTCTCCAAAAATTCCAAATGGGCTATTCTTTTGGATATTCCCAACAATTTCACGGTCTGAAGAAAACCGTGCAAGCTTTTCACCTGGGTCTCCGTTACTCCCTTTTTCAATGGAGGTAACAGTTGAACGGACAATTTGTCCATCCTCTACAACGATCGGTTGTTTTGTATCCATATCAGATATTACATGCCCTAGAGCACCATATTTTTTTGATTGTGGGTGAATAAATGTCATTGTTCCAATTCCTGCTGCAGAATCTCTAATATATAAACCGAGCTTATAGATGTTTTCACCTTTGTCCTTTAACGGGGTTAGTTTTGTAGTAAATTTTCCACTTTCTCGACTAATAACCATGTCGAGCGCTTTTCCTTCTTGTCCTGCAGTTTGCACAAATGGTGCTACATCTGTCATTTTTTCTATTTTATTACCATTTATTTCTGTAATGATATCCCCAATTTTAATCCCTGCAATTTCACCTGGAGATTTTTTTCCCGATATGGTATTGATTAAATGGTGGCCCACTACCAATACGCCCACGGTATTTAATTTCACTCCAATCGACTGTCCACCTGGTATAACCCTAAAATCTTTTAAAACGCGTACATCCACCTTTTTTATCGGAATCCCCGCATACTCTAACAGCATTTCATTTTTACCATTTTTAGATGCTGCCATTGAAACCGAGTGTTTTCCTTCATCCAAAGTGATATTTGAATTTTGAGAAACCAAAGAGGCTGATACCGGTACAGCCTTTTGAAAAGTATAGTCTTGTCCTTCGAAAACCGTAATAGTCTTGGGTATCGCGAGATATTGCTGTATAGGCTGAAAAAAAATAAGGCTAATTAATGAAACAAGGAGAATTCCACCAATAATCTTTCTAATTAGTTCTAACTTCAAATTTTTTCACTCTCCTCGCTTCTTTTCATTACACTTAAATGGCTACATCTTTAATTTTGCCTCCTTGACAATCATTTATAACTTGGTTCAACATAAAAAAGCTACCCAAAATGGATAGCATTACAATTTTTATTAAAAATATAGTAATTATTGCTTTTCTGAATGGAAAAATGTCTAAAATTAACGATTAAGTCGTGTCAGTGCTCCGCTTCCACTTTTCTTACTCTCTGCGGCTAAATATAATAATTCTTCAGCATGCTTTTTAGTGAGATCGGTTATTTCAGATCCAGATATCATCCGACCAATTTCATTGATTTTATCTTCAAGCTGCAAAGGAGTTACAGACGTCTTTGTTCTTCCACCTTTAATAATTTTGGAAATAAACAAGTGGGTATCGGCCATTGCAGCAACTTGTGGCAAATGCGAAATACATAACACCTGGGAAAGACTTGCCACCTTATAGATTTTCTCGGCAATTGACTGAGCAACCCTGCCGCTGACCCCCGTATCAACTTCATCGAAAATAATCGATGTCACGCCTTGATGCTGGGAGAAAATACTTTTTAGAGCCAGCATAATTCGTGATAACTCCCCTCCTGATGCAACTTTTGACAGAGGCTTTAATGGCTCTCCAGGATTTGTGGAAATATAAAATTCGACATGATCCACTCCATTTTTGGTAAACTGCATGGTATTAGATTCAAAGCGAATTTCAAAAACGGTTTTCGCCATATACAATTCTTTTAGCTCTTTATGTATTAACTTTGTAAGTTTGTCTGCCCATTTCAGACGAATTTCCGTTAACTGTTTTGCTTCTAGCATTAAGTCTTTTTTTATCGAGGCTAATTCTTTTTCTAATTCGCTTATATGCGTTTCTTTATTTTGTAATGTTTCAATTTCTTCTTCAATTTTTCCTGCATATTCTAATATTTCATCAATTGTTTTACCGTATTTCCGTTTAAGCCGATTTATTTCATTTAGGCGATCTTCAATTTCATGCAACCGCTGCGGATCGAACTCCAATGCATCTAATTCAGTTCTTAAGGATCGTGCAGCATCCTCCAATTGGTAATAGCTATTTGATACAGCTTCGTACATGTCCTTATATGCGTTATCAATAGAAGCAGCATCCTCAAGATGCCCCATGACCATACTAATCCAATCAAGGCCCTTTTGTTCCCCCTGTAAAGCCGTATGACTCGATTGGAGGGCTTCAAAAACTCGTTCAAAATTATTTAGTTTTCTTCTTTCTTCAAAAAGTTCTTCATCTTCATTAATCTTTAAATTTGCATTTTGGATTTCATCCAATTGAAATGAAATGAGATCAAGCCGGTGGGCCGTCTGCTGGTCATTTTCACTTAATGCTTTTAACCTTTGTAATGTTTGCTCATAGCGTCGAAAAACTTGCTGGTATTCCCCTTGTGAAGGGTAAATATCATCCGCACCAAATTGATCTAGCAATGTTAAGTGTCTCGACTCATCCATTAATTCTTGATGCTCATGCTGTCCGTGAATATCAACCAGTGTTGACCCAATTTCCCTAAGTGTGGAAATCGTCACTAACTTCCCATTCACCCGGCAAATACTTTTACCCGAATGGGAAATATCTCGTCGTAAAATAACCATTCCTTCATCAATGTCGATTCCAAATTCTAAAGCTTTAGAAATGACAGGATGTTTACTATCATCTAGCTGGAAAAGTCCTTCAATTTCGGCCCTCTCTTCGCCATGCCGAACAAATTCTGCAGACCCTCTGCCGCCAACTAATAAGTGAATGGCATCAATAATGATTGATTTTCCTGCCCCGGTCTCTCCAGTTAAAACCGTTAATCCCTTTGAAAAAGTTACAGACAAGTTTTCGATAATAGCGAAGTTTTTAATAGATAATTCTGCTAACAAGGAACATTCCCCCAATTAAAGCATATCTAGGAACCGACTTGTGATAACTTCAGTATCCTCTGGAGTTCGGCAAATAATTAACATGGTATCATCACCGCAGATGGTTCCTAATATTTCTTCCCAATCCAGATTATCAATTAATGCGCCTATGGCCATTGCATTACCTGGTAAGCACTTCATGACCAGCAAATGACCTGCGGAATCGATTCGCACGAACGCATCAATTAATGATCTTTTTAATTTTTGTAATGGATTAAATCTTTGGTCGGCCGGCAAGCTGTATTTATACCTTCCATCGCTTAAGGGAACTTTAACAAGATGTAATTCCTTAATATCCCTTGAAACCGTGGCTTGGGTTATATTGTAGCCCGCATTCTTCAGTTCATCCACTAAATCATCTTGTGTCTCTATATCATTACTTGCAATAATTTCTCTTATTTTAATATGACGTTGGCCTTTATTCATTGTCTCACCCCATAATCATTAAAAACATTTATCTATGTATTATGTACTAATACGTGCTTCTACCCATATGTTAGCCGATTTTCATAAACTTGTACATTTTTTCTTAAAAAACTTACCTGTTGTTTAAGAGCCTTGAATACGAAGAAAAGGATAAGCATTTGCCTATCCCTCTGAATTTTGTTTTGTTTTAAATTCTAAATGGGATTCCTTTACAATTTCAACCGGCGTTACAGGTAATTGATTATCGCCCGTTTCCCGTTCCCCTTCCCATTTTAAGTGGAGCAAGTATTCAATATTCCCATCACCACCAGTAATTGGAGAAAAGGATAAGTTTTTAATCGTGTAACATTGTTGGATCGCAAAATTTATGATTTTATCAATTACTTGAAGATGCACTTTCTCATCTCGGACAATTCCCTTTTTCCCAACCTGTTCACGTCCAGCTTCAAATTGTGGTTTTACTAGAGCCACTACATCACTTCCAGTGACTAAAAGCGTTTTTAAAACAGGCAATATTAAAGTTAACGAGATAAAGGACACATCAATTGTAGCGAAATTAGGCATTTCTCCAATCAAATCAGCAGGTGTGACATAGCGGAAATTTGTTCTTTCCATCACCACAACTCGTTCATCCTGTCTAAGTTTCCAAGCGAGCTGATTATAACCTACATCCAAGGCATAGGACATCTTTGCTCCATTTTGAAGTGCACAATCTGTAAAGCCTCCCGTAGACGATCCAATGTCTAAGAGCACTTTATCTGCAACACTGACATCGAAAACTTTTAAGGCCTTCTCAAGCTTTAATCCCCCACGGCTAACATATGGAAGCACTTTTCCTTTTATAGAAAGCGGGATATCAATTTTGACTTTCTCTCCAGGTTTATCCAACCGCTCTTCATTTGAATAAACAAGCCCTGCCATAATTGACCGCTTGGCCTTTTCCCTTGTTTCGATTAAACCTCTTTCTACTAGTAATACATCTAACCGTTCTTTATTTTTCATTTGTTAAGCCCTTTGTTGTTTTTTTCTAGCTAGAATAGAAACCCTTTTGACTACTTCTTCGGTTGTTAAACCAATCTCTTCAAGTAGGGAGTCAACATCCCCATGTTCGATAAACTGGTCCGGAATTCCGATTCTGTCTATGTGTGAATGATAAAAGCCATGGTTTTGCGCAAACTCAAGAATCGCACTCCCGAAACCGCCTTGTAAA
>Ga0268255_10001922_pt1 | contig 11359 bp, 6 predicted proteins | sample AgamicOrMarz_FD_200256 | JGI IMG/M metagenome (GOLD analysis project Ga0268255, IMG submission 200256) | Agave microbial communities from Guanajuato, Mexico - Or.Ma.rz (v2) (version 3) | ecosystem: Host-associated > Plants > Phyllosphere > Phylloplane/Leaf | place: Guanajuato, Mexico | collected...
TTACTGAATCCGATAAATCTAAGATCATATCCATTTTGTGTTCAATAAGGAGTATGGTTCGGTTGCCTTCCTTTTTTATTCTTTTGATTACTTCTAAAATAGCAGGCACTTCCTCTAACGACATGCCTGCTGTGGGTTCATCAAGTAAGAGGACCTCCGTTTCAAGTGCCAGCAGCATGGCAATCTCAAGCTTCCGTTTCTCACCATGGGCCAGGTTGATGGCAAGCGAGTTCTTTTTATCATCTAGGAGGACCAGCTTTAGCCATTCCAACGCCTTATCTTCAAACACCCGGTATTTTTTATGATGAAACAGCATCTGGTAACGAACTCCGGCTTGTGATTGAACAGCCAACCTGACATTTTCTAGTACGGTTAGATTCGGAAAGACATTGGTAATTTGAAAGGAACGTCCAATCCCTGTTCGCGTCCGGAGTGTCGGGGAGAATTTGGTAATATCTTTTCCTAGATAATAGATTTTTCCGTTTGTTGGAGTTAATTGGCCGCTGAGAAGATTAAAAAAGGTCGTTTTTCCGGCCCCGTTTGGCCCAATAATCGACTTAAAATGTTTTTCCGGGACGGCAATGCTGACAGAATCTACAGCTGTATGACCGCCAAAGGTAATTGATAAATCTCTCGTTTCAATAAGAGTTGACATACTTTCACCACCTGATTTTTTAGCGTTAGAAAAAGGTAAGAGGGTGACCTGGTATAACTTGGTCGAACCCTCCTGTTTTTTAAATTCTACTTGTTCCGGATTGGTGGAGCTGTTTCCTCAGGAGTTAGTTCTCGAATCAGAAGTGGAACTGGGTATGGAACACTATCCTTCTTTTCCAATTTAATGGCATACAACGATTGCAGTGCTTGGTGGTCTTCTTTCCGGTAGGTCATTTTCCCTTTTGGTGTCTCAAAGCTCATCCCTTCCATTGTAGTGATTAATTTGTCAGCATCGGCGTCCCCATTGGTCTTTTTCAATGCCTCAACAATGGAAATCGCCGCACTCATGCCGCCAGGCGTAAATAAATCAGGCACGTCACCGTTAAACCGCTTTTTATGTTCTGCAACAAGCCAGTCGTTAATTTTGTTTTTTGGCAGGTCATGGTAATAAACGGTAAAGCCTTCCATCCCAATCAGCGGCTCCATTGTGGAAAGAGCAGCAATATCTGGTGCACCAGTTGAAATCTTAATGCCCTTTTCTTGGACCCTCATGTCCGAAAGCTGCTTCCATGGAGAGTTTGCTCCGGCCCAGACGACAAATAAGTAATCAGGCTTAGCATCGATGATTTTTTGAATATTCGAAGTAAAGTCTGTAGCAGCAGGATCTGCATATTCTTCTTTTACAATTTCAGCCCCGAGCTTTTTCGCTGCTTCCTTAAACGCTGCCACCCCATCACGGCCAAAAGAATAATCCGGTGCAAGGGTTGCAATCTTTACTCCCTTTTTAGCAATTGCCGCTGCACCAGCAACCGCGTCTTGTGAGGAGTTACGAGCGGAATGGAAAATATATTTATTAAATTCTGAACCGGTAATACTATCAGCAGCGGCCGGTTCAACGACCATTACTTTTTGATATTCTTCTGCTAGTGGTAAAACAGCTAACGTATCGGCTGAGCTTGATGATCCGACTAAAAAGTCGACATTATCTTCTTCTAATAGCTTGGTAGCTTTTTGAACAGCGACCTCCGGCTTTGTTTCTGTATCCTCTACTATAAATTCAATCTTTCGGCCGGCAACTTCACGTTTACCGTCTGTTGCATAATCAAGTCCAAGCTCAAAACCTCTTAATGTTTGTTTTCCATATGCTTCAAGGGCGCCTGTCTTTGAGGCAAGGACGCCAATTTTAATTGGCTCTTTTTTATCTGTGCTGGTGCCTCCCTTTGAGTCTGATGATGATTTGTCCGAGCTGCAAGCGCTCGCAAAGACCATCATAAAAATAAGTAAGCCTAATAATACCCATTTCCCTTGATACCCCTTCACTCTTTTTCCCCCTTAATATGTTTTCAACAACCTGTAAAGCTTTAAATCTATGATAGGAGATAATAGTTACAGAAGAGTTACAAAAAGAAAAGCGCAAGCGCCTTGACCAGGGGCGACAGGCATAAGACGAGCCGGCGAGAAGGCTTCCCTTTAGCCTTCTTGACGGATTGGCTTATGACCCCGAGCCCCTAGGCGCTGAAGCTAGACAAAAAGAAAAGCGCAAGCGCCTTGGTCAGCCCCGACAAGCATAAGACAAGCCGGCCGAAAGGTTGCTTTTTGACCTTTTGGACGGATTGGCTTATGACCTCGAGGGGCTAGGTGCTGGAGCTAGACACAACAAGAAAAGCGGAAGCGCCTTGACTAGGGGATAGGGCTGGTGTTGGACGCAAAAAACAGCCCTAATCCTAAGGCTGTTCAATTGAATTTAAGATACTTTCAGATTCAATGATCATTTGATACATGTGTTTGGTTGGTTCTAATGGAGTGACACCAAGCTCTTCCTCCAGCACTTCTATACATCTTTGATACCACTTCATCGCTTGCGGGCGGTTATTTTTTCGATAATAACAGTACATTAATAAGCGGTAGGCCTCTTCCCAGGTTCGGTCCCGTTCCAAGATTCTTTCACACCAATTGATTGCAGCTTCATATTTTTCAGATCGTACCATCAACTGCGCCATTTTCTCCGCACCCCGTAAAAAATATACGGCCATGCTCTCTCTCTTACTAATACACCAATCATCATAACGACGGTCTGGAAGATAATCACCATGATAGAACGATAATCCTCTCTCTAGGAATGGAATAGCCTTCTCCGGTCTGTTTTCTTCTAGTCCAGCTTCAATTAATTCTTTAAATTGTGTCGTATCCATTTCAATGACTGCATCCGGATTTAATCCATAAAACATCCCTTCTCTAATCACGAAAAAAGGTGCGGCACGTGCCTTACGGTGCGGTTCAAGCACATTATGAAGGCAATTAAGTGCTACTTTAAAATCACGGTCCGCACTTTTTTTCTCCTGATTAGGCCAAAGGAGCCCAATAATTTCATCCTTGGCCATTAATTCGTTTACCGTAATTATTAATTGAAAAAGCTCCTTTGCCTTTTCTCTTTGCCATTCTTTGTCGCCCACCTCTTTTTCACCAAGCCATAATTTGAAATGCCCCAATGTCTGAACTCGGATGGAATAACCCGGATGAGCATCATATTCAGTTATTCCCATATCCTGCAGGATTTTCTTGACATAGGATGATTGAATCTCTTCTTTCAAACATTCAATTAACAGTGGCACATATGTTTGTAAATCTCTCGGGCTAAATATTGTCCTTTTGTGAAAAAAAAATTCATATTCGTGAATCTGCACCAAGTTTAAAAAGGCTTTTATTGCTTCTTTAAACAATCCTGGCTGTTTTTCAAGATAAAAGACGTAGGCAAGCCAAAACTTACCTAACATTTGTCCATAGCAATCCTCACATCGCTCAATAAGTACCTCTGCTCTCCTTAGGAAATCTAGTGCCTTAGGAACCCGCTCATTATATATACAGGCAATTCCCATACAAAGGGTTATAAGTGATGAAAGCCACACGTCATGGACCTTTTCAGTTTCCTGTAGGGCATTCTTGCCGGCCTCTAATGCCCGCTCCAATTCTCCCCTAGTACCGTACAAAATACACAAGCCCATCAAGGGCTCTGCTTTCCCTCGGTCAACATGGATTTGTTCCATGATTTCTAAGGCGGTTTGATAGCAGCTCTCTGCTAAATTCGAATCATACTTATTCAATATTTGTACGGCATGCCCCATGCGAATCCAACCGCATGCCTCGACATATGGGGATTTATAGCTGATCCCCTGCTGAATCCCTGCTTGGGCAAGGTCCTTAGCTTTTAAGCCTTCTCCCATAAAGGCTTCGATTAAAGCGAGTAATAAATCGGTTTCGCGGTGGGATTGCGGCAATGTATTGACAGTTGAATTCTTTAATTCTTCTTTTTTTAGGAGAAGAACTTTCTTTGCAGCCTCAAAACGGCCCGTTCTTAAGTAAAATCTGGCTTCTAAATTCCCATCAGAATGAGGTACTTTTGCTTCCTTAGCTTTTTGTATCCATTTTTCCGCCTCTCGAGCTTTACCAGAGTTTAGTAGATTCTCAGATAACAATTGATATAATTTCCCTTTATCGTGATCTGCTCCCAGCAGTTTTTCCCGCTGAAAAATCGCCTCATATAAAAGTTTTTCCGCATGATGAGGCTGTATGGTATCGAGGAATATCTTTGCTTTTCCTTCTAACGCCAAGCTCATTCCAAGATGATCTTGTGTTTTTTCCGCACCAGCAAAGGCCTTATCGTAACATTCCTGTGCCTCCTGATAGTGTGATCGATAGCGATGAATTTCCGCTCTTAAATACCAGAGAAGATAATAAGGCTCCATGTCTTCTTCTGATAGGAGGATTAATTGATCGTACAAGCTTTCCAATTTTCCACTTTCGAGCATCCGCAGACCATTTTCTTGTAAAATAGAACAGATTGCCTTGTGGTGATTAATTTTTTTATAATGATGAAGCGCTTTCTCCCATTGTTGTTTTCGCTCATAATAACGGGCGCAGCGTTCGTGGAGACCCATATAGGCAGTCACATTATTTTTCTGAAAAATATCTTCAAGGAATTCTTTGAATAAGGCATGGTAACGATAATGGGTTCGCCCAATCTTTTGGATAAATAAATTGCGGTCTTTAAGTTGCTCAAGTAAACTTGAGGCTCCGTTAAGTCCAATCACTTCATCACAAATTTCTTCCTCAAATTCCTCAAAGATGGAAGTTTGCTCGAGAAATTGTTGAATCATAGGCGGCTGTTTCGAAAAGACTTCCATGACTAAATACTGAAAAAAATCTTGGAGAGATTGAGAGGAATGTTTAAAAATCTTAGGTTTGTCGTTTTGTAATGGTATTTGCGTGGCAATCATGCAAAGGGCAATGATCCAGCCCTCTGTTATTTCATATATGGAATGCAGATACTCTGCCTCAATCTCTAATCCATAAAGATCAGTTAACAATAATTCCATTTCTTCCATCGTTAAAACTAAATCTTCCCTTGTTATTTCTAATAATTGGCCGCACACCTTCATTTTGGTTAAATGCCTCCAGTTAGGACGGCTGCGGCTCGAAATAACAATATGTAAATTAGCTGGGATATGCTCTATCAGTTTTTCCATCCAACTATTAATCGTATAAGAATGTTCAATTTGGTGGAAATCATCCAAGATAAGCGTAATCTCGGCATTACACTCGAGAATTTCGTTAATAAAAAGGGAACATAAAATACTTAATTCCTCTTCACGGATATAACGTTCAATTTTGTCCATATAGGCGGATAACTTTGTTCCAAAAGAAGGCTCTACCTGTTGTATCGTTTGTACCAGATAGGATAGGAAGGTCAGGATGTCATCATCCAAGGATGAAATAGAGTACCAGCATCCCTGATGCTTTTCATCCCTCAAAAATAATGCGAGTGCCGTACTTTTCCCAAAACCAGCTCCGGAATGAAGAAGAGTCAAGGGAAACTCAAGAATCGTTTTCAATTTTCGAGTAAGCTGTGCCCTCCTAATAAAATCATCCTTTACAACAGGGATTCGCAGCTTTGATTGAATAATTGGCAGCTTCATCTTCAACCCCCCTTCCCTTTTTCTTACTATTTACACTATTTTACCATATTTAGAACAAGCAAGGTAACCTTCTTGTATGTAGTAATCTTTAACGAGTCTTATTTAGATTCATTCCTCTACATAAATCATTTTTCTGGTCATTCCTCCGTCGATCACTAAATTAACTCCGGTCACAAAATCATTATCAGGATTCGTTAGATAGAGGCAGGCACGGGCAATATCACTGGGTTTGCCGACACGTCTTGATAAATGCTGTTCATGGTCTGCATGTGAAAGTTCAGCCTCATCACCATTATGGATCCAGCCCGGAGAGATTGCGTTAACGGTTATCCGATCTTGACTAAATGAAGCAGCAAGCGCATGCGTAATCGCGACAATTCCCCCTTTAGAAGCTCCATACGCTTCGGAGTTAGGCTCTGACATTAAAGCACGCGTTGAAGCAATGTTCACAATCGCACCGCCAGTTGGATTTCCTCTCATATATCGGGCTGCTTCCCGTGAGCAAAGGAAAACACTGCGTAAATTGGTGTTCAGACAATCGTCCCACTCCTCAATTGTTAAATCATAAGGAGATTTAAATACACCTTTTCCGGCATTATTGATTAGGATATCGATTCTTCCAAATGTCTGGTTTGCCACTTCAAACAAGTGAATAATGTCCTTTTCGTTTCGGACATCTGTTTTTACAAAAAGTGCCTCTCCACCCTGCTTTTTAATTTCAGTCTCCGTTCTTTCTCCGGTTTCAGATTCTACATCTGCCAAAATGACTTTTGCACCTTTTATTGAAAAGGCAGCAGCTACACCACGGCCAATTCCTTTCGCTCCACCTGTTACCACGACAACTTTATTAAGAAAATCCACTTATTTTTACCTCCTTTGGTTGAGCCTTACCTTTTCTTTATAGCATAGTCAGAAATATAGACACAAAGTTTTTGGATTAAATGGATGGTTTTTCCAAGTAATAAAACCTCCAAACCGGAAAAAACTACAAAAAAAAGGAATGATGAGAAAGGAGACTGATTATGGCAGAAAAATGTTTTTATTGTACAGAGGATATTGAGGAAAGACAATTGCATTATGTCCCATTTGTTTCCATGAATCAGGAAAGAGATGAAGCGCTATGTGATGAATGCTACAAGGAATGGCTGCATGGGATAAAAGGGTAATTATCTAATCTCAAGGTAGTTACAATCACCTCTAAAGTCAGCTACTGGAGTGTGGCATCATTGTCGATCAAGAAAAAAATACCGTTGATATTTTTTCTGCTCGTTTTGTTTATTTTATTAGCGAATAATACCTTTCATTATTTTTGGTCGAAAAGCCAGCTGCTAGAATATAACGAACGAGAAATCTCCGTCATTACAAATGAAGTCTCGTTCCAAGTGGAAAAAACAAGAGAAGGTTCATTATATGTAGAGAATATTCTGGGGAGAGACTTGAGAATTGCATCCCTTGCAATCAAACAATCTCTTCCTCCAACCTATCAGGAAATTACCAACGATCAATTAAAAAAACTAGCTGGTGAGGTCCGGGTATCTCACATCACCTTATTAGCCAAAACTCCGGGCGATATTATTGGTGTCCGTTCATCTGACCCTGAAGAAATTAACATGTCAACAAAAGGCTGGGGTTATTGGTATGACGCCTACCAACAATTGTTGGCCCTAAAACCTGTCAATGTAGGAAAAGGGTTAACATTACCGCACTATTGGTCTGGCCCCATTGAAATTGCTTCATCCGATCCTGACCATATTGATAAATGGGGCTATTATTATGATGGGACAACAAACTATATCATCAATCCCTATTTTCGGGATAATGAAGTTTTGGAGTTTGAGCAACGATTTGGCCCAGGGAAAATCATCGAAGGTTACACAAAGGAACGAGGCATTTTAGAAATATCCGTTTTTAATCCCAAAAACTTTGGGAAAAAGAGTGAAGTGGTTCACCTAAACGGAAATAGTTATATTCGCATCTCAGCTAGACCGATTTGGTATGGTACTTATAAATACCGCAATATCGAGACTGATGCTGCCTATATTAAGAAGGCAGTCAATACAAAGAAAGTGCAATCATACAATGATACCCTTAACAAGAAAAGTGTTTTAAAAACGTTTGTTCCTGTCTTCCCGAAATCGGGTCAGCCCTTCGTTATTGGCCTTGCCTATAATTATGGCCTTATTCAAGATGAGCTTAGACATGAACTATTTATGCATATTCTCCTTTCGATAGTCATCATGCTGATCGTTTTAATAGTCAGTTTTATTTTTTCCCGTTCGATTACTGAGCCAATTGGGTATATTGTTGAACAAGTTAATGAGATTGCTCAAGGAAACTTCGGCAAGCACTTAGACTTAAACCGAAAAGATGAATTAGGCCTTCTTACCGAAAATGTAAATGCGATGTCGACCGATTTACATCGTTATGTCGAGGACTTACAGCAAAGTAAAGCACTGATAGAATATCAGGCAAACCATGATCCATTAACCGGGTTATTAAATAGACGGTTTTTACAAGAAAAATTGAGCAGCATTATGATTCAGGCAGATGAAAATAAGGAAACTGTCTCCGTTTTGTTCATTGACATGGATCGTTTTAAACAAGTAAATGACTCTTATGGACATAAGAAGGGGGACGAACTCCTAAACATTATTGCCGCAAGGGTAAGGAATTGTCTTGATTCGGAAAAAAGTATGATAATTAGGCAAGGTGGAGATGAATTTATTATCCTTCTCCTCTCCCATGATAAAGAGGAAACAAAAGCGGCAGCAGAAAGGTTAATTGAAACCCTGAAAAAACCTTACATGATAGATGGGAATGAATTTTACCTTGGCGCAAGCATAGGAATTAGCCTCTATCCGGAGCATACAAACAACATGGATACACTAATTAGCTATGCAGATATGGCTATGTACAATGCCAAGAAGAACGGCGGAAATAAAGCCATCTTCTATTCGGAAAAATCGATGCATTCAGATATTGATAGACCTCGGCTTGAAGCCCATCTAAGAAGGGCGATTGAGAATAAAAAAATTGATGTGTTTTATCAGCCTAAGATTAAAGTGGATACTGGGGTTGTTTTTGGGGCAGAAGCTTTGGTGAGATGGACAGACGAGGAATTCGGAAATGTCTCACCGGTCATTTTTATCCCAATAGCTGAGGAAACAGGATTTATCCAGCCGCTTTGGGAACTTGTCATGGAAAAGGCCTGTGAACAAGTGAGTAAATGGAATCAAACTCGTTCGCACCCTTTATCGGTCTCGGTCAACTTTTCAGCACAGCAATTTCAGGAACCAGACCTAATGCTGGAGACAGTTAAGAAAATTCTTGCCGAGAAAAATCTCCCGATGCACCATTTTGAAATAGAAATAACGGAAAGTATCCTGTTAAATAATTCAGCTGAAATTGTCCAATCACTTCAAGCACTGCAAAATCAAGGCATTTCCATCTCTATTGATGATTTTGGGACAGGCTATTCATCGCTAAGTTATTTAAAGGACCTTCCGATTAACACATTAAAAATTGATCAATCGTTTATCCAAAACATTAATGAGGGCTTAGAAAATACAGAAATACCTGAGGCGATTATTAATCTGGCCCGCGGCCTCCATTTAGATGTAATTGCAGAAGGTGTGGAAAAAGAACATCAAAAAGAATTTTTGCTTACAAAAAATTGCGTCCTCATGCAAGGGTATTTGTTTAGCAAACCTTTAAGCAGTGCTGAATTTGAGAAGTTTCTATTCGATTTCGAAAACAAGTAGGGAAAAATAACAAATGAAAAGGGCAGCCCATAAGCTGCCCTTACACTTATTTTACTAATTCGATCACACTGCTGCCAATATAATCGATTAATAGCTTTTTGGCAGTCATGGCAGGAAATCCCGTTTCAAAGGCCTTCACAAGGCCAGCCGCCCTGCCTTTTTCGGTAAAACAAATCATAGTGGGTCCAGCTCCGCTTAATGCGGTCCCGAATGCCCCGTTGGCTTTAGCCATTTGTTCAATTTCATCATAGCCTTGAATAAGCGATTTACGATATGGCTGATGGAAACGATCACTCTCCATCATTTTTCCGGCAAGCTCCCAATTCTGCGTTAATAGGGCGCCTACTAATAGGTTGGCTGTCGAAGAGGCCTCAATCGCCTCCTGACGAGTATAAGATTCCGGCAACACATCTCGAGATGCCTTTGTTAGCAGGATTTCCTGCGGAATAAGGACCACCACCTCGATCGGTAGGTTTGTAAATGATAGCATATCTACTTCATTTTGCTTATAACAGCCAATAACAAGCCCGCCATAAATCGATGCCCCGACATTATCCGGATGTCCTTCCCATTCTGTCGCGTGAAGGAGCTTTTGTTGTTTCGTTAAGTGTAAGCCGCCCACTGCATCCGCCAGCTCAATCCCTGCTACAATGGCCGATGCACTAGAACCAAGCCCTCTCGCTAACGGGATATCACTCTCAACCTTGATTTTACAAGGAGACAGCTCCACACCATAGTGGGCTGCTGTTTGAAGGGCAACCTTTACGATATAGTTGTCTTCACCCGTAGGGAAGTCTTTTAGCTCCTCACAAAAGGAATAGCAATGCCATTCTTTACTTTTCTCTATTTCTAAGGTCAAATACAAATCAAGCGCAAGACCCATTGAATCAAAACCTGGGCCAAGATTCGCTGTACTTGCCGGGACCTTAATCATCATACGGTCACGAAGTGTCATGCGTGTACAACTCCTTGAAAATGTTCTGTAACTGCCCTTTTAAGCGTTAGGGAGTTGGATAGAGTTACTATGCATCAAGTAACCCCTTGCCCAATCATAGTGATTTTCTCACCACTCTATAGGCACTTTTGATTTCTTTAACTGCATGTAAATCATTTAATTCTAGTAGAATTTTATCATAATTTGTTAATGAAGCCTTGTGTGTCACTAGCACAATCTCAGATGTTTCATGTTTCTTAATCGGAAGCTGGAGAATTTTCTCAAAACTTACACCGTATTTGGCAAAAATAGAGGTAATATCAGCGAATACTCCTACCTCATCCTGCACATGAATCCGTAAAAAGTATTTCGAAAACTTCTCTTCGTTTTCCTTTAGCATTTTCGGATATTGTGGTGTTACAGCACTCCTGCCATTTACACCAAGCCTTAAATTCTTAATGACACCAACTAAATCTGAAACAATGGAAGTTGCTGTCGGCAGGCTTCCTGCCCCAGGGCCGTAAAACATCGTTTCACCTACTGCTTCCCCGTACACATAAACAGCATTGTATTCATTTTGTACAGAAGCAAGCGGGTGATTATTCGATAAAAAGGTAGGGGCGACACTCACTTCTACCTTTTCCCCTTCTCTGTGAGCAAATCCGATTAATTTCATGGTATAGCCTAGTTGTTTCCCGTAACTTAAGTCTTCTTCTGTCACGCTAGAAATACCACTGACCTTAACGTCGTCTAAATCAATATGCATCGAAAAGCCAAGAGTCGCAAGAATCGTCATTTTTCTTGCTGCATCTAATCCTTCCACATCAGAAGTTGGATCAGCTTCGGCAAACCCGAGTTCTTGTGCCTCTTTTAAAACTTCTTCATAGGAGCGGCCTTCATCACTCATTTTGGTTAAAATATAATTGGTTGTACCATTAACGATCCCCATCATTTGCGTAATCCGATCAGAAGCAAGACCATCGACCAGCCCACGTAAAATAGGAATACCTCCAGCAACACTTGCTTCGTAATACAAA
>Ga0268255_10001929_pt1 | contig 11332 bp, 11 predicted proteins | sample AgamicOrMarz_FD_200256 | JGI IMG/M metagenome (GOLD analysis project Ga0268255, IMG submission 200256) | Agave microbial communities from Guanajuato, Mexico - Or.Ma.rz (v2) (version 3) | ecosystem: Host-associated > Plants > Phyllosphere > Phylloplane/Leaf | place: Guanajuato, Mexico...
TAGTGCATATTTTTATGTGTTCCTGTTAACCCATGAATCGCAATAATCGTCCCTTTTTCCCCTGGATAATCCGCTATTTGAAAATGATGATGCTTCACTTCTTTTATATACATTTGCATCCATGACGCTCCTTGATTTTCGTATAGCTATTTTTACTTTCGTTTTAATATTGAATTAATCTTCCTCCGACCATCCTTTGTAAAAAAAAGACTGACCATTCACGAGTTTTCGTCGTTTTGATCAATCTTTTACTAAACAACTCTATCTATTTAGGGAAGAAGTACTTCCGATATATCTAAACATTTTTATAATGTTTGTAAACTAGCTTTGTTCAGATGAGGCGTATCTTGAAGTCTCAATTCAAATTCTAAATGGGCAGTATAGAATGGTTTATTTAACCCTTTCTCAATCAGGACATTAGGATCTTCTTGTTTTTCAAGTTTGGTTATTAAGGTTCCTCTTACCCCTTGTGCTACGTCACTATCCAAATATGGATCCCCTTCAAAATAAATTTGGGTCACTAATTTATCTCCATTTTCAGGCTTGAACAGTAAGTGAAGATGTGCAGGTCGATAAGAATGATGATCAATCAACTTCAAGAAATGACCAGTAGGACCATCGGCTGGAATCGAATAATTTCCTGGCACAACCGTTTGAACTTCAAAATTCCCCTTTTCATCTGTATACAAAACCGCTCTAAGGTTATCAGCTGGAATACCTTCGGCAAAGTTAGAATATTCTCCATTAGCGTCCGCTTGCCAGAGATCAATCTTCGTGTTTACTAATGGATTTCCAGCGGTATCCTTGACCGAACCACTAAAGAATAATACGTCCCCCGGCTCCTCTTGTCTTTGTGGAATGACCCCTGGATTTTGAATTTCAGTGGCATTTTCAATATAATAAGGTCCTAAAATCGTTGGCTCCGTTCCTTTTACGCTCTTATACATCTCTTGCAGCGCATGCGTTTCAAAAAACACATCCATAAATAACGGAATTTCACCTGATTTTCCTACTTGATCCATCCAATGGACCAGAGCCTGGTAATCGTCATGGTCAAGCTCGTGCTCACTGATTAATTCTTTAAACTTACTTACTAATCCTTGATAAACAGCGATAACCTTTTGATTTTTCATGCTTCTTTCCTCCTCTAAGTTTCTTATTTGGCAGCGGTTTCACTTTTCTGTTCTTATAATCTAGCTATGTCTTAATGATAAAACGCGTGGATTATTATCACAATCTACCAATAGGTTTGAAAATTCATAATATTTAGTATTAATCGTTTGGATTTTCACTTTGAACAATATTTTATCTACTTATTTCAGCAAAAACCTACCTAGTCATTAGAAATTTTTCTTTCCCAAACAATAAGAAAGCCCTCTCACTGATTGGTAAGAGGGCTTTCTTTAAGTTAACTATCCTTATATTAGTTTTATTGAGCTGTAACAGTAGCGGAAGAAGTTCCTGTGACTTCTAAAGGAGTATCCTCCGAATTAGGATAACTTTTAAGCATTAGTGTGGCTGTAAACGTAACTATGGCAGTAAAAATAATATAGCCGCTCACTGCATAGGCCGTGCCAAACTTGTGTAAAAGAAACGTACAAATAAGTGGTGCGATTCCTCCCGCGATGATTGATCCAAGCTGTGTTCCTAGCGACAAGCCACTATATCGTAACCTAGCAGGAAAGCTTTTCGCTAGAAGTGCACCTTGTGGCCCCACCTGCATACTATGAGGAATCATAGCTAAGGCGGTGGCCAGGAAAATAGCCATCGGAATTCCTGTATTGACAAGCCCTATGTACGGGACTGCCCATAGGAAGGTAGTGGCTACACCAATCAAATACATACGCTTAATGCCAATTCGATCTGACAGATAGCCAAAGAAAGGAATACAAAATACCATTACCACACTTCCGATTGTGTTAGCATTCACTAAAAATTGCTTGTCTATTTTAAATGTTTCCATGCCATAATTGATCATAAGCACCGTGTACACGTAAAATGGACCGTTTTCAGATAGTCTGATCAAAGCTGCTAAAAGAATCTCCCTTGGGTGCTTTTTGATAACCTCTAGCACAGGCATGCGTGATACTTGTTTTTCCTCTTGTACATTTTGGAAAGAAGGTGTTTCCGGTATCTTTGATCGAATAATCAAGCCAGCAATCAGCAGTAGTACACTAAAGAGAAAAGGTATGCGCCATCCCCAGGTATAAAAGCCGTCGCCTGAAATAAACATAATCAGTGAAATGACCATAGAAGATAACAAAAGACCTGCTGCGACACCCATCTGTGGCCAACTCGCCATAAGGGCTTGCCTATTCTTTTTCCCCCACTCCATTGAAAGAAGAACAGCTCCACCCCATTCTCCCCCTACTCCAATTCCTTGAATTAATCGTAAAAAGATCAGCAAAGTAGGTGCCCACATGCCTATGTTGTCATAGCTTGGTAAAAGCCCCATCGCTAGACTGCTTATTCCCATTAAAAACATGGTAAGAACCAGTGCCGTTTTGCGGCCCACTCGGTCCCCAAAATGTCCGAAAATGGCTGCTCCAAAAGGACGGGCTAAGAAACCGATGGCCAATGCGCCAAAGGATTGCAGCGTTGCTATATAAGGATCGGAAGCGGGAAAAAATACTTTTGGAAAAATTAATGCTGAGGCAGTTGCATACAAGAAAAAGTCATACCATTCAATAACTGATCCCATCGTCGCAGCAACGGCTGCAATTCTTCCCATTTTTTTATGTTTTACGCCTTCAATTTTCATAGACTCACTCCCCTAAAAATTGTCCAAACATAAACGAACAGGAATATACCGCTAACAACATCCTGTTGAAGTGTGATTTCCTCATAAAGTATTTTTCGAACCTTCAGACTTTTTTGGCTACATGTATCAAAAACCTTAATAAGTTCCCTCATTCATGATTGCAAAGTTATCCTCTTTAGGAGCTGTAATAAACCCTAGATGCTGTAATAAATCAATAAATTTTTGAAAAGTCTCCAATTGATATTGGTCTAAATTCGTTTCATCGAAATGATAAAAACCTTTTTTGGTTTTTAATCCGATATTTCCGCTTCTCATTTTCTCTTCAACAATTTCCGGAGGTGCAAATCGCTCTGAGTTTAATGATTCCTTTAAATAGTTACTTGCATGGAAAAGCGTATCGGCTCCTCCCCAATCAATAAACTCCAATAGACCTAATACGGCAAATCGAAGTCCAAAGCCAACCCTTGATGCTTTATCAATATCCTCAATGGAAGCAACTCCTTCTTCAACAAGCCTGGATGCTTCGTTCATCGCGAGCGCCTGAATCCTTGGAACGATAAATCCTGGGGAAGGTGCACATTTAATCGGAACCTTGCCAATTCCCTCAAGTAGTTTAAACATTTCCTTTAACGATAGATCGCTCGTTTCATTACCTGGGCTTACTTCAACTAACGGAATCAGATAAGCAGGATTTAGCCAATGTGTATTCATAAATCTATCTTTGTGCAAAACAAACTCAGCAAGTTCATTTACAGAAAAGGAAGAGGTTGTCGAAGCAATTAGTGCGTCTTTCTGTAAAAATGGACAGATACGACTATACACTTCTTTTTTTAAGGCGAGAATTTCTGGCACAGCTTCAAACACGATTTCTGCTTCTTTCCATATGTCAGTCTGATCATCAATATGACGAATTTCTATTCTATCGACAATACGATCTATCATTTCAAATGGAAAAACGTTAGACCGTGCTAGAATCTCTAGCTGGCTCCTGGTTTCAGTTAAGGCCGATGATTGTAATTGGTTGAATTCTTCCTTATTCCGATCTTTAATATCCATAAGTGTCACTGGAAACCCCTGATAAGCAAAGGTTATGGCAATCCCTCTCCCCATTCGGCCGGCCCCTGCGATGAAAATGGTCTTTTTAGCTGATTTCATATTGGAGTAATCCTTTCTCCAGCATTTCTTTCAATTCGGCTTTTGTTTTCGAAGCAAGCTGAAGATTCTCCATCGTTCTTCCGGTTGCACGCAGATCTTCACCGACTACAGCGGAAGCGACGGCCAGCAGCCCTTTTGCCGTTGGCACGGGAACATCCAGCCATTCTCCAACTGAAACGAGAAAGGCAAGTCCACACGCAACATCCTCTCTCATGTAACGGTGCGTTTTTAACTCTAACGGCTCAAACCAATCCTCTCCATCTACTAGCTTTTCATGAGCACCGTTCCCATACATCCATTCTTCACCTTCAGGATTATAATGATCATCAAGCGGAAAATGCGGAGCAGTGTATCCTAATGCCTCACGAATCCTGATTCTTTCATGATCCAGTGCTTTATGAACATTTCTAATTGAAGCTTGTGTTCCTTCATTATGGATATCCCATTTGTCAAAATGCTCAATCGGACCAGCGTTCATTAAAATAAGCGGAGGATGAATGATGGGACCTGCATTCATTAATGCTCCGTCCAATGCGTCTTGAATAGGTTCAATGGATGGAAATGCTTTTCTTAACACATCAAATGCCTGCTCGGATCGTTCACTAGGGAATACACCTGTCGGAAGCCGTGTTGCCCTTCCAGAAATAGAAACTGTTTGTTCGTCGTATTTTCTTGCTAAATAAGGTAATGTACCTGTTTCTGCAAAAGCAACTTTCGCCTTGCAGCCTTCATCCACAAGAACCTTTGACATTAAATAGCTACCAAACGTTCCAGGCGGCAAGAATATCACCTGCCCATCTTCAAGAACAGGCGCTAGTTGTTTGGCTATCGACTGTTGCGAAACAGCCGGCAATGGAATGACAATTAATTCGGCTCCTTTAACCACCTCCTTCAAATCGGTGCTTACTAGCTTTATAGAAACAGTTCTTGATCCATTATGGTCTTTTACATGGATGGCCTGATTATCGAGAACTGCTTGAAAAGCATCCTTGTCTCTTCTCCATAACCTTATATGATGACCATTTTCTGTTAAATCGACTGCTGCTGCATAAGATCCATTTCCTCCACCAATTACCGCAATTTCCATTCCCTTTTCCTCCTACTTATCATTTGGACTACTGTCTTCTGCATACAAGCTAGTAACGCTTCAATTCCTCATCATAAAGGACTTCCTATTCTTCTAATCCTCTTAAAAATATCATTTAACTGCATGGAGATAACGCTGATTCTCTCTCAAGGCATGTACCCATTTCTCTGACTTCTCATAGCAATCTCCTATTTGCAGAACTCTTTTGTCTGAAAAAGGTTTTCCTATCAACTGGAGGCCAACCGGCAGAGTTTCTGCCGTAAAACCGCAGGCAACGGAAAGTGCCGGAAATCCAAGAATATTGGCAAGTGGTGTTTTTCCAAGTGTAAACATATTGCTGATCGCTTGTTCTGGAACCATCGTGCCGATCTCAAACGGCGGCTGAACATTGGTAGGGCCGACTAAAGCATCCAGCCCTTTAATTTGTTTAAGAGTTTCGGTGATAAACTGTCTTCTTGTTCGTTGAGCATTTATATATTCGGTTGCGGAAATACTACGGCCAAATTGAAAGCGATATTTCAAATCATCCCCATATAAATCTCCAAATCTCTTTAACAACGGTTCATGAAAGGAAACCACTTCTGCTTGCGCAATTGTTTTTAAAGCATCAAGAGCCCTTTCTATCCCTGGCAGCTTGATGGAAACGATTTCTGCCCCCAAATCGGTTAATCGTTGAAACGCCTGCTGTATTACGATCTTCACCTTTTCATCAATTCCTGAAAACATATAGGGTTCATAAAAGCCTAGCTTAACTCCTTTAAGAGTTTGGAGGGCAGGATAAAGGACAGACTCATCCCTCTTAACAGTCGAATGGTCTTTGGAATCATATCCTCTCATCACTTCTAGCATAATGGCCGTATCGTTTACGGTTCTTGCTATTGGACCTACATGGTCTAAAGACCAGCTAAATGGTAGGCACCCCTCACGACTCACAAGTCCATACGTCGGTTTAAATCCTACGGTGCCACACATTGCTGCAGGCAGACGTATCGAACCCGCTGTATCGGTTCCGACAGCTCCGAAGGCCATACCTGTTGCCGTGGCCACAGCTGAACCGCCGCTCGATCCACCTGGTATTCTTGTTAAATCCCATGGATTCTTCGCACTTCCATAGTGAGGATTTTCAGTTGTCGCTCCCATCGCAAATTCATGCAAGTTTGCTTTTCCGATGATGATGGCTCCTGCGTTCCTTAGCTTTTGAACAGATGTTGCATCATTTGACGGCACCCAGTCTTGAAAAACTATTGAACCGCCAGTTGTTCGTACCCCAACTGTTTGCAATAAATCCTTAACAACAATCGGAATCCCGTGCAGTGGACCACGAAGATGATTGTTGTGAATTTCTTCTTCTAAATTCATCGCCTGATCCATTGCTTCTTCTTCCATCACCGTAATAAATGCTTGAAGGGCAGGATCATTTCTTTTAATTTGTTCCAATGTTAATTTAGTCAATTCCACTGGAGAAATCTCTTTCTTTGCCATTAATGATCCCGCTGCTTCAATCGTAGCGAAAAGCAGCTCACTCATTTTCATCCTTCTCAAAATCTTCAAGGTTCAACGTAAATGCAGGATCTACCATAAACATCTCTGCCTCTTCGAGTTCCAGGATATCCTGTAAATATTCATATAAAGTCAAGAAGGTCCCCCCTCTCCTCCAGAATGACATATTTCTTTTTTTTACTGTTTAACGATTGTTTTCTAACAAGAAAAACGGACGTCCAATTGACGCTTCTAGACGGAAGAAGCGATCGAGTCCAGTTAATCGAAATGAGTGTGTCATATTTGTAACCGTTTGCAAATTAGGGATATTATATAAAAAACACGCATGCCAATTTACCGGTCCAGCATGCCCGGCTGTTAATATATCTCTGTCAAACGTGCCTAATAATTCCGATCCATTTTCTTTCCACGCCACTAATACTTCATGAAGTTGCGGCAATATTTCTTTTTCTTTTTGCTCCTGAGTAGTATCAAACCACCCTGTCGACTCGAAGGTCATAAAAACTCTCAATGGATTGGGTATTTCAGGTGCACCATGTTTAATTTCTCCCATTACATTCATCTCCTTTAGAATCTGTTTAACGCATGAGCAAACCACCGTTTATGTCAAAAGTTGAACCCGTAATATAACCAGCCGCATCTGAAGCTAGGTAAGAAACCATGTTTGCCACTTCTTCGGCTTCACCAAAGCGTTTTACTGGAATGCTCTCTTTCATTTTTGCTAACACAGCTGGGTCCATCTTTGCCATTTCTGGTGTTTCAATGGCAGCGGGAGCAACAGTATTTACAGTGATCCCTTGATCAGCTAAAGACCTAGCAAATACTTTTGTTAAGACGAGCTGTCCTGCTTTAGAAGCACAATAATGGGCACCCGATGTCAGTGGACCCGCTTGTCCCCCAAATGAAGAAACATTAATAATACGCCCTTTTTTTTGCTGTTTCATTGGGTTCAGCACAGCTTGAGAATAGAAAAATGTCCCACCGAGATTGACTGATAATATTAGATTCCACTCATCTTCCGTTACTTCCTCAATCACTGTTTCTTTACGGACACCAGCGTTGTTCACCAATATATCAATGCGTCCCCAGTCTTCCAGGATTGTTTTCACACTCTTTTTAATAGCATTGACATCCGATACATCCACTGTTAAAAACATCGAATAGGAAGAATGGTATCGATGCAAAAGATCAGATTCTTTTACTTCGTTTAAGGCAGTTTCATTCACGTCAACAAAAACAACTCTTTTTCCTTCTGAAAGGAGCTTTATGGCAATCGCTTGACCTAGCCCCTGCCCTGCACCCGTAACGATCGCCACTTCTTGATCTACTACCTTCCTTTTCAAAAGTAATCCCCCCCCTCTCTTAGTTTATTAAAATACTTTTTATCACCCGCATGGCATTCCCACCTGCTGCCTTGGCAATAGCTTTAGTTGAATAATCGTGTTTCACCAGCCATCCAATCATATTTTTCATAGCCTCAGCAGGATTTTCCACTCCTTCTACATAAGTAGACTCCTTATAAACCTCTCCACTGTGTGAAGCTGATATGCCTAACATATCGTCAAAGGCATGCTGTAAGGCGACATGGTCTCCAAAAAAAGTGTCGGGTCCAAGACCAACATGATCAATGCCTACTAATTTGCTAATATATTCAAAATGCTCCATCACGGATTGCAGTGAATGGTTAGGTGAGTTTTTCGTTAATGTCGTATTCGGGGCAGCACAAATTCCAATGATTCCGCCTTTTTCAGCACATGCTTGTAAAACATGGTCAGGCTTCATTCGTGGTGTGTTCCACAATGCCCTTGCTCCTGCATGTGTGATGAAAGCAGGGTGCTCACTTGTTTCAATCACATCTAAACTCGTTTGATCTCCACAATGAGATATATCAATCATCATCCCTAATCGGTTCATTCGTTCAATTACTCGACGGCCGAAATTGGTTAGGCCGCCATCCCTTTTCTCAATAAGGCCTGAACCAAGACTATTTGCCTCGTTATAGGTAATTCCCATGCAGCGGATACCGAAGCCATATAAAATATCGACACGATCCAGTTCATTTTCTAAAATGCTTGCCGCCTCTAGTGACGGCAAGATGGCTACTTGATTGTTCCGCTTTGCTTTTAACAAGTCATCGTATGTGCTGGCGACATAAATCGTCTTTTGACGCTGAATATCAGCGTAGCGCATACCAAGTAAGTAAAGGACATCGTCCCATTTCAAGCCGTTTTTCGAGGCAATGATCGAAATGCCATCCATAAAATTTTCGAATATTACGTCAATTCCCGACATAGAGATTCCTTCATAATGAAAAGCTGTATGAAGCTCACCGCAATAAGGCAGGATCTGTTCAGATTTTTTTGGAACAATGAAACCATGGTCTCGTAATGAAACGATCGGGTATTTTGTAAATATTTTTTTCAGCTTCTCTTCCTCATTCTCCGTTAAACGAAGCGAGTACGCTGGGACTCGATCAAGCTCATAGGATAACTCATATGGTTTATAATCTTGATTCGCTTTTAAATAGCTAAAGGACTGATATCCGTCATATTGCTTCACATTCATCATGGATCACAGTTTCGCAACGGTTTTTTTCAATTGAAATTGCTCTTTCATAGGAAAAGCATCTTTCCATGATTTTTGGTTATCATCGTAGAGACCATCACTATACAATGATTTCAGTGATGGATTATCTAAGACCAACGGTGTTTCTCCTTTTTGGAATTCTTTCACCTGCTGGAGTAAGATCCGGCGCATATGAATAACCGGTAAATCGCTCGTACCAAGGTGCTCAATCGTCCTGTCAACAATCGGTCCCATTGTTTCAGTGGCAGCATGATCTTGATTGGCAATCCCACGAATGCCTGTGAAATTTCCAGTCCTTTGTAATTCCCGATCTTGAGCATATTCGTTTTCAAGATTGATTTGTTTCTTTAATTCCTTATCCAATTTTAAACCTCGGCGCTGATGCTGCGCTTCGACATCAATGGTTCGGTTGTGCGCAAACTGTACATCCCATGACCAGGTACTATAATCGTCTCTTGGAATAAACGCGTGCCACATTCCATCTTCCCCGCCAAATCTAGGTGGATACGTGTAAAATGGGAAGATATAATGAATCTCCATGAAAGCATTCTCTTTTTCCGTTCCGATTCCAACCGCAACACAACGCTTACCGTAGTTCGTATCTTCAACGGCCTGTTTTACTGGTGGATTTTTCACAAGTGGATGATCCGGATTGATCCCTAAATCACTGCTTAATATCCCTTCTTCTACTGCTTGTGTGTGATGAGCTTTATGCAAGAAAGCAGCGTGAACGTAATCTAAATCATTTTCCATCACCTGTGCATAATTACATTCCTGCCATACACGTTCGACTAATATGTTCTCATCCGGAAGGCTCATCCAATAAAAATCTGGTAATGGCGGCTGTTCTTCTTCAGGGCCCATATAGGTCCAAACAACTCCATTAGTTTCTATTGTCGGATAGCTCTTCAACTTGATGGATTGTTTGAATTTTCCATCTTTCTCTTCTGAAGGAATTTCAGTGCATTTCCCCTCTGAATCGAACTTCCAGCCATGATACATGCATCGGATACCGCACCCAGCATTAATCCCGAAATAAAGGGAGGTTCCACGATGAGGACACCGTTCGTCAATCAATCCCACTTTCCCTTCCGTATCACGGAAAGCAACGAGGTCTTCACTTAATAATTTTACCCGCTGAGGCTTCCCATCACGTTCTAATTCCTCAGACTTCAGAACAGGAATCCAATATCTGCGGAACATATCACCCATTGGAGTCCCGGGACCTGTTTGCGTTAATAACTGATTATCCTCTTTAGATAACATTTTTCTTCCCCCCTGAATTCAGTTCATTTATTATTGCTTTATCTCAACGGCTTCTGATAAGTGACCGATTTTTCCACGGAAAAACAGAAGCGGTTTTTTCTGCTCATCAAATGCGGCGCTATTCACACGTCCAGTGACAATATAATGGTCACCACCTTCAAGTAAGTCATCTACACTGCATTCAATCGTTGCCAAATTCCCTGTTAAGATCGGTACGCCATCATCTGATAGAGAGTACGAAGCACCCTTGAACTTATCTTCGGATTTTTTCGCGAAGCGCCAGCAATCTTCTTCTTGGTTCTCTTGTAAAATATTAACCGTAAAAGGATGCTCTTTTTTAAACGCATGTACGCTACCTGCCTTTTTATCGATACAAACGAGAATTAAAGGCGGATCCAATGAAAGCGACGAAAAAGCGTTCGCTGTTAAACCAATAAAACCACTCTCACTTTTTGTGGTAATGACTGTAACACCTGTAGCAAAATGTCCAAGCGTTTTTCGAAATTGAAGTGAATCCATATTTTCTCCTCCTTTGGTATGGGCTGCCATCATATGCAGCACCTCTTTACATTTTTATTTTTCCAAGCATTAACATGATTTGCAGGGACATCTGAATTTCAAAGCGGCTATTAGAGCTTGATAGGTCAACAGAAAGCAAGTCTTCAATTTTTTGTATTCGATATCTCATCCCACTAATCGAAATCGACATTTCTCGTGCTGTTTTATGTAAATTAAATTCATTTTGCGAATAATAGAATAGTGTCACCAGCAACTCTGAATTTTTCTTTTGATCATATTCGAGGATGGGATTTAATTTTTCATTTGCAAATCGTTCCAGTTCCATCGGTTCTCTTGCATTTAAAAATAAGGTTAAATGACCTAATTCACTTGTTAAAATAACCCGAGAATCCGAGGATCTCACTTTGGCTAATTCAACCGCCTTCTTCGCTTCTTCAGCATATTTATGAAAATCAGAA
>Ga0268255_10001932_pt1 | contig 11321 bp, 8 predicted proteins | sample AgamicOrMarz_FD_200256 | JGI IMG/M metagenome (GOLD analysis project Ga0268255, IMG submission 200256) | Agave microbial communities from Guanajuato, Mexico - Or.Ma.rz (v2) (version 3) | ecosystem: Host-associated > Plants > Phyllosphere > Phylloplane/Leaf | place: Guanajuato, Mexico | collected...
ACCCTATTACTAGACTGTGACAATAAATCCTCAATACCGTTTTCCCATATAAGTAACCATTCTACCTTTTTTTGTTTTAAAGATTTGTTTTTTTCTATTTCAATATCTGCTTGTACAAGGGATCTCTGCATACTGAATAATAGCACTGCTTGATCTTTATTCAGTCCGAACTGTTCTAAGATATCCATTACGTATTCGCTCCTTGTTTATGATAAAACTAGCTATTTTTTAATCTCTCATCTAATTCTATTTTATTCCAGTCTGATATAATATGTATATAGAATATAGCATTTTGGTGTAGAAAGCACTCCATAAAGGTATAATAATTCCCTTTCAGAACTAAATAAGCTTATCCTACTTGTTTTTTGGAAAGATTAACCACGTGGTATATTTTTATAACAGAAAGCATTTATGGAACATCAAGTTTAGTGACTTTAAGAATTATATAAATACAAATTTTAAAGAATCTGCTATTTCTTTTCGTCCTTTTAGTTTATAGGAATTAAGCAATAGTAAAAGGAGGGGCCTAAGTTATGGCTGTTTACGGGATTGGTTCTATGTATGGTAGGAATATTGAGAGAAAAAGCGAATTTAAGAAAAGCCTTTTACATCCATCAGTAAATTGGTGAGCTCTCCCATTGGCTGGATGAGTAATGTAAATATTTTCAATTCCATGTGCATCTATCGTTTTTTTAGAGTGCTACCCAATACAAATTATTTGAATGTCCCTAGGACATAGGCCTAAAAGTCTTTTTAAAAAATAAATTCCTGATTGTAACTCATTAGGTTTAGGAGAACGACTACTAAGTAAGCCTTTTTCCTTCTTGTATGGATGGAAGCGGAATATATTCCATAACATTATTTCATAGGGGTCTATGTCATTTTCAAGCATTGTTTTCCATACTATAGTAGCTGTAGATTCACTTAGACCTTCCTTTCTCCATGATTCCTTAAACCCCGGATAACGTGATTCTGGATTACTAGTTCTACTACCTAGCTTCCCCATAAAAATGTACTTATAAGCTACTTTCGGGTGTTTTCCTGCTACTATTCGTTCAGAAGTCATTGGGATTCCAGAAAAGTGGCCGCCCTGATAACCTAGAGCCTCTGCAACAAAAATATAGCGAGATTTTGCTATTCTAGGTTCTAAAAATCGTTGGAGATGGTTCCTTCTTATTTTTGTGGCAACAGGTCCGATGTCTAGTTGTTCTGAATAATCCCCCCATGGATTAAACACCCCTTCATTAGAATAATAAGCCTTTAATTCATCAATAAAATCTAATACCATAATTATGATCCTCCTAAAACAACGAAACCCTCCCCTTCATTAGGTACTCTGGTTGTTATTTATACAGTACTAATCTCGATTTGATCTCTTACTTATTAGTCTATGCTACTTCTATTGAAAACGGTGATATTTCTAAAGAAATCAATCAGCTTTATTCTTGTTGTCTTGCATAGTTAAAGGAAATGTTCGTGGATATTAAGAACAAGGGGGATAATTTTTTCTACAGGAAGTAATTAATGTAATCCTTCAAAACTTTCATTGTTGGGGATATCACTTTTTTAGAATCACTCTTTATTCGAAGATTTTAAAGATTCACTTGAGGAAAAGCTATATATGGAATAAAGCTAAATACTATAAGAAAAGGTGTATATACTCAGCCAAATAGGCCATTTATCTACCAATTAGAATTAAACATGAATCTGTAAACTCTTGAAGATTTTTCTGACTTAATTTCTTTTCTATTTCAACTTTCCTGATTTTCTTTCCTTTTTCTAAGTGCGTTTAGATTCATTGAAAATCCATAATTTTACTTTTATTTAGGTAAATAAACTTGTATACTATTATTGTATTTATATTACCAATTAGGTACTAAATATGAATAATTGACCAATTGTTAAGAATTAAAATTAATAAAATCATGGACATAAGGAGCTTGATGTATGACTAATTTATTTAATAACAAGTATCAATTGATAGAAAAAATAGGTCAAGGCGGTAATGGAGTAGTATTTAAGGTAAAGAATATACAAACGGGGGAGTTTTATGCACTTAAAAAAGTCCATAAATATATATTAACCAGCAAAAAAGATAGAGAAATAAATAGATTAAAGAGATTTTTAGATGAAATTAAAATTGTTAAAGAAGTTCAAAATGAAATTGAGGGTGTTTTACCAATATTAGATTTAAATTTACCTTCAATGTCTGAGATAGAGAAAGGTGAAGTTCCTTTCTATGTAATGCCCATTGCTATACCGCTAAAAGAACAAATAAAGGGTTTAAATATTGAAGATAAAATAAGTTGTATGATGGAATTAAGTCTTACTTTAAACGAATTACATTGCAAAGAAATAGCTCATAGGGATATTAAACCTGAAAATATATACTACTATCTAGGAAGATGGTATTTAAGTGATTTCGGACTAGTGAAATATCCTGATAGAGAAGAACTTACTAGAACTAATGAGGCCGTTGGCCCTTGGACAACAATAGCTCCGGAGATGAAGCGTAATGCCAAAAACGCAGATCCATTACCAGCTGATATTTATTCACTAGCCAAAACTCTATGGATGATTTTAACTGACAATTATAAAGGGTTTGATGGGCAATATAACTACAAAAATACATTCGTATCCTTGGAAAAATCTTATAGTTCTGACGTTCATTTGACTACCTTGCATGATTTATTAAATATTGCAACATCGGATGAACCAAGTAACCGACCAAATGCGTTGAAGTTTCACGAAATATTAAAAAAATGGTTTGATATTAAAGATGACTTTGAAAAGAGATCAAAAGTTGAATGGGAATTTGTTCTAAGAGGTATAGCACCAAATAACCCTGTAAGTATGAGTTGGAGGAGTAGGAATTCTATTTCAGAAATATTAAATAACATAAGTAAATTAAATGCATTAAATCATACATTTTTACCCAGTGGAGGAGGTTTTGATTTAATTGAATGTAAAATCTCAGAGCAAGAAGGATTTATAGAACTAAATTTAGATGGACTATTGAGAATTATAAAACCAAAAAGGCTTTATTTAGAAATATTTGATGATCCACAATGGAATTATTTATTCTTAGAAACTGAGCAGATAAAACCGAGTGGAGTGTATGAATACAGAGATGAGGAGAAAGTTTATATAGAAGATTTATTAGAGATAGAACCAGGTAAGTACATAGAAACTTATCATAAAAATTATGGGTTTTATAATGGTAAACAACTACCATCAAATGCAAGGGAAATAATACTAGGGCTAAAAGGTAACTATGTCATTTTCCCTAAGTATTCATTTTATAATCAAAAAATGGATAGTTACGATGCATACCAGACAAAATATAACACAAATGATCAATTTAGGGATTTTATAGAGAGGGTTATTAAAACAAAAGAATGGCATGAGAATAATCCAGAAGAGAGTAAAAAGCTAGCAGATCAAAGAAAAAAAGAAGAAGAACAAGAAAGGGAACAGCATTTTGAAAAATATAACAAAGAAAAAGCTTTATTGGAGAAGTTCATTGAGGATTATGATTTAAGCTTCTCAGAACAATTCACAGTATTTAAAGACAACCCTTTTAAATATTTTGTTAACTTTAGTATTACCCCTGGCCTAAAATTTTATTTTAGTAAGGAGAAGAAATTTGAGAGACAAAAAGATACTATCAGCCTAGAATATTTTTTATCTCCAGAAAAGGAATATGAAAATCATGAAGAATTTTTTGATTGGAACGATGTTAAGAGTTTTTGTAAAAAGATAAAAGATGATTTTAATAATTTCACGAATAATTTTGAATGCATTGGTGGAATAAGTACTTTTATTAAATTAAAACGGGTTAAGAAGCCATTACAATTATTCAGTCAAAATGATATCAAACAATTAATAAACCAAGGAAATGATAAAAAAACGAACTATCTTGTAATTAATGAAAACGGACAAGCAGATTTAATAGAAGTAGATTCCATAGACAAAGAAGATGATCTTAAAAAGTACCCATTGATTGGTCAAAGATTTTCAGCACTTAGCAATTCAGTAGGCCCTGATTCTAACTATTCTGAAGAAGAATTGAATCGCTTTTATTGGCATCTACTAGATTCTTGGTATAATCATCTCATAGATGGAAGTAGAAAAAGACTCTCAGATTATTATGATACTGATATTGATACTTTAATAAAGAACATAGAAGCTGAAGTGAAAAAATATAATTAATTAATTTACCAACATCTATTTTTAGTAGTATCAGTGATTTTATTCTTAGGAGAGTTACTTAGAGTAGCTAAAATCACTTAAAACAAAATTCTAAAATTATTAGTAATTAAAAGGTTACCCTTCTATGGCAACCCTTCAAATTTCTATTTAGAGTGATAAAATTTTTAAACAAGATAGACAATACTAGTTAATTTTTCAAATTAACTAGTATTGTTATGAATTGCAAATCTTAACTGGTCTCGAAATCTCAAACATTAAACCATTTTCTAAAATTTGATATTGAGGTTCTCTTATACTTTTAAAATAGTCTATTTGATTTAACATATAATCATAAATATCCTTAGCAGTATTGCAATTTTTTTCAGTTTTGGTGTAGCAACCTCTTTTATTATTAAATTCCCAAACTGGAACAGTTTTCTTTTCTATTATTCTTTTGAAAGATGCAAAATCAATAAGTGGAAGGTGCCCTCTATTTTGGTTATTTGAAAGTTCTTTATATCCACTGAAGAAATTATGGCTAGTTAATATGAATGGTGCAAGTGTTTTCCCTTCAATTTGTAGCCCTGTTTCTTGTTCAATTAACTTTCGTTTTGTTGAATCATCCTGAGTTAGAGTCTGTATTCTTAATTCCAGCTGTTCTTCTGCTTTAATCAAAGTATCACGTAGGAAATAATAAGCATTTAATATACTGTCAGGCTTAATTGTTGCCTTGGCATCAAACAGAAATACATAGTTATCTAAGGTAAAAATGCCGTCTATCTCAGGTATTCCTTTTTTCTGATTGGGTTTAACGTTGCTGAATGGAATATTATTTTCTCTAAATAACTGATTTATATTTTCCTCGAAGGAAAAACCTTTCTGTTCAAGACTACCAAAGTTTACTTGAACATTCGATAAAATTTTATCTATAACTCCTTCAATAGAACGAGAAAGAATCCATGAAGGTAAGATAAAGTATATTTTCCCTATTTTTATTAAAGGTTTATAATTGGCCATATTTAAATTATCTATTTCTAAATCGTAAGTCAGTAGTTTTAATAATTCTTTTTGTTTTTGATTTAACTGCAAAAATAGAATTAACCTTTTTTCACCAAACATCCTTATGAAATTATTATCTTTATTACTTTTCATTAATAAAGCACTACAATATATTTTTTCATAAAATGTTAACAATTCTTCAATAGTATATTCATTATTTTCATACAAAAAGGCTGTTTGAGGGCTGCTATATATAGGAGCTAAGAACCTATAAGCTTTTTTAACAGTTTCTGTTGCTTTAACATCGTGTTCTTTCGAAAAATCAGATTTCATAAATGATTGATCTTTATTCATTTTTAAGAAACCAATTTTTTCCCATAGTTTTATACTTTCACTCATTTCCAACGAATAATCTATAAAATAATTATAATTAAGATCTCTAACCTCTTCAAACGTACCCCAGTATGGTAGAGACCGTTCTAAATAATACACAGATTTAAATTTCTCATTATCAAGGGTTAGATGTTTGGGCTTATAAATCTCCATACAAATAGCATTAATTGTGCCTCTTATATTCTCCTTAAAGCCTACTATTTCAAATATTTCTTTACAAGCTGTTTTCTTTATCTTGGGTTCTTTATGGTTTGTTTTAATATCCAAGTTCTTTATCATTTCTAATATTCCAGGAAATGAATCTATAATGTGATTATATTGAGAACTTAGTATCTCCAAGGGATATGTTTTTCCGTCTAGGCTCAATCCCTCTGTAAGCATTTTATGTTTTATGTATTCAAGATAATAAAACAAGTCTTCCATTTGAATATTGTAGTCTTTAAAAATAAGAATAAGATTTTGTTCGTAATTAATATATTTCTCTAATAACTCACTTAAACAAATTAAATCCTCCTTTATCATCGTATAAATATTTTTATCTATATCTTTATTATCTAATTCCTCAGCTACTTGTAATAAAATTTTCGGACCAACGCTATATATAGTTCTACTATGTAAAAACAACCTGTGAAATTCAAAGGCATCATTACAATAGCCTTCTTTTAAAAAATGTATTAATTCTTCTGGATTATTATTAAACTTATCAATTTTACTCTTTAGTCTTCTGGATTTACCTTTAAAAACAAACAATCGTAATAACTCCCTTATATAGTCATATAAATATTTGAATTTGCATTCAAATGTCTTAGTAGGATGAAAAACCTATATATATTATACTATAAATCATTTCTTATCGCTGTTTTTAAAAAATCAAGCATGTCCTTTGTCATATAATTTGTGAATAGTAACCAAAATTTATTTAACCAAACATTTCTAGCTAACTTGTACAAAATTAATTTCTGAGATCCAATTACTATAAATTTTTTGATAAGATTTTGGTGCAAAAACTTCATGGTAGTTGTAAGTAATTTCTAAAACTTTGCGGTATCTTCACCCTTCGAAGCCTCGTATACTAAGTAGATGAGAAATCCAGTCTATCCTATCATGATTAAAGAATTACAAAACGAAAAAAGATGCCTATAGGCATCTAAATGAGGCAATTCAAATACTTCAATAATATAGTGTATAGTGAAACAAGATCATTGGTTTATTAAAAGCGAGTTCGTTTAATATTAGGGTTAAAATCCCTTCGTACAGCTACGCCTATAATCTCCGGCATAGAAGCAATGTAGATGATAAAAAAGGAATATTGTTTCACGAGAAAAGCCTGATTTTCTTTTTATAGTAAGATAAATTTTTTTGGAAATTAAGTAAGATCAATTGCTAACTATACTATGTAAAGAGTTTCAGCTTTTTATCTTTGCTTGTTGGATAAAAAGAATAAGATTATCGATAGTCTGATCTAAATTTTTTTTTATCTCGTGTTCCCAAACCCTTTTAACATGCCAATGATTTTGTTTATAATATTCTTTTACTTCTTCATCTCGCTTTTTATTACGTGCTAATTTTTTATCCCAGTACTCTTGATTACTTTTTGGCCTATTTCCATGTTGTTCACAAGCATGCCAAAAACAGGAATCAATAAATATAGCTATTTTATACTTTTTTATGGAAATATCAGGTTTTCCAAATAATGACTTATCGTTTTTTCTAAATCTAATTCCCCTTTTCCAAAGTTCACGGGAAACTCGATTTTCTAATTTTGATTGGGAACGAATTGCTTGCATGTTCTTTCTGCGTTGTTCTTTTGATATTGTGTCTGTCATCGAAATCCCTCCCTTTTTCTTTTTTATTTTCCCTCTATTTTAATAAATACACTTTTTCTTTATAGATTAGATATTTACAAGGATTAAGTTTTTGATTATTGAGTACAAGCAACCAATATTAATAAAAACCAGCAGGCTATTACGGCCTGCTGGTTTTTATTTTTTACCTAATTCTTTTATCTTATTAATTATAATAAAACTTATTTATTGAGTTAAAGCAACTTCACTGTCTTGAACAGTAACTTTTTGTTTCCCTCTTAAATTTTCAAGTTGCAACTTCGCTGCTGGTTCTATCCAATCATATTCAATACCAACAAATGATTTCAAGATAGCTTCAAAAACAATTTGTGCTCCTTGCGGCGGAACAGCCATACCAATTTGCTTACGTACAGCTTCTTTACTGCCATAGAAAACAAAATCATCTGGAAAAGTCTGAAGTCTTGCTCTTTCACGGTTTGTCAGCGCACGTAGCTCTTCCCAATGGTACATATGCGTACCTCCACCGCCACTTCCAGTAACTGTGTAAGCTGGTCGATTAGGATCTAAACGTTTATAAATAGAGCTAAGCCGCGCTCCCTTAACTTTCAATTGTAAATGCTCAGGAATGCCCGGATACCAAGCATTTTCACCTGGCGGTATATAGCTAAGCATTTCTTTTACTTTAGCTGTATGCCTTGGCATTTCATGATTTGGTGCATCCTCCGGAATTGGTGGACTACTAATGGCTTCAGCAGATGTTTTATATTCTGTTGAAGATACAGTTGTAGGTGCTGGAACTTTAAATTTAATTCCTTGTTCATCCAGGTCGTTTCTAATGCCTACAATAATAATACGGTGGCGTGCCTGCGGTATTCCGTACTCTTGAAACTTATATAGATGTGGGGTTAATTTATATCCGCAATCTTCAAGCTCGGTAAGGATTTGAATAAAAGCTTTTCCTTCATTTGCACTTTGGAGTCCCCCAACATTTTCAGCTACAAAGAATTTTGGCTGGTATGCTTTTAATACTTTTACACCATACGAATATAAAGGTCCGTATGTACCATTAAGTCCTTGTTTTTCCCCTACTTGGCTATAATCATTGCAAGGGAAACCAAATGCGAAGCAATCAATATCTCCAAGGACATTTTTATCTCCAATAGGTAGATCTTCTACCGGTCCCCAATGGACAGAGGGATCATCTATGTCATTACAAATATTAAGCCTGTATGTATTGCAGGCTGTTGCATCATAATCATTAGACCAACGATGTTCAATACGCCATTCCTCACCAGTAGCCGGATCCACTACACGTGCATTTTTAGCACCTAAACTTAAACCTCCAGGACCGTTAAATAATTCACCTTTTTTTAGAATCATAATATCTAATTACTCCTTAGTAAGAAATTTACATAAAAACGAAAATATGTTCTTGCATATGGGTATGCTATTTATTGTACACCTTTATACAAAAAAAAGCAGCCCTAACGGCTCCTTTTTTTAAAAAATCTCAGATACACTAGAATATCCTCTATTAGTAAAGCAAGAAATAAACGTCTGAGTACGTGTATCTTTATCAATATTGTTATCTATACAGTAATCTAGAAATCCGATTAATGTTTTCGCAGAGAATATCGCTCCCTGTGTTACCTGTCCTGATAATGCAACCTTTGCCTTCTCAGTGATTTTTTCTAGATTACGTTCACCGCCCCATTCACTCGCAGTTACATATCCGAAGTAGGAAACTAATTTCCCTTCATACCCATTATAGTTAGGTATGTATTCTGATCCCATGTGAGACGCAAGGTTTGCTGATAGATTGAACTTCTTTCTGTAGTTCTTAGCATCAATTATACACACGTTCCTATCGTCCAAGTGCAACAAAATTTCAATTTCTGTACGAACATCTTTAACAACTGGCTTCGGGCGTAAATCTACTTCAAATCCAATAGCTCTTAAAACTTCTGCTGTTTTGTTCTCGAATTTTCTGTCATCCTCTTCAAGTAAATATGATTCCACGAAATTTTCATTTAATGAAGTGAATTGGTATTGCTTTAACTCCATAGCATATTTTTGAGCCTCTTTTTGAGAAAATTCTTCTGCTAATATAGATACAATTTTTTCGCTAGAGAGACTTTGTACTAATGGATAGGGGGATAATAGCTTTTTTATTTTATTTTTAGTTTTACTTTGATTAGTAGCAGGTTTTATAGATCCGAATGCACTAGCTTTATAACTGTCTACATCTAATCCGTTGTTTTCTGCAAATCGTTGAAGGGAGATTAAATATCGTTTGTTAAAGGGATATCTGTCTTCAAACTCTAAAAGTGTTTTAGCTGTTTGCTCATGCTTTTCAGAAGGAACTCTTAAAGCATCTCCACGTATATAATCCACTAATTCTGTGTAATCACACAGCATCATATACGTATGCGCAACATCACCATGAGCTGTAGCATAATCCCTTGCTCCTTTATCTGAGCGTTCACGATGTTCATATTCACTAGCTACAGTTCTACGCATTTCTTCCTTTTCTTCTTCAGTGCTATTTCGAAAAGCTATAATTTTTTTTGTGACAGCATTTAATTCGTCGTCACGTTTAGCTGTTAAAGCAAAAAAAGTAATCTCTTCTTTGGTAACGTAATAATCTAAATCACGTTGATTGACTAAACGAATAAGAAAGCGTGCAGGACGAATTTGAAAATCTGATTCAAATTTTGGTCTAAAACCACTTTCTAAAAAATAAGCATTTGGAATTTGAAGGGTTAGAATTTGTTTACATATATTATCTCTTTTCTTTACACCCTCTAAAAGTCTCTTTCCTACTTTTGTGAGAATAAGGTAACCAGCTTCGTTAGTATAAATATATCCAAAAGTCTTCAGCATTGCAGCCCAGGTGCGTCCTCCAGATCCATCGTTGCTTATACTGTCACGTTTTAATTCATAAGATACCAACGTTCTCTCGTAAGCTTTATGAGCTTCACGATTTCTTGCCCAAACTATAGTAAAATTATCAGTAGCCTCTTTTAAGGCTTCTAATGCTTCAACATGAAACTTGGGGTCACGTTCAGGTCTTGTGATAAACCATACTTTTCTCTCTGTTAAGCCTGGCATTCTTTATTCTCCCCTGATAGAACTAATTCACGTAGTACTTTTAAAGATTCTTGTTCAGTTATATTTAATTTATTCTTAGCTTCTAAAGCTCTCCAATCGCTCATTAGATCTAAGAATAATTCTTTGTCATACCTACTAAATAACGGGGTTTTATTATCTTCTTCATCTGATAATCTAGTCAACAATTCAGTTATATGTAATACTTTTTCATCAAATAAATCAGAAATTTTATAATCATGAATTTGATGGACTCGATTAATCGCACCCAGAACTCTAGTTAATGACGAGATTTTAATGTCTTCATTATTATTATAAGCTTCATTAAACCAATTTCTCGATCTTCCTGTCTCAACACTAAGTCTAGAATGAGGAATCTTCGCATCTCTTGCAAATCCATCAAGCTTTGTCATTAAACGATAGATCAAAGCCTTATGTAATAATTTCTTTAATTGGTTAATATCCATTTAGATCTTCCCTTCCGTTCTATAAAAAATTGCGATATAACAATTGTAAAAAAATAAAATAATTATTAATTTTATCTAGTAAAAAATTCATTTTATTCTTAACTAATAACGCTGTATATACAATATTTTTCAAGCATGTTAAACTGTAAATAGGATGTTAAAGCTCAACCTTATATTAGTTTCAAACAAGGTAGTTGAAGAACGTAACAAGCACCCCCATGCTCATTACGCTCTTTCATTTTGATTACCTCTTTAAAGTAGCAACATTAACAATTAATGACATGAAGCTATTTATAGCTGTGAAGATTGCACAAACAGCAACAACAGTATTTGTATCCATTAAATCACCTACCTTGTT
>Ga0268255_10001934_pt1 | contig 11313 bp, 11 predicted proteins | sample AgamicOrMarz_FD_200256 | JGI IMG/M metagenome (GOLD analysis project Ga0268255, IMG submission 200256) | Agave microbial communities from Guanajuato, Mexico - Or.Ma.rz (v2) (version 3) | ecosystem: Host-associated > Plants > Phyllosphere > Phylloplane/Leaf | place: Guanajuato, Mexico...
ATGGCCGCTTCAGCGAAGCAGCAGGCTTGCTGCGCTCCGCATTGCTGGCAGAGCCGGAGCGCACGGACCTGGGCCTCAAGTTGCTGGAGGTGCTGGGCAAACAGGGCGATGCCATCGGATTCCAGGCCCAGGAACACCATCTGGCGGTCCAGGGCATCGATGCCAGCCTGTTGGAGGAAATTCGCGGGCGATATCCCAAGGTAGCCGTGACTGGCGCGCCTGAAGTGACACCTCTGGCAACTCAGCCGACGCCCCCTGCGCCTGTCCCTGTCCCTGTCCCTGTCCCTGCGCCAACGCCCACTGACGAATTCGAGCTGGACCTGGACGCACTGTCCATGGAAACCAGTTGGGACTTGGCTGACGGGCAGCGCACGGCTGCTGGGAAAAGCGCCGTGCCGCCGGCTGTCGAGGCCTCGGAGGAGCTGACGCTTTCCGGTTTCGAAGAACCGGAGTTGCAGTGGGAGGCGCCGCTGGAAACCGAGTCGCTGGATGATGCCTTCCTGGCCGGATTCGCCGATGAAGAACAGTCCCTCGAGCTGGAGCCGCTGTCCCTTGAGCCCGCGTCCGAGCCCATGTCCCTGGACTCCCTGTCCCTGGAACCTCAGGCAACCGAACAATCGGACAAGCTGGAGCAGGCGCAGAATTGCATCGACGACGGTGATTTGAAGAAGGCCGTCACGCTGCTCGAGGAACTGCTTCAGGAAGGCGATGAACCTCTCAAGCAAACTGCTCGGGTGCTGCTGGCCGGGATTCGCTGACAGTTGGGGATAGGTATCGCTTGGCAGCTACCAATCTCGGGTGAGCAGCCCAAGGCAGGTATCATGGTGCTGTCCGCCCACCCAAGAGCCGATTTGCCATGACTGAGCAAAAACCTGAAGTCATCATCACCTATTGCACCCAATGCCAATGGTTGCTTCGTGCCGCCTGGCTGGCCCAGGAACTGCTCAGCACGTTCTGTGACGACTTGGGCAAGGTGTCCCTGGTGCCGGGCACGGGTGGGGTGTTCCACATCAGCTGTGACGGTACGCAGATCTGGGAGCGCAAGGCTGATGGCGGTTTCCCCGAGGCCAAGGTACTCAAGCAGCGGATCCGCGACCGGATCGACCCGGAGCGGGACCTGGGCCACAATGACCGGGTTCAGTGAGAGGGGGCTTCTGCACCTGTCCTTGGCTTCTTCGCAGAACCCCACTGGCTCGACACCACGATCGCCAGGATGATCAGCGCACCACCCAGCAGCATGCGCAAGGTCGGGTTTTCACCAAAGAGCACCCAGGCCATGGCGATGCCATAGACCGGCTCCATGGCGAAGACCACCGCTGCGGTGCGGGCATTGATCACGCCCAGGCTGGCGACGAACAGGCTGTGGGCCAAGCCGGTGCAGAAGACGCCGAGCAGGCCGATCCAAAGCCAGTCGAGTGGGCGTACGTCGCTGAGTTGCGGCGCGGCCATGGGCAACAGGCATAAGCCGACCACCAGGTTCTGGCACAGCGCCGCCTGGACGGGAGGGACATGGCCGGAGCCGGCGCGGTTGGTCAGTGACAATAGGGAAAACAGCAATCCGGAAGCCACTGCCCACAGGAGCCCCGTGGTAGCGCCGCTGGCCAGGTCGAACGCTGGCGTGACCAACACCAGGCCGATGCTCACCAGCACCACCAGCAGGATTTCATTGACGCGAATCCGCTCGCGAAAGATCAGCCCTTCGAGCAGCACTGTAAAGGCCGGGAAACTGGCGAACCCCAACGTAGCGACCGCCACCCCCCCGACCTTTACTGCAATGAAGAAACTGACCCAATGCCCCGCCAGCAGCAGGCCGCCCAGCAATAATCGCCGGGCGTCTGCTGTCCTGAGTTTCTGCCAGCGGGTGCGGCTGGCAAACCGGGCGAAGAACGCCAGGGCCGCTACGGCAAACACTGCCCGGCCGAACACGATGACAGTGGGCGACGCGGCCGCGAGCTTGCCGAACACGCCGGTCAGGCCAAACATGAGCGCGCCAATGTGCAAGGCGCCGAGGGCGGTACGGGGAGTCATCACGATCCTTCCAAACAAAGCGGTAACGGGCGCAAATCCCTCTGGGAGCGAGCAGGGCTCACTTTCACAATGGATTGTGGGTGTTTTATAAAATCCAGGAACATCGCTTCCACAGCTGCGTTCCCTGGCCAGTATTTAAGCGTGGGAAGAACGGCGTGTCTGTCGCGATCCTGGCGATATTTAGCGCGAGACTAGCGCTGGCGCCGAAGCTTGCCCGGCGAGATGCCGAATTCGCGCAGCACCGCGGCGGCAAAGGCGCTCTGGGAGCTGTAGCCCACCCGGTGGGCGACCTCGCCGATGGGCAGGTCCGTGTCGCGCAGCAACCCCGCGGCCTTATGCAAGCGACGACTGCGGATGTACTCCATCGGGGTCAGCCCGCATTCGGCGACAAAGCGCGCATGCAGGCGGGCGCTGGACAGTCCCGCGACCTGGGCCAGGTCCGCCACTTGCAGCGGATAGGCGGCGTACTGGTCGATGTGGGTATCCAGTGCGGCGTAGGGCAGTCGCTGGCGGCGCAGGGTGTCATGACGGGAGCCATTGAGGCTGGCCAGTAGCAACACCGCACCCTGCTGGGCAATCAGCGGATCTTCCATCGGGCTGCCCGCCAGCCAACTGACCAACTGGCTTTGCCCGGTATCCAGGGGGAGGCGCATGGGGGTATCGAGCAACCGACGGCTGGCGTCGGCGTGGTCCCCCAGGCATTGGTCGATCCAGTGGTCCCCCGGCACATCCAACACCAGGCAGCGGCTGCCCAGGGGACTGTCACAAGCGTGATGGGCGCCGGCCGGCACCACCACGAAGCTCCGCTGCACCACTTGGCTGCCGCAACCCTCGATCTCGAAGTCCAGGGCACCGGACAATCCGAACACCAACTGGGCATGGTCGTGGCTGTGGGCGATCAGGTCATCACCGTAGTGGCGTAGCGTGAGGATCGGTCTCATCGGGGTCTCCCGTGGCAAGCCGTCAGCATACACCGCAGGCAGGACACATTGCCTTGTCATGTAATGGACTTGTTTTTGTCATGGGGCATTAACCGCCGGGGTGCACAGTGGCGAAAACGATCAGAGGGGTTGCCCATGACCAGCGCCGAGCTCGCCCGACCCAGCCGCAAGCAGCGTGTCCGCACCCTGTGGATTTCCGACGTGCATCTGGGGACCCGGGATTGCCAGGCCGAGCACCTGTCGCAGTTTCTCAAGGGGTATCACGCGGACAAGATCTACCTGGTCGGTGACATCATCGACGGTTGGAAACTGCGCAGCGGCATGTACTGGCCCCAAGCCCATACCAACGTCATCCGGCGCTTGCTGACCATGAGCAAGCGCGGCACCGAGGTGGTCTATGTCACGGGCAACCATGACGAATTCCTGCGCCGCTATTCGAAACTGATCCTGGGCAACATCCAATTGGTGGACGAGGCGGTGCATGTCACCGCCGATGGTCGGCACTTGTTGGTGATCCATGGTGACCAGTTCGATGTCATCACCCGCTACCACCGTTGGTTGGCGTTTCTCGGCGATTCGGCCTATGAGTTCACCCTCACGCTGAATCGTTGGCTGAACCATTGGCGGGCCCGTTACGGCTACGGTTACTGGTCGTTATCGGCGTACCTCAAGCACAAGGTGAAGACCGCCGTCAGCTTCATCAGCGATTTCGAAGAAGCCATTGCCCACGAATGCGTGAAACGCGAGTTACACGGCGTGGTATGCGGGCATATTCATCATGCCGAGATCCGCCAGGTGGGAGAGGTGGAGTACCTCAACTGCGGTGACTGGGTCGAATCCTGCACGGCGCTGATCGAGCATTGGGATGGCTCGATCGAGCTGTATCGGTTGGCGGAGGCCCAGGCGCGTGAGGCGCAGATCAAGGCTGAGTTGAAGATTTCCGAGCCTGCTTGAATCTGATCGCGGGCGGCCTTGCTCCCACACAAGCCTCGCTCCCAAAGGTCGTGGATCCCCTTGTGGGAGCAAGGCTTGCCCGCGATAGGCGCACCACTATCTCCCGCCTAGAACGCAACCTTGCCCCGCAGCATGTCGCGGTACATCACAAAATCCCCCAGCAGGCTGTAGAACGGATGCTGGAAAGTGGCCGGGCGGTTCTTTTCGAAGAAGAAATGCCCGACCCAGGCGAAGCCGTAGCCGGCCACCGGCACGGCGAACAACCAGCCGCCGTTACCGGCGACCAGCGCCACGATGAAAATCAGGATGACTAGGGAGGTGCCGACGAAGTGCAAGCGTCGGCAGGTGCTGTTGCTGTGTTCGCCGAGGTAGTACGGATAGAAATCGGCAAAACTCTCGAATCGCTTGTTCTTTTCCAAGACTGCTGCTCTTTGGTTGTTGTTCTGCATCCAAGTCTAGAGCGATCAACTGCATCGGCCAGTGACAAAGAGCGCCACTTTAGTATCCTTCGCAGATCCGGCCGTAGCACGCGGCTCGTCATGCGAGCGAAACGTATGAGCGAACGTACAACTTCTTCAAGTTGGGCGATGGGCATTGTCAAGGCGCTGGAAATGGACGGCCTGGATTGTCGGGCGATGTTCAGCCAGTTGGGACTGGACTTTGATGCCTTGGACGATCAGGACGCCCGTTTCCCCCAGGACTCGATGACAAGGCTCTGGCAACGGGCGGTGGAGCTGTCGGGCAATCCGGCCATCGGCCTGAACATGGGCAAGGTGGCGCGTCCGGCGTCTTTCCATGTCGTCGGTTATGCCCTGATGTCCAGCCGCACGTTGATCGAAGGTTTCCAGCGACTGGTTCGCTATCAGCGGATCATTGCCGAAGGCGCCGATTTGAGCATCCGCCAATTGGACGATAGCTATGGGCTGATCCTGACGGTGCACGGCGACCATATCCCACCCACCCGGCAAAGTGCCGAAGCCTCCCTGGCCTGCGCGCTGAGCCTGTGCAACTGGCTGACCGGTCGAACGTTGCGCCCGGTGAAGGTGTTGTTCCAGGGCGACGAGCCCCTTGACCTCGCACCTTACCGGCAGGCCTTCCCTGCACCGCTGATATTCGGTGCACCCTACGACGCGCTGATCTTCGAGCGGGCCGACATGGAAGCGCCGCTGCCCACGGCCAACGAAGCCATGGCATTGCTTCACGACCGTTTTGCCGGCGAGTACTTGGCGCGTTTTTCAGAAAGTCGCGTGACCCATAAGGCCCGACAGGTGCTGTGTCGGTTGTTGCCCCAGGGCGAGCCCAAGCGTGACCTGGTGGCCCAGGCGCTGCATCTGTCCCAGCGCACTTTGCAGCGGCGGCTGCAGGAAGAGGGCACCAGTTTCCAGAGCCTGCTCGACGACACCCGCCGCGAACTGGCCGAGCAGTACCTGGCGCAGCCGACCATGACGTTGTTGCAGATCGCCTATCTGCTCGGGTTTGCCGATCCGAGCAATTTTTTTCGCGCCTTTCGCCGCTGGTTCAACGTCACGCCCGGCGAATACCGGGCGGCGAAGACTGCCAAGCCGGTCAGTGACGCCAGAACGCCGGAATGCACAACACGAACACCGTGATGATTTCCAGCCGCCCCAGCAACATGCCGCCCGACAGGATCCACTTCGCCGCATCTGGCAGCGGCGCGAAATTGCCGGCCGGGCCAATGGTTTCCCCCAGGCCCGGACCGACACCGGACACCGTGCTGGCCGCGCCGGTCAGTGCGGTCATCCACTCCACGCCCAGTAATGACAGCAACAGGGCGATCACGCAGATGGTGATGGCGAAGAAGAACGAGAACGTGAGGATCGACCGCACGATTTCCTCGTCGAGGCGGTGACCGTTGTATTTCTGCTTGATCACCGCTCGCGGGTGGATCAGTTGCATCAGGTTGGCCCGCAGCAGGATATAGGCGACCTGGAAACGGAAGATCTTGATTCCGCCGGCCGTCGAGCCCGAGCAGCCGCCAACGAAGCCCAGGTAGAAGAACAGCATCAGCGAGAAATTGCCCCAGAGGCTGTAGTCCCCCAGGGCGAAACCGGTGGTGGTGACGATGGACGTCACGTTCAGCGCCACGTGCCGCAGCGCGTCCAGCCAGTGCAGGTCGGTGGTCGCCCAGTACCAGGTGCCGAGCACCAGCCAGGTCACCAGCAGTACCCCGATCAGCCCCTGGACCTGCTGGTCCTTGATCAGCGCACGGCGATGGCCGCGCAACGTGGCGACATACAGGGCGAATGGCAGGCTGCCGAGGATCATGATGACGATGGCGACCCAGTGCACCGCCGGTTGGGTCCATTTGGCCAGGGACAGGTCCGAGGTGGAAAACCCGCCGGTGGAGATCGCCGACATCGAATGGTTGACGGCGTCGAACGGGCTCATTCCCGCCCACCAGAGCGCCAGGGTTCCAAGAATGGTGATGCCGACGTATGACGCTACGATCAGCCGGGCCACCATGTGGGAACGGGGCATGACTTTTTCCGAACGGTCCGACGACTCGGTCTGGAACAGCCGCATGCCGCCGATGCGCAGCAGCGGCAGGATCGCCACGGCCATGCCGATGAAGCCGATGCCGCCAAGCCAGTGCAACAGCGAGCGCCACATCAGGATGCCGGGAGACATGCTGTCCAGTCCGCTCAGGACCGTAGCGCCGGTGGCGGTGATCCCCGACATGCTTTCGAAGAACGAATCCGTATAACTGATGTGTTGGGTCAGCAGGAAAGGCAGCGCCGCGAAGATACACACCACCAGCCAGCTGCTGACGGTCAGCAGGTACATGTCCCGGGGACGCAGATGGATGTGTTCAGGGCGCCCGGGCAGCACCAGCGCCAGGCCGGCGACGAAGGTGATCATGCTCGACCAGAGGAACGACGGCAGATCGCCCGTGCGCTCGAAGATCAGCAGGGTGACCATGGGCACGACCATGAAGATCGCCAGGGTGATCAGGAAGATGCCGATGATGAAACCAATGATCCGCAGGGTCGGCAACGCCATGAAATCCGCTCGGGCTGAAAGGGAAGGGCGCCATTCTACCTACGACAAGCTTCCTGTAAACCAACCCCTCCGGGCGCTTGCGGCGGGTAGAAACCTGGCATCGGAATTTGCGCTGACGGACTGGCCGTGCAGCCACTAGAATAGTCGGACATTTTTCCAGGGAGGTGCCCGATGCAGGCGCTCGACGTATTGCTCAATCGTGTTTCCGTTCCACGCCTGATGGAGCCGGCGCCCACGCCCGAACAACGGGAAGTCATGTTCGCGGCTGCGATGCGCGCTCCGGATCACGGCCAGTTGCGGCCATGGCGTTTCCTGACGGTTGAAGGACAAGCCCGTTATCGCATGGGCGAGCTGCTGGCCGAAGCGGCGCGCTTCAATGATCCGCTGGTGCCCGAGGCGGTGGTGGAAAAGGCCCTCAATGGCCCATTGCGCGCACCACTGGTCGTGGTGGTGATCGCTCGTTTGCAGGACCATTTCAAGGTTCCCAAGTCCGAGCAGTTGCTGGCGGCCGGTTGCGCTGCCCACGCCATTCTGCTGGCGGCGTATGCCCAGGGCGTTGGCGGCGTCTGGCGCACGGGGGAGTTGGCCTATTCGCCGCATGTAGCCGAAAGGCTTGGGCTGGAGGTTGGCGAAGAGGTGATCGGTTTCCTCTACCTGGGCACGCCGCAGAAAGAAGCCCGCACGGCGCAGAAGGTGGATACCGCTGAATTCGTCAGTGAGTGGACGGGGGCGTAGGTCCGTCAGGGCTACCTGTGGGAGCAAAGCTTGCTCGCGATCTGGCAGGTCAGTCGACATCCATCTCGGCCGGTCCAGCGCTATCGCGAGCAAGCTTTGCTCCTATAGGTTGCCCGTCGTTCGAGCTTATTTGCAGACGTCCGCAATCGCCCCGGCCAGCAAGTCCAGGCGCGTGGCGTCGATGCCGGCCACGTTGGCCCGGCCGGTGCCAACCATGTACACGCTGTGGCGCTCACGCAGTTGCCTGACCTGTTCCGGATTCAAGCCGGTGTAGGAAAACATTCCACGCTGCACGCCGATGTGGGCGAAGCGCTCCCGTAAACCATGGGGCTCCAGGGCCTCCAGCAGCCCGTTGCGTAACTGCGCGATACGCAGTCGCATGTTCTCGACCTCATTGGCCCACAGGCTTTTGAGTTGTGCATCGCCCAGGATGGTCGCTACCACCGCTGCGCCATGATCCGGTGGTGTCGACCACAGGTTGCGGGCGATGTTCGCCAATTGACTGCGCACATCCACCAGCTTGTCCGCATCGCGGGCGCAGACGATCAACGCGCCGGTACGGTCGCAGTACAGGCCGAAGTTCTTCGAGCAGGAGCTGGTCACCAGGACTTCCGGCAACGCATCGGCAAATAGCCGGACCGCCCAGGCGTCCTGTTCCAGTCCATCGCCAAAGCCCTGATAGGCGAAGTCGATCAGCGGCAGCAGTTCGCGGCTGCGCACCACCTCCAATACCTGTCGCCATTGGTCGTGAGACAGGTCGAAGCCGGTGGGGTTGTGGCAGCAGGCATGCAACAGCACCACATCGCCTGCCGGCGCCTGTTCGAGGGTTGTCAGCATCGCCTCGAAATCCAGGCGGTTGTCGCTGCCCACGTAAGGGTAATGACTGGCCTTGACGCCCGCAGCAGCAAAGATGGTTTCGTGGATCGGCCAGGTCGGATTGCTCAACCAGACGCCACGGCCCGGCAGGCACTGGGCGATAAAGTCGGCGCTCAGGCGCAAGGCCCCGGTGCCTCCCGGAGTCTGGGTGGCGCCGGCGCGTTTCTCCGCGATCAGCGACGAGCCGGCGCCCAGCACCAACGCGTTGATCAACTGGCCGAATGCCGCATCGCCATGACCCCCGATGTAGGTCTTGGTGACCTGGCGCTCCACCAGCCGCTGTTCGGCCCGCTTCACCGATTCGAGAATTGGTGTCAGGCCCTGGGCGTCTTTGTAGACGCCCACGCCCAGGTCGAACTTGCTCGGGTTGCTGTCCGCCCCGTAGGCCTCCATCAAGCCCAGGATCGGGTCGCCGGGCACCCGGCCGATGGCGTCGAAATGCATTACTTGCGGCCCTCGGCAGTCTTGGCCACTTCATCGGTGCGAGCGGCCATGATGAAATCGTTGCGGTGCAGGCCCTTGATGGAGTGGCTCCACCAGGTCACGGTGACTTTGCCCCATTCGGTGAGCAGGCCAGGGTGGTGGCCTTCGGCCTCGGAGATTTCACCGACGGCATTGGTGAATGCCAGCGCATGTTTGAAATTCTTGAACAGGAAGACCTTTTCCAGCTGCATGATGCTGTCGCGCACTTCGATGTTCCAGTCCGGGATCTGCTTGATCAGTACCGGCAGTTCTTCGTCGCTGACCTGCGGGGCGTCGGCACGGCAGGCTTCGCAATGGGCTTGGTTCAGAGTGTTCATGGTGTGTACCTGGATCGAATATTTGGAAAACGTCGATGGCACCCACGCTAAAGCAAAGCGGCGGGGTGCAACAGACTCACTTGAGATCAAAAAACGCCATTCAGGCGGCTTTCGGCGGAAATTTGGGGGCGTGCAGGCCCAGCTCCCGGCCGCGTTTGACCAGGCTCATGATGTCTTCATGGGCCAGCTCGAACAGGCGCTTGAGTTCGGGAAGCACAAAGTACAGAGGTTGAAGGATGTCGATGCGATACGGTGTGCGCATGGCTTCCAGCGGATCGAAAGGCTGATGTTCCGGTTCGTCCGACAGGCAGTACACGGTTTCCCTGGGCGACGAGAGGATGCCGCCGCCGTAGATGCGTCGGCCCTGTGGCGTGTCCACCAGGCCAAATTCGATGGTCATCCAGTACAGGCGCGCCAGGTAGACGCGCTCTTCCTTGGATGCCTGCAGGCCGAGCTTGCCGTAGGTGTGGGTGAATTCGGCGAACCAGGGGTTGGTCAGCAACGGGCAGTGGCCGAAGATCTCGTGGAAAATGTCGGGCTCTTGCAGGTAGTCCAGTTCTTCACGGGTGCGAATGAAGGTGGCGACCGGAAACTGTTTGCTGGCGAGCAATTCGAAAAAGGTCTGGAAGGGGATCAATGCTGGCACCCGGGCGACTTGCCAGCCCGTGGTCTCGCCCAGAACCTTGTTGATTTCCCCCAGTTGCGGAATGCGGTCGTGGGGCAGGCCCAGCTTGTCGATACCGTCCAGGTACTCCTGGCACGCGCGGCCTTCGATGACTTTCAGCTGGCGGGTGATCAGCGTGTTCCACACCGCATGTTCTTCGGCGGGGTAGTGGATAAAACCTTGCGCATCGGGCTCACGGGCCACGTATTGCGTCTGCTTCATGCTGCTCTCCTGCTGTTTTTTCTTCGGCGTTCGGACCGGAGAAAGCTGTTTTTTGTTATGTCCAGCGATGCATTAGAGATAACTCGGAGCAGGCGGAAGCACAGCAGGGCGATGGCGGGTGAGGCAGGCGCTTGGATGAAAAATCGTAAGGTTTTCTTTACGTGTTCGGCCGTGATCAGAAGGTATCGAGATTTCAGGGTGGGAATCAGCCTACGACTGTCACATAATCTTGACGACTATTTGCGCTGCCAGGCAGAAAAGGCTGGTGGCGAGGAAGCCTTTCCCTACTCTTCGAGCCTTTTATGCGCATCAAAGTCCATTGCCAGAACCGCATCGGTATCCTGCGGGACATCCTCAACCTGCTGGTGGAATACGGCATCAACGTCGCCCGGGGCGAAGTGGGTGGCGAGCACGGCAATGCGATCTATCTGCACTGTCCGAACCTGATCAATATCCAATTCCAGGCGCTGCGGCCGAAATTCGAGGGCATCGCCGGCGTCTTTGGCGTCAAGCGCGTAGGGCTGATGCCCAGCGAGCGTCGGCATATGGAGCTCAATGCCTTGCTCGGCGCCCTGGAGTTTCCGGTGCTGTCCATCGACATGGGCGGTTCCATCGTCGCGGCCAACCGGGCGGCGGCGCAGTTGCTCGGGGTGCGGGTGGACGAGGTGCCGGGGATTCCGTTGTCCCGGTATGCCGAGGATTTCGACTTGCCGGAACTGGTGCGGGCCAATCAATCGCGCATCAACGGGCTGCGGGTGAAGGTCAAGGGCGATGTGTTCCTGGCCGACATCGCCCCGCTGCAATCGGAACACGACGACAGCGAAGCCATGGCCGGCGCAGTCCTGACCCTGCACCGCGCCGACCGAGTCGGCGAGCGTATCTATAATGTCCGCAAGCAGGAACTGCGGGGCTTCGACAGTATTTTCCAGAGTTCCAAAGTCATGGCTGCCGTGGTCCGCGAGGCCCGGCGCATGGCGCCGTTGGACGCGCCGCTCTTGATCGAAGGTGAAACCGGCACCGGCAAGGAATTGCTGGCCCGTGCCTGCCACCTGGCGAGCCCTCGGGGGCAGTC
>Ga0268255_10001937_pt1 | contig 11292 bp, 10 predicted proteins | sample AgamicOrMarz_FD_200256 | JGI IMG/M metagenome (GOLD analysis project Ga0268255, IMG submission 200256) | Agave microbial communities from Guanajuato, Mexico - Or.Ma.rz (v2) (version 3) | ecosystem: Host-associated > Plants > Phyllosphere > Phylloplane/Leaf | place: Guanajuato, Mexico...
CGCCGATCCCTCTTCGATGACAACGGTCGACCGTTTCCGGGCGGGTGTTCTGTCGCGTATGCGTGCGCGGTTGGGTTGAAACGGAAAACCCGGTGCCCGAAACGACCAAGAATTCCTCTACTCACCAGATGGTACGTGGCCGATAAAATTTTCCTTGAAGCAAGAGTGGCGACGACACGAATGCGCAGAAGAACGCGCTACGAAACGCGTGACTCGTCCGTCTGGCGTGGCTTTGGGTCGTTGGGCAGTTCCGCTGATCGGCGGTGTGTTCGATGGCTTCCAAGGCAGTCTTAGCATCGTCAATTGCGCGAACACGATCAACCAAAACACAATTCGTAGCTCACTGCCAGTCACTAGACTGGAGAGAATCCGCCGTCGCTGCGATGGAATGGACCTCGTTTTCAGCGGTTCCAACCCGGTCGTGAATTTCGGTTATAGAGTCCTATAGGTTTAACGTCCTTAATAGACTTATGAACCGATAGCATCTCTGCATCAAGATCATCAGCCTCAATGAGACCGGGTGGCGAAGCACAGACCTGTCATCGAAGACGACGCTGAACTTCGGGTTCGTGAACAACACGAACAGCCCGATATCCAGCAGCGAATATCAGACGCAGTGATTTATACCTTGTTGGCATATCGACTGACGCGGCAAGCGGTGTGATTCAGTTGTAATAGCCATATAGCAGTCGCAAGCGGCCCTCTAGATGCCGTGAGTGTGGGCATGCTGGAAACCTGTTTCGGAGTTAAAGCTGCCTCTCGGTTCTGCCGATAATCGGTCGAGTGTGCGTATTATCAGGGGGGCGATATTCGAGACCCCCTTGTTCCCCTGTACCGAGGATCTGGCCACATGACCGCTGCACATCTGCGTTTTCAGGTGGATTCCCGCCTTGCGAGCCTGCTCAGCCAGGAATATCCGTCGTCCGAGAAGGCATTGAAGGAACTGGTGGACAACGCTTGGGACGCGGATGCAGAACAAGTTGCCATCGCACTTCCCAAACCCATGAGCGGCGATCCGATCGTGATCGAGGATGACGGCTCGGGCATGACCGAGGAGGAGCTACGTCGCCATTACCTGTTCATTGCGTCGGATCGTCGTTCACGTCGCGGTCTGCGTACTGCCGGCAAGAACCGCCTGGTGAAGGGGCGCAAGGGGATCGGCAAATTTGCCGGTCTCATGGTGGCGACGACCATGACGGTTGAAACCCGGGCGCGTGGACGCTTGTGCCGCATTACGTTGCGCTTGGCCGATCTGACGAGTGTGGCCGATATCGAACAATTTGATATTGAACTGCATACCGAGTCATGCTCCCCCGAGTTGCGTGGTACCACCGTCACACTGGCTGATCTGCATCAGGGGCTGGCCTACCCCGACGGCAACAGGTTACGGCAAGTGCTGTTGCAGGACTATGGACGGCAGGACGATTTCTCGATCAAAGTCGATGGCAAGCGCCTCGATATCGATGACGTTGCTGGCAACTACACCGCGCAGGAAGCCGAATTGCCGGATGTCGGCAAGGTCAGGCTGCGTTTTTCCATCAGCGACGGAAAAACCGGCCTTCGTCAGCCCGGCATCACTTTGCGAGTCGATGGAAAGGCCGTAGGCAAGCCGGGATTCTTTGGGCTGGATCAACGAGATGATTTTCCACCCAAGCTGCTACGCAAACTTTTTGGCGAAATCGAAGTTGATGGCTTGCGCGATCATGTCACGGCTGGCTGGGACGGTGTGGTCGAGAACAGCGAGCTTTTGAAGGCCGTTGAAAACTACGTGCAACCCGTATTGCATAAATCTTTCGAGCAACAATATCGCCGTGAAGTCCAGTTGGCGCAGGCTCGCTTGCAGAAGGCCGCCTTGGCCAGGTTGGCGGCTTTGCCTGACTACAAGCGGCACTTTGCCGACCGCGCCATCAAGAAAATTCTCGACAAGTATTACGGTGAGCCGGAAAGCAAGGTGGAGCCTGTTGTGAATGTGCTGCTCGATGCGCTAGAGCGCTCGGATTACCGGATTCTGTTGGAGCACATTGCAGAATCGCTTCCTGCGGACGTTGCGGGCATTGCCCAAAACCTGAACGACTTCGGCCTCGCGGAGCTGGCTTTCCTGGGGCAACAGGCTTCGGCGCGCCTAGTTTTTCTTGATCAACTGGAAGCATTAACACGCGACGACGTGACGGCCGAAGCCACCATGCATAAAGCACTGGAGCGGGCGCTGTGGGTATTCGGTCCCGAATATTCACTGTTCAGCTCTAATATCTCGCTGCGCCGTCAGGTAGAAGACCTGCTCGGAAAGAACTATGTCGGCGACAGAGCCAATACCCGTCCTGATCTTTTGCTTAACGAAAACCTTGCAGGCGAATACCTGTTGATCGAATTCAAACGTCCAGACCATGCATTGAATCACGCGGACTACATGCAGGCCATCGATTACCGACACAAGCTTTCCGGGTACATGGGGGACGCATCGATCCGTGTTGTGTTGATCGGAGGGCGGCGTTCGCCTGACTTCCCAAGCGATAACCGCGAACCGATGGTCGAAGTGCGCTTGTTTTCTCAGGTGATCGCTACTGCCCGACGTCAGACGGAATGGTTGCTGCGTGTGGAGGCTTGAGCGAGCACATGGTGAACAAGTGCCCCGTCGAGAGCTCCACGGCATGCGCCTCGGGAGTGGGGCCCCGACGACCGTGCGGTCCTGCATGGCGCTCGTGAGCGGGATCGTAACCTCGCATACGAGCGCTTTGAGCGGCGCGTCCTGCCAATGCCACTTCGCAAGCAGCTCATGGGCCCGTCCGAGCGACAGAAGTGTGGATTCAAATGCGCCGACGAACGTTGACACTTATGGCATGCCTTACCGCGTGTGGTGATCAGCTCGTCAAACAGCGTTTCCTGCAGGTTTTCCGTCTCCTGCGCTCGGTGATGTCGACGAGCATTTTGATTGCGCTCACCTGTTTTCCGTCGGCATGAGGCAGAGGGGTGGGCTACCGCAGGAAAGGTGCGCGCGTCCTATTGGGTGCTCCACCACGGCTTCTGTGCCCCGCACTGACCGGCCTTCAACAGTGCGACGCCATCGGACAATACGCGGATCGAAGCCCCGATTTTGAATTGCTCCTTGGTGCCGCCAGACGCGCTTTGACGGCCGCGCTCACACACGGTTCGGGCGGGATCAGCGACTCGAAGGTTGGCTACATGACCGGACCCGTTTGCTCGCGGTCATAGCCGCCCCACGCGTCGTTTCCCGTATCGTGCGCGGTTCTGGATGGCGCGCGGTTGCGACGTTGTTGTGCAGACAACATTCGATGGTTATGGTCAGTTTCTTTCAATGAAGTCTCATAGTACGCAACAAATCCCTCCGTCCAGACGATAGGGCGTGCGCGTCTGATAGTCTGTACAAAACGAAGTCGTGTTTCGAAGTAAATTTTTATCGCAGCTGATACCAATAATATAGGTCGGGTGATGCAGTCGCATCACCTTCTCTCTCACGCAATTTACGTGAGGGGGAACCTTTAAGGAGGGGGTTTGTAGGGTAGTAAGCGAGCGGAGTGAAGCGATCTGTTAAAGGAGATTATAGGAGCCGGGAGGCGGATGTAATCTCTTCCTTCTTCACTGGTGAGGGGCATTTACAACCCCTCACCAGCACTCTTTCTAGAGTTTATAGCAACCGGAGGCTTCTGCCGGAGGTGGATATAAACTCGATTAACCGGGACTTGGCTGGAGGCCAATCCCGGGACTCTTCCTTTAGGGAAGGAGATGATACGGATTATCCTGCTGGGCCAACAAGACCAGCAGGGACATGGACACGATATCGGTTATCAGGTCACGAAAGTGTGGAAATCATCCGCATTAGAAAAAATATACTGCACCCCGTAATCCTACAGGGAATGATAATGCTGCATGACTCAGCGAAGCCAAGCCATCGATTCTTCCATTCAGCGCTGACCGAGCACGGTCGCAACCTTACGGACAAGAAGCATTGGTGCAAAGCCATGACCTGACCGCCAACATCCTGCTTGAGCGAGGGGGTTAGGCAGTGGCGGTGCATCGGGAAAGTTCTCGGATGAGTTGCATATCCAGGGCGAGACTGGTGCCTGGGGCGCCGGTTGCAGTCGAGCCGGACTTATGACGTCAGAGAATCCGTAGATTACGAGTCTTCGCGATCTGGTGCGAGCGTTTCTGGACGATGTCGCCGATGTGCTCGAGCAGCAGCGCCCGCGGGATCTGGGTCGGGACGTCGTTGACGGCCGGAGGACTATCGAGGATGGCGATCTGGCTCGACTGCCGCCGCTTCGCAGCTTCGAGCGCCTCAAGACGACGGAGCCGGAAGGCCGCGAGCGCAGTAGCTGCGTCGGCGTGAGGCGGCTTGCATATGCACGTTGGTCGCCGCGTCAAGCGGCTCGGACCGGGCCCCAATAGCAGCCGTTTGCCGTCGCCGCTCGGATCGTCAGCGACCGGGGCGCTGCATTCGCTCTGCCAGCGGCTCTTCATGTCGCGATTTACTCATGCCGCGATTCACTCATGCCTCTATCCGCCAAGGTGGTAAGCAAGCGAGGATGAGCGGCTTTTAGAGGCGCCTGTGGCTAGAGGAGCGGATGTTTGTTTCGGGCTGGTCGTGGACCTTGACTATAAAGGCACTATGAAGAGGGCAGCGTCCCGATCATCGAGCTACAGGCGGTTGTGTCTCGCATGCGGTTGCTCGATATCCTTATGCGGCATTCCTTACCGAAGTGCGGCCGACACCGCCTCCTCGATCTGCAGCGCAAAGCGCGCTTCAACATCGGCTACCGTGTAGCCAATGGACAGTTCAAGATACGCGTCGCCGAGCACCAACTGCACGAATGTCGCCGCCCTCATTGCAGCAGTCGATTCATCGAACCGCTTTCGCAGAATTCGTGCGGAGAAGACGCGCACGAACTTCGCACCATTTTCGTAAAACACCCGGCCGAGCCCGGGAAGGCGCTCGGCCTCAGCCACGATGGCCCGGTAAAGCCTTAGATAATCCGGTTCGATAAGGCTTCGTGCCAACGCCCATCCCAACTCGTGCAACTCGACTTCCGGTGGTCCATCGGATTGCTCGTCCAGAGCACTGGCTAGAAGTTCACCCACCTTAGCGCACATCGAACTCACCAGACCAACGAACAGCGCTTCTTTCGACTTGAAGTGGCGGTAGACCGTCTGTTTGCCGACGCCCGCGGCCGCGGCGACGTCGTCCATCGTTGCCAGGCTGAAGCCTTGGCTTAAAAAAACGGTTTTCGCGCCGTCGAGAATGGCGGACCGCTTACGGCGCAAATCGCTTGGACCATTTGCCGACGCACTGGCGCTAGACCAGTCGGTAAGTGGTCAGCACGCCCGGCGGGTTCTTGGGTGGGAGCCCTGCGGCCCCGGTTTGATTGCGGACCTTTCTTCACAGAAGAACTTGCAGCAAAGCACCGGAGCATGACAATGGTGCTCACCACGGTATCTTTCCAATCGATTCTCGCGGCGACTGTAGCGGTCCTGTTTGCGATTGCTGGGGTGGTCAATCTCGCAGGGCTCGGCACGGTGAAGCGCGACTTTGCACGCTGGGGTTACCCGGCATGGTTCGGGTTGTTTTGTGGCGCTCTCGAGTTGCTCAGTGCAGCACTTCTTTCTCGACAACAAACCAGAGTCCTGGGGTTAGCGCTGGCCGGTGCGATCATGACCGGCGCGCTCTTCACGTTGCTACGAAACAGGGAGCCGTTCCGCCATCTCGCCCCGGCGCTGATCTTCTCGGCTCTCGTCGTGGTTACAGTGGCGGTCCGCAGTTGAAGCCTCCTCGGCATCATGCGAGCGAGCCAGGGACGTTAGGCCAGAAAATCGCATTGCGCTTTGCGAAGGTCCGTTGTTGAGGGCGACGACCGTCGCTTGTGGGTCGTCATCGGGCAGTCGTGTCGGCGACCGCAGGGCCATAAGTTGCTGGCGATAGTCATGCACAGTCCCTTCGTCGCAGTCACCGATGCCACCACGTGAGATTCGGGCCCAACACGGGGCGGAGATCGAGCTTCTTGACATGACGATCGCCCAGTCCGCCCGCCACCTGGACGCCGAAGGGATCGGCTGCGGCCAAGCTGGAGCAAGCCAGCAAAAAAGTTGCGCACGCAATGTTGAGAACCCGGACGTGCCCAAGCATTCTTTCTGTTCCTGACATTATTCTAAAGAGACTCGATCCGAGCTTTGGACACGAGCTCCGCGGCTACGGGTTGAATCCGTTTTGGGGAGCCCAATAATCGTTCGCGCAGCCCCGATCAACTCGTCGCCGTTAAAGGGCTTGGAGAGATAGCCTGCGGCACCTTGCACGAGAGCCGTCCCGCGAACGGCGGGATCGTCATTGCCCCTGATCAAGATGATCGGCACGCCCGTGGGGACCATGCGACGCTGTACTTCCAAGCAGTCTATCCCTGGCAGCTCGAAGTCCGTGATCACGCAGACAGGCACGGCCGACGTCGCCGACGACACCGAGTCCGCCCGACGGCTGAAACGGGCGTACGAACTGCCGTTCTGTTATTTCTCACAGGTGTGGGCTCATGACCGATGAGGTCAGGCCGCCAACGGCCGTTCACCGGCACTCTCAGTTCGCGAACCTGAATTTGGCTGACGGACCGGGTTCCAAGAACTTGTTCGGCCTGAGTGGGTCGTCGAGGCCGCTCACCGTTCGCGGAAGCCAACGGTCAGGTCACGCATCGCCAATGACAGAAATGCGGTGGGCCGCTGCAGCGCGGTGACGAAACCGCGAGCGTCGGCTTTGGTCGAGCCGTCAGCATTCGGGATACTCACGAAGAGACCACTGCCTTACCCGTCAGTCCGAGTTACTTCCTGACCACGCCCCCGAAAATGTCCAGGGACGCGGCGATCCAATCATGCGGCAAAGCGCCGTCAACTTATGCAAACTCGAATAACCCGTTCCGTCGTAGCCAGGCGTGGCGGCTAATAGTCGTTGCAATTCGCGCACCTAAACTCAGCAAATACCGCCCACGATGGCTGGGCACGGTGACTGCTCAGGTCCAAGCATCAGTTGTCGCGAGAAAAAACCGTCATCGTCACGCGACTCCGGCGGAAACGCATGCGTTCTTTTCTGTGGCGGACCAGTCGCGGGGGAGGTAGCCCGATGCAAGCTGTCAATGTTGCGGAAACCGGATTTGACATCGGTTGGGATTTCGCTCGATTCGGCCGGGGATTGGACCGCGCGTCCAGCGAGGGAAGTGTACTTGCTGGATACCGTGCTGGACGTGCGCATTTTCGAGTTCCGCAGCATGTTCCCGATCGCTTCGTGTCGAAATGGTTGCAACTTCGTCTGAACGCATTTCGACGCCGCCGTATTCTCGACCAGGAAGTCACGCCCGCCTACCTAAAAAGGATCGACTGCGCGATGTGTCCGATCACATTGATCGCCATGACACATGCCGCCCTGGCGAAGAGTGACTGGTCGATCGACAGGATCAACAATGATGGAGCCTATGCACCCGGCAACCTTATGGTGATGTGCGTCAGAGCGAATCGAGCCAAGGGAGCGAAGAGCTTCACAGAGGTCGTTGAACTTGCGTCGGGTCGCCCTGACGGCCCGGTGCTCGGTCTTTCGAAGCGTGAATGGGCACGCCTTGCCTGCGTGATGGCCGGCGCGGCGAACATGACCGGGCCTAGGCCCCTTCTCCCGCTTCTTACCCGGCTCCCAGAGGACTCCCGGGCGCCGCTGTTCTTCGTTTTCCAGCAGATGCTCCTGCTTTCGGCGCCTTTAGCGAGAGAGCGCAATCGGGTCATGAAAGCCTTGTGTCGATTGCACCCTTCGAGCGAGCGGTCCGCTGTTTTGATATGCGCAGTGGAAAGGCTGGCGGTGAATTTGAGAGATGCCGCTTACCCCTACGACGCATTGTGCGACGAAAGCGTCCAGCGCCCGATGAGGAACTGGTTCACGACTGCCCCAGCAGACAGCGTCCCCGGATTGCTCCAGCTGTGTTCCCAATACGGCGCCGGGCGTTGCGAACCTGCGCCTCCAACTACATGGGCGCTAGAAACGAGCGGCCGCTTTTAATGCATTTTCCCAGGAAACGCGCGAACCCGTCACTCCAACCAGCCAGTTAGCAAGCTTTACTCGCGTGTTCGAGTTCGCGCCGCCGAACTGGCATCTGAAGCTGGCGGCGGAGGTAGTCGCTCCAACCGAGGACATACGCCCAACCATCTCAAAGCGTTGACGGACCATTCATCTAGGGCTTTGACATGAAAGAGAGAGAGCGCGCGCACCGCTCTCGAAGTGAAAATTGCCGCCATCGGCCATTCGACACAGCCAGGCTGGAACGACTCGGACGTGGAACGAGTATGACCTGCCCGGACTGTGACGGCGTCATCTGGCGAATCGGAGAGGGCCCGCTCAGGTCTCTGTGTCATACAGGCTACGCGTTTTGCGGGATGTCGCTGGAGGCGAAGCAACGTTCAGGCGCCGAGAATGCGCTGTGGTCAGCCGGTCGACGTCTGGAGGAAAAGCGTCTTTTTGCGCAAGACTAACTCATGTGGCGCAGACTACGCGCAGGGCCGACGCATCAGCTTTTCTCGCGGAGATAACTCCGTTGGAGACCGCGATTGAGACCGTCACGCGCTTGACGATCGAGTCGGCCGGTACAATCCCCGATCAGAGAGCACTGGGTAATGGAGCGCCGATCCGCCCGCTGCGGGCGTGTCGGACGCGAGGGACCCAAGTTCCCCCTGACGCATGCGGAGACCAGCATGCACCGACGCGATGTGGACTTCGCACGTGAGCTACGACCGCTGCCTTCTTTTGCTCCTCGCGGTCGGGCCGAAAAGGAAAGCAAAGGCCGGTACTAATCCAAAACTGACGTTAGAACGTCGCGGACCGACTGCTAGCGAACGTCGCTTCAGGGCCGACCACCGTCAGATGCGTCCCTGCATCGAACGACGCCGCGCCGTCCCTTCGCGAGCGGCGTCAGCGTATACCTTATGCAGAAAGGTACTCAGGCTTGAAGGCTTTGCTCAGCAACACCGCAGCGAAGAGCGACGGCCCAGTCGTGCCGTCCGTTCTCCGTCGCGATTGCCGACGCAGCATCCCAGTCATATTCGATGGCGCGAAATTCACCGCCCAATTCGATCCGACGAATGCGTATCGCGCGTGAGGCGAGCGCATCTCCATTCGATGAGGTAAAGGTCGGTCATCTTCATAAGTCTGAAGGCCAACGCTGCCCGGATTCACAATAAAACGCCCGCCATCGAGTTTCATCGAACGCTGTATGTGAGTATGACCGCAAAGAATCGGGTTCGAAGCCGCGTTCCCGGCGCGACATTCGACTTCTTCCGGCGTCGCCTCCCTGCATCCGCATGGGTTACTGTTTCCAAAAGATAGGTCAAGTCGTCTTCGGGCGTCCCGTGGACCAGCAGAACGTCTTCGCCAACAGACAGCGTGCTGGGCAAACTTGCGATCGAGTCTAGTTGATCCGGGCGCAGGTGGTCGAGCGCCCAGCGGTCGGATTGGCCCACACGCTCAAGATCGTCGGCAAGTACCTGCCTTTCATGACTGCCCCGGATAGTGGGAAGACCAAGAGGCATTAACCGGTCTGCCGTCTCGCTTGGACAAAGCGCGCCAGAAAGGATGTCGCCGAGGTTAACAATCAGGTCAACACTGTGTAAACGAATATCCTCCAGCACGGCGTCGAGCGCGGCGAGATTTCCGTGGACATCAGATAGCAGGATTTTCATAGCAGCAACAAATGAGAGGCGACGATAACCAGATTGTCACCAATCTGGAAGCGTCGGTCCGGTGACGGGTTGTGGCCGACCAGCGCAAGACGTTACGACGGGTTGTTGGCTACGCTGCCATGCACCGTGCATCGGTCAACCTCACCGATCCCCGAAGCCCACCGCGACGGCGCAAAAGCAGTGAATGCCGTCGCGAAATGCTGAAAGTTTGTTGTTAGTTAAGTGGCCCGCTTATGTCTATGCTTTTGAGGCCACCCTGAACAGACCGCCGGGCCGAGTGGCATGCCAATCCTTTATAGGAAAGGGAGCGATGTCGCCCAATACATTGTCAATGCGTGCGCCCCACTGTGCGCGCAGGCTACCTGCTGTGTCTGTCATCGTCTCCCTTCTGGGTCTTTCGTGCGCCGCGCCGGTGGTCGCCGCTGGCATCCTGCCGCAAGGGGGCGCCTATGTGAGCGGCAACGGCTCCATTGCCACGTCCGGCGATACGCTCACTGTCACCCAGACGGGCTCAACGCGCGGAGTGATCGACTGGAACCGCTTTTCGATTGGCCGGAACAACACCGTCAACATCAACAACGGCAACGGCGCGACGCTCAATCGCGTGACAGGCGGCACGCCGTCGATGATCCTCGGCAAGCTGAACGCAACCGGCAGCATCTACCTGATCAATCCGCAAGGCATAGTGGTCGGACCGCAAGGCGTGGTCACGACGGGCGGTCGCTTCGTTGCCTCCACACTCGACACCGACAACGCGTCGTTCATGGCCGGCGGCCCGCTCACGTTTTCCGGCCAGTCGACGCAACGCGTGGTGAACCTCGGCAACATCGGCTCGACGAACGGCGACGTGCTGCTGATCGCCGCGAGCGAAGTCGACAACTACGGCAACATCAGCGCGCCGAACGGCACCGCCGAGATCGCGGTGGGCAACAAGGTGCTGTTGCAGGACTCGTCCAGCTCGCAGCAGATGTTCGTGCAGACCGCGAGCGGTGGCGCGATCGTCAACACGGGCGCGATTGAAGCGGCGCAGGTGAATCTGCAGGCCGTCGACGGCAACATCTATGCGTTGGCCGGCAACGCCGACGTCCTACGCGCGACCGGCACCGCGGTGCGCGACGGTCACGTCTGGCTCGTCGCGGGTCCGAAAGGACAGGTGATTCTCGCAGGCAACATCGCCGCGAAAAACGCCGACGGCAAAGGCGGCACGGTCGATATGGACACGGGTCTCTTCACGTTCTGGGGCGACTTTGCGAAGGTCGTCGCGGGTCAGTGGAACGTCACCCTGCCCGCGTACACGTTCGACAACGGCGCGTCGCGTTCTTTCACGCGCAGCCTCAACGACGGCACATCCATTTCGGTGACGACCACAGGCGCCAACGGCCAGAGCGGTGACCTCGTCGCAGATCAGAGCATTCAGTGGAACGGTGGCGCATCGCTCGCGCTGCACGCGGCACATAGCCTGACGGTCAGCCCGGGCGTCACGTTGAGCAACCAGGGCAGCGGCGCGCTGACACTGCGCGCGGACGCAGCGAGCGTGAACAACGGCGGCAGCATCACGAACAACGGCACCATCGACTGGTCGCAAAG
>Ga0268255_10001940_pt1 | contig 11281 bp, 8 predicted proteins | sample AgamicOrMarz_FD_200256 | JGI IMG/M metagenome (GOLD analysis project Ga0268255, IMG submission 200256) | Agave microbial communities from Guanajuato, Mexico - Or.Ma.rz (v2) (version 3) | ecosystem: Host-associated > Plants > Phyllosphere > Phylloplane/Leaf | place: Guanajuato, Mexico | collected...
ACGCCAACGCCGACCTGCAAGTCCTCAGCTTCACCGGTCGCGAAGCCCTCAACGAACCGTTCCGTTTCGACCTCGAACTGGTCAGCGCCCGCCCCGACCTGAAGCTCGAAGAGCTGCTGCACAAGCGTGCCTGTCTGACCTTCGGCGCCACCGGAGAAGGCAAAATTCACGGCCAGGTCTATCGCATCGAGCAGGGCGACTCCGGCAAGACCCTGACCCGCTACAGCATCAGCCTGATGCCGCAACTGGCCTACCTGCAGCACAACCATGATCAGCAGATCTTCCAGCAACTGACGGTGCCGAAAATCATCGCCCAAGTGCTGGAAGATCGCGGCATTCTCTCTGACGCCTACAGCTTCCAGCTCGGCGCCGAGTACCCGGAACGCGAGTATTGCGTGCAATACGACGAGTCCGACCTGCACTTCATCCAGCGTCTGTGCGAAGAGGAAGGCATCCACTTCCACTTCCAGCACAGCAGCAGCGGCCACAAACTGGTGTTCGGCGACGATCAGACGGTGTTCCGCAAACTGAAGCCGGTCAGCTACCAGCAGGACTCCGGCATGGCCGCCGAGAAACCGGTGATCAAGCGCTTCAACCTGCGCCTGGAAACCCGCACCACCCGCGTCAGCCGCCGCGACTACGATTTCGAAAAACCCAAGCTGCTGCCCGAAGGCGCGGTCAAATCCGAATTCGCCCCGGACCTGGAAGACTACGATTACCCCGGCCGCTTCACCACCCGCGGGCGCGGCAAGTTCCTCTCCACCCGCGCCCTCGAACGCCATCGCAGCGACTACAAACTCGCCGAAGGCAAAGGTGATGATCCGACCCTCACCAGCGGCCATTTCCTCACGCTCGCCGAACACCCGCGCGCCGAGTGGAACGACCTCTGGCTGCTGCTGGAAGTCTTCCACGAAGGCAAACAGCCGCAAGTGCTCGGCGAAAACGTCACCAGCGACGTCACCGACAACAAAAGCGATTTCCACCAGGGCTACCGCAACAGCTTCCTCGCCACCCCGTGGGACGCGCACTACCGCCCTGCCCTCGAACACCCGAAACCGAAAGTACTCGGCAGCCAGACCGCCGTCGTCACCGGCCCGCCCGGCGAAGAAATCCACTGCGACCAATACGGCCGCATCAAAGTGCAATTCCACTGGGACCGCGACGGCCAGTCCGACGACAAAACCACCTGCTGGATGCGCGTCGCCAGCGGCTGGGCCGGAGCAGCCTACGGCGGCATTGCCATCCCGCGCATCGGCATGGAAGTCCTCGTCACCTTCCTCGAAGGCGACCCCGACCAGCCCCTCGTCACCGGCTGCCTGTACCACAAGGAAAACGTCGTCCCCTACGACCTGCCGGCCAACAAGACCCGCAGCACCTTCAAAACCCTCAGTTCCCCGGGCGGCAAGGGTTACAACGAATTCCGCATCGAAGACAAAAAAGGCGCTGAACAGATCTACATCCACGCCCAGCGCGACTGGGACGAAAACATCGAACACGACCAGAAAATCCGCGTCGGCAACGAACGCCACGACACTGTTGAAGCCAATGTGCTGAGCGAGTTCAAGGTCGAAGAGCACCGCATCACCCATCTGGACCGCATCAGCGAAATGCGCGCGGATGATCACCTGACAGTGGGTGTGACGCAGCATGTGAAGGTGGGGACTGGGCAGTTTGTTGAGGCTGGCAACGAAATCCATTACTACGCCGGCCAGCGAGTCGTGGTCGAAGGCGCCATGGAGCTGACCGCGAAGGCTGGCGGCAGCTTCGTCAAGGTCGATGCGGGTGGCGTGACCATCAGCGGCGCTGAGGTGAAGGTCAATACTGGCGGCTCGCCCGGGGTGGGCACGCCGGCGGCGCCGTTGTTGCCGGGGCCGATGAAGGTTGTGGATGCGGATAAGGCGGGGAAAGTCCCTGTCCCGCTGCCCAAACGTCTGAATGAATCTGGAATAACGCCGTTGTGCGGCAAGCAAAGCAACGGCGCCTGCAGCCGTAAGGATTGCACATGCATGTGAAAGCGCTCAGCGCACTCCTCGAAGCTCCACGCCATGGGTTCGTTGATTTACCGAGAGAAAGCTCTGAATCAACAGTGTGTTTCATTATTGACCCGGTTCGACAGCCTGACGCGATGAGCCGCCTTTATCGTGTTGGCGAACCGGTGGTAGATGCACAGAGCCTGTTCCTCAAAACCGCCTTCGCTGAGATCGCCGCTGACGGTCCGCTCTGGATCACCGCGCCGTGGGGCAGTCGCCTTGCGGCTGAGGCAGCAAAGCTGTGCGAGGAAAATTTCTCTGGCATTGCCATTACCACAGCTGATTCTGACAAAGCGCTCGCCCATGCGCGCTGGCTCTTGCGCGCTAATGATGGCTCTGGCGGACAAAGCCTGCTGAGCTACCACAAGCCAAGCCTGTGGGCCGCGCTGGCCTATACCGCTGGCGACAACTCTCATCAGCTGTTCGGCCCTTGGCAGCACGTATACAGCCCAGCGCCGGTTCATTTTGGGCGCAATAAAGGTCCATGGCTCAGTTGGCGCGCCGTCTCGGAAGTCGAATGGCTGGGCGATACTTCAGTGTTCAGCCTGCCGCCATCCGCGGCGAACGTTCAAGAGCATTTGGGTTGGATTTATTGGGCAGATGAACATCACGCAGATTACGGCGAGCCGAGCGATGAGCATCTGCCCAACCTTGTGGCAAACCTCAATGTGCTGGTTGCCCACAATATTTACGAAGGCCGTCACTTGCTGAAGCTGGGGTCAATCACAAATGGCCCACTGCTTGAAACACAGCCACAGGCAATGGCCATCCTGCAATCCAGGGAAGAGTCGTTCATCAAAGTACAGCAGCTGCAGCAACTCACCACCAGCGTTGCTTGATGAACCCGTCCGTTAAGAATGAATGGAAGCGAAATGGATACTGAAATCTCAGAAGCAACAAAGGTAGATCGCGACAGCTCTGCGGCAACTGCCTCAGCCCCGTCGACACCGGTTGAAACGAAACCTGCCTTGGAGCTTGATCCTCAGCCTGTAATGCCTGCCAGTTGCCCCAACGCGTTCGACAAAGTGGAAACGGCTTGCTCGACAAGTTATGGCGAGGTGATCTACGCAACCAAGGAAAGAATGTTCTATCTGCTGCCTGAACGCGCTGCAAGCTCGATCAAAGAAGCGATGAATGAACTTGAGCAACATATCAGCGCAAGCAAGTCTCCTGAGGAACGTTTAAAGGGGATGAACACCGCGGGGTTGCTCGAGTACTTCCTCGAACCCAAGTTGTCAAACTTCCTGCAAGGTGAACAGAAAAGCCGAATGCTGGAAATCGAAGCTCAGGAGCCGGATATTGCGCAGCCAACCATGGCCATGCGCTTGAAATCCGTGAGCCGTGACGCCCGAAATTCAGCGGCGCTGGAGAAGTTGCCGGATCAGAGTGAGTACGCACGGAACCGGGCACTGGCCGGTCAGCAACAGGCTAGCCTGCTTGAGGCCAACTCCGAGGGGCAAAAGCTGCAACGACTCTACAACGAGTGGAAGAAGCTGAAGGCTTTAGCAATAGAGCAAGCCAAGATAGCTGGCTATATCTATGAAAGTGGCAACCTGTTTTCGCCCGGTGCTCTTGAGGCTAGAACTCGTGTTCAGACCTATCTGAAAGCCCGTGCGGCACTCACAGCCAGCGGCAAGCTGACTACTCTCAAAGAAGAAGATTTCAAGAAGAACAAGAAGGCGTATCTGGACGCCACAAACTGTGTGATCGATGGCAAGGCCCGGATGTGCGGTTATTTGAACGATGTGGCCAACGAACGCAAAAAAATCGAAAAAGACTTTGCTGCCTATATCGATTCGATTTTGAAAGTCGCCGACTATGGCTTGGCACTTCCTGAGTTTGCCCTCATTCCTGACACAGGCGAAATCAGCGCAGGTATCGAGAAATTCAAATCATATCTCGAGATGGAACAGCGGCAGGTCAAACTGGCTGAACAAATCCGCACCAAATACAAAGCCTGGATTGACGCCAGCGGCCAAAACGTAGCGGCACCAGCGGGCATCGTGCAGGCTGAAAAAACCGAGTGGCAGCGCATTCAACAAGAGCGCATGAAGCTTCGCGATGATGCAGAAGCCGCTGTAGCCGCAGCCCTACCACTGCGCCATCTGTTGTGGGAGCCAGAGCAATTTCAGCCGAAACCGGAAGAGCGCCTGGTCAAGGCTGGCTTTCCGTTGCGCGAAGTGGCGCTTTTCAATAGCCCCAACAGTCCGGTCAAGCATTTGAGTCTGCTTAATCTGGAAGGCATTGAAAAAGCCTTGAAAAAAGACGTAAGCGCGCTCGGTGCTACTGCAAGCAAAGACCTGCAGAAACTTCCCGGCAACAGCAACGGGAAAGCGCAAACTGACACAGACGATAACCCTTTCCATGAATGGCTACGCCTCGAAGGCGCGATCGCCATCAAGGATCAGGAAAGCAACTGGTTCGATGAAAAAGGCTGGTTCGATGTAGAACTCTTCCATTTCTATCTCAAGTCGAAAAAACTGACAGTGGATACTATTGAGGACGCAGGCGCCCGCAAAGACTGGGGGCTGCGCCTTCGGCAGCTGCTGTTCAAAGAAGAAGTTCGAAGTTCGTTGCGCCTGTTCGATAACAGTCCTCAAGCACAATTGGTTCGTTGCCTCACGCCACCACAGTCCTCCATCCACACTGGAACCAAGGTCACTGGTCCGAGCTTCAGCGTCACCGATAACTTCAAGGCCTCTGCCAAAGCCGAAGCCAGCCTTGGGATTGACTTGGCACGCGGTGAAGTTGAGTTGATGAAGATGGATCTGCCGGGTAAAGATCAAGCAAAAGACATCCTGATCCCGTACCTGGATTACGAGAAAAACCGCAAAAACCTGAATCTCGGCAGGTTTTCGATCCATTTGGGCGCTAGAGCGTGGGGCTACACAGGCGCTACCCTCCTCCTCTCCTCCAGCGTGCAGTTGGGACGTGCAAACGTACAAGGCGGCCTCAATCTTCCGGAAATCACCGATGCAAAACGTCCGGAGACCACCAATGCCGTAGCAACTACAACTAGAAGCGAACCTGTTCTGGCGGGCGACGCCGCGAAAGTACGGGTTGAAGATGGGGCTAAAGCCCAATTCAATCTCTTTGCAGGAGTTCAGGCTGGGATTCTACTGACAGGCGCCTTGAACTGGGCTCCGCCGAAAGATATCGCTGTGTTGCGCACCGCCCCTTCGCCCGGCATGGCGAACACCGTCAACAACGCGAAAGCTAGCCAATGGGCGAGCCTGGCCAGACTCACAGCAGGCTTTACTGCCGCGTATGGGCTGGGTACTACGGCAGATATTGGGATCTCCTTGCATGAAGGCCGCTTCATCATGCGGTTCAAGGCTTCCGTCATCGTCGGCGCTGGCGTCGGCGGCGAATTTCAATTTGAAGTAGGCTATGACGGTGTTACTGACTTGATTAACTTGCTGCGACGGGAAATGCATAAAAATCAGGATAAATCGCTAATTTTTGTGACGGACGAAGCCGCCGACTACATCGACAAACTAAACTTTCTTGGCGCTGCCGGGATGGAAGTGGCGATGACTTACATGCAAGGCGTTGATATGGTGATGTCGTTATATGAGGCGTTAACCGGGGGCGGCAGAGGAGCAATTATCGCTCATACGATTATGAATTATCATAATCAAGCTGAGTTAGACCAATGGATCTTGGCAGCGACTCCAGGTGCGCTTGGCCCAATGTTGATGACATTGATTTCCGCGCCGGAGAAATTCAAGATTTCGGAATATGGAGCGCCTAGTGCAAGCTCTAAAGCCACAGAAAAGTCTTATACAAAAGACCAGTGTCAACTGCTTCAGCAGCAGGCTGTTGAGCGCATACTAGGATTGATTGTCCGCCAAGCGGAAAAGCAAGGAACAATAACCCTTGCCCAAGCACAATTTGAAGAAGCATGCATGAGCATGAATCGGTTCGGAACCAAAGCCGCAGACGAAGCAGAACAGCTATATTGCGAGAATCGACTGCATATGGACAATTTCATGTCAGAAGCAATTCTGCGACTGCACGACGATGCGAACGACGAAATGCGTGCCCGGTATAAAGCGCACGTGAACCTTTTAGGCGCGAACCTAGATGGCTTTTGTCACAGAACCCGATACTACGGACAAACTTTTGTTCCTGGCGGAAAAGCAAAATATGTCCCTCCAGCTAAATACATCAAGGGATAAAAAATGTCGCGCACACTTATATATATAGCAACCGCAATTGCAACCCTCTTATCAAACAATGTACTTGCCGAGCTTACACCAACTCAGCAGGCCGCAAAAACTCGTGGGATAATGCTTTTCAATCAATACAAACCAGCAGAGCTGGAACTTCGCATAGCAGCCGAAGCGGGCGATGCGGAAGCACAATTCTATTTAGCTGACGAGCTTCGTCAAAAAAAACAAGGAATGACTGTCGAAGCGCAAAAATGGTACGAGGCATCAGCATCACAGGGTGATTATTATGCGATGTTTAAACTCGCCACCGTATCGGAAGACCTGTGCTCGGTTGTCAACCAATGTCCTGCTAGTAGTAAAAAACCAAGTGACTGGCTAGATTTATTGATAAAAACTGCTACGCCTCGCGCTTTGGGTGGCGACGGCGAAGCGATGGCTGTGCTTTACAACGCGACTGCAGAGTTGGATTGGTTGCAGAAATCAGCAGCGGCTGGATATGCGCCGTCACAGTGGTTGCTCGCTAATCGTTACGCCGAGGGGGAAGGCACATTTTTGCTACCTTGGAAAAGAAAGAGTGCCGAGGAGGAGTTGCTAAAGGCTGCTTCGGAAGGAGGTTACCCTCCTGCAATGATCGAATATATTTCGATTCTTTCCCAGCGAAATGATCTGGCAGGTGTTCGGCATTGGTGGGAAGAAGCGGCGAAAACCGGTTATCAAAATGCCGTCGCAACCTATGGTGCATATCTTTCCCACACGCCCGACAAAGTTGGCTACCCCGTCGATTTGATCAAGGGCTACGCACTGGTCTCTTTGCTTAAAGAATTGGATGGCGGTGGAAACGTTCAAGTCTATGTGGAAGGGAAGCTTCCTAAAATTGCTGCAAAAATGACATCGAACCAGATTGAGGAAGCGGAAAAATATGCAATTGAGTGGAAGGCCACCCACCCGCCCCTTTCTTTCTTTCCAAGGAAATTAGGTTTTTAATTAGTAATGAAGCAGAATGCAAGAAATAACCGGTACGAGGCTAATCTTCCCCAATTAGAACAATCGACAGCCTTGTCGTCCGTGCTCTGCCGTATCGTTTTCAAAAGTTTCACAAAGACCGATATACCAGCTAAACAACTGCAACCGAGAAACAACTTAGCACTTACACTACCAAAAGTGATCACCACTACGCTTATTTTATTAACGTTAGCGTCGCCCCAGTCACTGGCGCTTACGAACGAACAATCTCAGGCAAAAATCAAGGGCATTGAACTATACAATCAACACAAAGCCATCTCCGCAATTGAAACATTACAAATAGCAGCCGAAGGCGGTGATGATGAAGCACTTTACTATTTGGGAGAATCTATAAGAAAAAACAACAGATACATGACTCAAGAAGCGCGAAAGGCTTACGAGGAGTCAGCAAAAAAAGGCAATATTTACTCTATGATTCGGCTCGGCGGCGCGGATCAAGATTTGTGCGTGACTATGAACAACTGTTCTTCCTCTGAGCAATCGCCTAAAGATTGGATGAACAAAGCCAAAAACCTTGCTACAGATCAGGCATCTCATGGTGACGCTGAGTCGATGTACCTGCTATGGGAGATAACAGGAAACGATGAATGGCTTGAAAAGTCCGCAGAAAAAGGTTTTGCATTAGCGCAATTTCGTTTAGCGACCAAGTACCAAGAGGGGGGAGGGACATTCCTACTACCCGCTAGCAGATCAGATGAAATCGAAAAATGGATGAAAGCCGCTGCAGAGAATGGTTATCCTCCAGCCATGATGGGATTTGCCGCTACCAGGATTGAAAAAGCCGATTTTTCATCATTTAGAAAATGGAATGAAAAAGCTGCAGCCTCAGGCTATGCATCTGCAGTTTTTGGTTACGCTTCATATATTGGCGAAGCTGAACCAAAATACGGATTCGAATCAGACCCGGTAAAGTCATACGCACTATTGTCGAATCTACTGGAGCTTGATGGTGGTGGAAACGTAATAAACAACGTTAACGACGTATTGCCGGAAGTAGAAAAAAAGCTGTCAAAAGAGCAATTAGAAAAAGCAAAAGAACTCGCAAAAACGTGGAAGGCCACTCACCCACCGCTCTCGTTTTTTCCAGATAAGTTAGGGTACTGAAATTTAGCAGTACAGCCTTATCATTAATTTTTTTCGAGCACGTCAAAGCCCGTACCCTAATGATTCATATCGCAAACGACAAATGCCCGAGACAAGGGAAAAGCAACCGTAAATAACTCAGCTCATGTTCACATCGGTTAACTCGGCCTTAACGCCACAGTCAGAGACTCCATATCACCGCACACCCTCAGCTCTCCCCCGCTGACGTCCAGTGCGGCAGGCTCGTTCGGCTTCGTGCCGGGCGCCTATCCGTTACGCTGGAGTCTTCTCATGAACATTCGTCCCTTCCTACTCACCGCCACCCTCGCCTGCAGCTCATACGCCGCACTGGCCCAAGCCAACGACACCTCCGCCACATCGAATCAAGCACCCTACCAATACGGCATGCCACTACACGTGGCGAAGGTGCTTTCGCTAACCGAGCCGCCGACCCTCGAGTGCAAAGTCATCACCGCCGACATGAAATACATCGACAACACCGGCAAGCCCGCACAAATCAGTTACAGGAAATTATCTGACGCTTGCAGTCAACAGAACTGACAGACGCTTCTGATTTTCCGGTTCGCCATAGGCGTGGGGTGGCTCCGGCGGTTATGCTCGGGGCCTTCCCTACTGCCGCAAGGATTGGCCATGCAGTTGTCGTTCCGCACGTTGTCGAGCTTCACTTCAATCCTGTGTGTTCTGCTGGCACTGGTCTGGGGATTTTTTCCGGAGGTGTTGCTGGCGATCTGGAGTATTGGCTATTCGGAAGGCACTGGCGTAGTCGCAAGGCGCAGCGCGGTGCTGTTTGCGGCGTTGGGGGTGATGTTTTATTTGCTGCGCAATGCTCCGCCGTCAGCGGCACGCAGTGCACTGAGCACTGGTTTTATCGTCGGCTGTTTCGGTTTGGCGGCGTTGGGTTTTGGCGAATGGCTCAATGGCCATGCCGGCCCCGGGATTTTGCTCGCGGTGCTAGTCGAGTTCGCGCTGGGCCTTGGTTTTGTACAGGCCCGGCGCGTGACGGTCGAATTGGGTGAAACGCTGGGTTAAACCGCTCGAGAACGAGCGCTGGTTTGATGCGTATTGGTTTGTTGCGCGAGATCGGATCGCAGGCCTGCGACCAGGTTGTTGATTTCACGGCAGCTGTTCAAGCGGCTGGCGTCGATGCCGCTGACGTAGAGATCGGCTTGGTCGGTTCGATGGTCGCCAAACACTTTGACGGACATCGACAAGTCGGGCGACAGCGTGCACTGGCAGCGTTTCGGCAAGAAACTGCTTTCAATGATATTGCGTAATTCCAAGGCAGATAAAAACATGGCGAACCCTCTCCTTTCTGTGCGATTGCCAATCAAGTATTCACGCTGACCCTTCGCTGCGCCTTCACGGGTGTGCCCCCGCTGTGTCCGTGGTGCGGCAAGTGGTGGTACTGCGAAATGCCCATTGGAGTGTAGGCGCCCAAATCCGGTGCGCCTCACCGAAAGAACGCATAAAACGTGCCTTTGATCGGCTCGTTTCGCTCCCTTCAAAATCAAGCACTTGGGAAAGTGGCCAGTATTGTGCTATTTGCAAAATGCATGAACCGACCATCCGTCTCCTGCAATCTGCAACTTTGCGCGAATTTGCTTTCGAGGGCCATGACGGCAAGAATGCATTCAGATGCAATTCAACCCGCACGGAGGCTTCCATGAATTCCTTGAGTATTTGCGCGATCACCGGCCTGTTGATCGCCAACCTTTCCACCCTCGCCCACGCCGCCAAACTCGAAGACGTCGCGCCGTATCCCAAAGCCGAAGCCGGGTTTACCCGTCAAGTCATCCATCTGCCCAAACAAGAGCAGGAAGAGAATTTCCAGGTTGAAATTCTCGCTGGCAAAACTCTGGAGGCGGATTGCAACCGTCAACGTCTGGGCGGTGTGCTCGATGAAAAGAACCTGCAAGGTTGGGGCTATCCGTTCTATCGCCTGGAAAAGGTCATCGGCCCGATGAGCACGATGATGGCCTGCCCGCCTGGCAGCAAGAAAAAGCGCGCTTTCGTTCCGGTCGTCGGTGATGGCTTCATGTTGCGCTACAACAGCAAGCTGCCAGTCGTGGTGTACGCGCCATCGGACGTCGAAGTGCGCTATCGCATCTGGTCGGCGTCGGAAAAAGTCGGCACCGCCCTGCAGGAATAACCCGAGCGCTTGTTACGCCGGCACGCCGCAAGCAGCGGCGCGTTCGGCGACATGGCGCAGACTGTCGAAGTTGATGTTGGCCCCGGAGTCGATGGCGACGAATGCCTGATCGCGAACGCCGCTGCGCGCCACGTACTGCTTGCTCCCCGCCACGGCCAGCGCACCTGAAGGTTCAGTGATCGAACGGGTATCGTCGTAGATGTTCTTGATCGCGGCGCAGAGCTCGTCATTGCTGACCGTGATTACCTCATCTACACAAAAACGGCAAACCTCAAAGCCATACGCGCCGATCTGCGCCACCGCTACGCCATCGGCGAAGGTGCCGACGCTCGGTAGAACCACCCGCTCGTCCGCACTTAAAGCCGCTTGCAGGCACGCCGAATGTTCGGATTCGACGCCGATGATCCGCACTTCCGGGCGCAGGTATTTGACGTAAGCCGCGATACCGGCGATCAAACCTCCGCCGCCGACCGGGATAAAGATCGCATCCAGCGCGCCTTGATGCTGGCGCAGGATTTCCATTGCCACGGTGCCTTGGCCGGCGATCACGTCAGGATCATCGAAGGGTGAAACGAACGTGCGTCCTGTCTGCTCGGCCAGTTGCAGCGCGTGGGCCAAGGCAAAGGGAAAACTCTCACCGTGCAGCAATGCTTCGGCACCGCGACTGCGCACCCCGAGCACTTTGAGCTCAGGGGTGGTAGACGGCATGACGATCGTCGCGCAGATGCCCAACTCCCGTGCCGCCAGCGCTACACCCTGCGCGTGATTACCCGCCGACGCAGTGATCACTCCCCGCGCTC
>Ga0268255_10001941_pt1 | contig 11281 bp, 10 predicted proteins | sample AgamicOrMarz_FD_200256 | JGI IMG/M metagenome (GOLD analysis project Ga0268255, IMG submission 200256) | Agave microbial communities from Guanajuato, Mexico - Or.Ma.rz (v2) (version 3) | ecosystem: Host-associated > Plants > Phyllosphere > Phylloplane/Leaf | place: Guanajuato, Mexico...
ACCGCGCCGTTGGTGATGCCGGAAGTGATTACCGGCCTGTCGCTGTTGCTGCTGTTCGTGGCGATGGCGCAGATGATCGGTTGGCCCCAGGAGCGTGGCATCGTCACGATCTGGATCGCCCATACCACGTTCTGTGCCGCCTATGTCGCGGTGGTGGTCTCGGCGCGCTTGCGTGAGCTGGACCTGTCCATCGAAGAGGCGGCCATGGACCTGGGAGCGCGTCCGTGGAAGGTGTTCATCCTGATCACCATCCCGATGATCGCCCCGTCGTTGGCGGCGGGGGGCATGATGTCCTTCGCGTTGTCCCTGGATGACCTGGTGCTGGCAAGCTTCGTCTCGGGCCCGGGTTCCACCACGTTGCCGATGGAAGTGTTTTCGGCGGTGCGCCTGGGGGTGAAACCGGAAATCAACGCCGTGGCAAGCCTGATCCTGCTGGCGGTATCGCTGGTGACCTTCCTGGTCTGGTACTTCAGCCGTCGCGCCGAGGAAAACCGCAGGCGCGCCATCCAGCAAGCCATCGAAGAAAGCGCCGCCGATTCCTGGAAACAACCCCAGGTGCGCCGGCCGGAGGCCGTATCGGCCTGACCAACGCAGGCCCCTGTGGGGGCGAGCCTGCTCGCGATGACGGTGTTTCAGTTGACGATGATGTCGACTGGTACACCGCCTTCGCAAGCATGCCCGCTTCCACTGGAGTTATGCGCTCCAGGGGGACATGCGGATGATTTCCACAAAGTTCATTGGCTTGAACCCCGGCTCTTGATCCACCAGGACATCGGTCTTCACATTGCCGAACGTCGTCTGTGGGCGATGCCGCAAGCCGTTGGCGAATGCGCAGATGATGCATTCTTTGAACCCCTCTCCACGGGGATGAGCATGCACCACGGCTTCACGCTGTGCCGCCGGAAAGGCCGCATAGTCCATGCCCAATACGTCCATTTCCACCCCGGCGGTCACCAAGGCAACGGTGGGGCGCAGGTGTTTTGGAATGCCCGGCGTGGTGTGCAGGGCGATGGACAGCCAAACCTGTTCGATGTCGTCATCGCTCAACCCATAGGGCTTGAGAAACGCTGCCGCGGCATCTGCACCGTCCACTTCAAAGCGTTCATCGTCGCTACGATGGCCTTCTACCAGGCCGATGTCGTGGAACATCGCACCGACGTACAGCAACTCCGGGTTGTAGGCCAGTTGCCGACGCTCGCCACTCAAGGCCCCGAACAGAAACACCCGGCGGGAATGGTGGTACAGCAGATCGGATTCAACGTCACGTATGTATTCGGTAGTGGCGCGGGCAAGGGCGCTGTCGGGGATTTTGATGCCTGCAATACTGTTCATGTTGCTCTCCTCTGGATGATGCGCCAGTGCGGCGCCGAGGGTACAAGTCTGTCTACCGGGGGCGTGGGGCAACAATCTTCCCGTGGCTGCGATCCTTGCCAATGAGCCTCGGTTTCTTGCCAACTGGCTTCCCGGTGACGGATTGGCTAGGGTCGCAGGCTGTGTTCCCGTTCAACTCGAAGGTAGGCATATTTCCATGGAGAAAACCGTTGCGGTCGTCGTGTTCGCGGGCGTCCAGTCGCTGGACGTCAGCGGGCCCATGGATGTGTTCTGTGAGGCCAATCGATTCCTGCCTCCAGAGGATCACTATCGGCTTGAGGTCATTGGCGTAGAGTCTGGAGCAGTGCCCTGTTCCAACGGTTTGTCCATCCATGCCCATCGTCACTTCACTGAGGCGAAGCAGGCATACGGTCTGTTGCTGGTGGCGGGTGGTCCGGATTTACCGTCCATGGATTTTGGAGTGGCATTCGATGACTGGTTGCGTGAGGCCTGCGGACGGGCACTGCGTTTTGGCTCAATCTGCAACGGGGCGTTCATGCTCGCCCGCGCCGGGTTGCTGGAGGGGCGGACGATCACTACCCATTGGGACGACGCCAGGGAGCTGGCGCAGCTGTACCCCTCGACCCGGGTCGAAGCGGATCGCCTGTACATGCAGGACGGCGCGCTCTATACCTCGGCCGGGGTTACGGCAGGGATCGATCTGTCATTATTCCTGCTGGCCCAGGACCATGGTCCGGACGTGGCACTGAGCGTTGCCAAGCGATTGGTGGTCTTTACCCAGCGCTCGGGCGGACAGTCGCAGTTCAGTCCGTTCCTCACGCCTCACGTCGAGACGACGTCCACCGTAGCCCAGGTACAGGCCCATGTGCTGGCGAACCTGAACGCCGACCTGACCCTGGCAGAGCTGGCCATTGCCGCGAAAATGAGTCAGCGCAACTTTTCCCGGGTGTTCACCCGGGAAGCCAAGGTCACCCCGGCGGAGTTCGTCGAGCGGGCCCGGGTGGACGCGGCGCGGGTCATGCTGGAAGGCACCCGCGCCCCGCTCAAGACGGTGGCCTGGCAGTGTGGCTTTCGCGACGCCCAGCACATGCGCAATGTCTTCATTCGCAGGCTGGGGGTAACGCCACAGCAATTCAGGCTTAATTTCGCAGCGATGGTCTAGCCATTCACTTCTTCAACGCGTCATGGGCTTCCAGTGCCCGAAGGGAATAGATGTACGCCGCACCGGCATTCAACGACACCGCGGTGGCCAGGGTGGCGGCGATTTCTTCGCGGGTGGCGCCGGCCTTTATGGCCGCATCGGTGTGCACGCCGATGCAGCCGTCACAGCGGGTCGTGATCGCCACGGCGATGGAGATCAGTTCGCGGGTCTTGGCATCGAGCACGTTGTTTTCGGCCGAGGCTTCGTCCAGGGCCATGTAGGCCTTGACCATTTTCGGGTTGCTCTTGCCCAGGGCGCCGAAGGCACTCTTGATGGTGGGCAGCAGTTCGGACCAGTTGTTGAACATTGCGTTGGCTCCCTTGAGGTGGTTGGGTGGAACCCTTGTAGTCTTGACCAGCAAATGGCGATCAGGCCTGCTGGCCGACGAAAGACATCCAGCGCTTCCCGGTTCAGGGCGCTGTCCTGGCCGGCAATAACTTGAGCGTGTCACGGGTGTTGGCCATCACTTCTTCCTCGGCCAGGTGCGCCTGGTGATACAAGCCTTCGATGTAGGCGTCGGCTTGGTCCGCGTAATACTTGTCGAACGGTACGCCGCTCTGGCCGACGGGATTGATGGTGAGGCTGTGGGTCGGGTCGGCGAAGTCGATGATGCGTCGTGTGGACGGGCCGTAGGTCACCGGCCAGGGCGCCGGGCCGATCCTGGCTGAAAGATTGTTGGGCACTTCATGGGTGCCGGGTGCGGCGAACGGGCCGATATTGAAGATCCGGTCCAGTGGCTTTTGCATGCCCAGCGGGTGACCATGGGTCAGCGTATGGGCCTTGCCCCACTGCCATTGCGTGGCATCGTCACCCAGGGTGGCCCTCAGGTGCGCGAGACTTTTGCTCCAGGCGATCTTCACCGTGTCGGCCCGGGTTTCCGTGCCCAGGGTGGTGCGGTCGTCCCACCACGGCGAATCCCTGGACGCGGCCAGGCGTGGCAGCGCTGCATCGATCACTCGGGTCGAGAGCGTGGTGTCGAAGAAGTTATCCCCTAGCTCGTCATGCAACGCAGCATCGGCCAGGTTGAACAGAAATTGGTTGAAGAGCGTGGCGCTGATGGAATCCACCGGATAGTCGCCCTGCCACTGGGCCAGTTGCTCCATCCATTTGCGTTCCTGCGGATCGCTGACCACGTCTCGCAACACCGGCAGCAAAGGCGCCAGCAAGCGCGGGCCATAGGCTGTGGTGGTGCCCAGTTGCAGTCTGCGGGTGGTGTCGATGTCCCACTTCGCCTGCTTGTCGCCGAGCTGGAGATCGAGTTGCTGGCCGCGATCGGCCGGGTTGTAGTAACCCGGGATTTCGATGCCACTGGGCGACACCGGCTGGAAATTCGCCGAGACGATATAGCCGCGGGCAGGGTTCTCTTCCTGGGGGTTATTGCTGAACGGATAGAAACCGTCCTTTTCCGCTTCCGGGCTGCTGCCATCGAGGATGAAACCGGGCTTCACGCCGGCCGCTCTCCTGGGCAGTTGCGCCGCAGCCCACCAACCAATATCACCCTTGGCGTTGGCCCAGACCACATTCAGCCCCGGCGCATGAATCTTGGCCGATGCGCTTCGAGCCTTGGCCAGTGTGTCGGCGCGGTTGAGCTGATAGAAAGCGTCGAGGATCGGGTTGCGGCTTTCCAAAAAGCCCCACCACATGGCAATCGGCGTCTTGCCGGCGTTGGCCCCCAGGGCATCGTTGACGATCGGACCGTGGGGCGACTGGCGCAGCACCAGGGTCACCGGCGCCTGGCCCTTGACCGCGATCTGTTGCTCGCTGCGGGTCATGTCCACCCATTGATCCCGATACCAGACCTGTTCGGGGTTGTCCGGATTGATCTTCTCGGCGATCAGGTCCAGGTCGTCGTTCTGGAACATGGTGATGCTCCAGCCAAAATCGGTGTTCATGCCCAGCGTCGCGAATGGCATCAAGGCCTGGTAATGCCCATAGAGCTCGAAGCCCGGCGCCGAGAGATGCGCTTCGTACCACACCGATGGCGCGGAAAAGCGGATATGTGGATCGCCCGCCAGCAATGGTTTGCCGCTGTGGGTGCGGCTGCCGGAGACCACCCAGGCATTGCTTCCCTCGAACTGCGGCAGGCCATTCCCCACCAGCGCCTGCTCGCTCAGGCGGGCCAGGGCATTGAGGTCTTTCCAGTCGCCCGTGGCCAGGTGCTGGTCGGCTTTGCGGTGCGCGCCCAGGGCGCCCTTGGGCTGCCAGTCGAGGTCGAAAATATCCAGGTAGCCGGCACCCAGTTGATCCCGCACGTAAGTCAGCAGCGGCTCGGTACGAAAGGCGGCGGCGAAGCTGTACGCCATGTAGCCGGTGATGCTGACGGTGTCTTCGGCGGTGAAAGGACGCTTGGGAATGCCCAGCACATCGAACTCTATCGGCCGGGCATGGCTATCCTGATAGCGGTTGATGCCGTCGAGATACGCCTGCATGGCGATCCAGGCCGGGGATTGCGGGTCCTGTTCGGCCACGTAGCGGGCGGCGCGCTCGCGGATACGCAGGCTGCGCATCAGTTTATCGGTGTCGAGCAGTTTCGGTCCCAGCACCTCGGCGAGCTCGCCTCGTGCGAGGCGACGCATGACTTCCATCTGGAACAGCCGGTCCTGGGCATGGACATAACCCAGCGCACGGTACAGGTCGGTTTCGTTCTCGGCGCGGATATGGGGCACGCCGCGTTCGTCGTAGCGCACGGTCACCGACCCTTGCAGCCCCTGCAACTGCACCGTTCCCTGGCGGGTGGGTTGCTTGCTGTAGAGGTAGCCGCCCGTGACGATGATGGCGGTGACGACCAGTGAAAGGAGTGCGATGAGGCTGCGTTTCATGGTGCTTCCTTATGCCGATGACGCGCTGTTCAATCCCTGTTTAACATGCTGCAGTGTGTCGGCGCATCGTTCCTCGGAGGTATTCCAGGCGAGGCCTAGGGTTTGGCTGAAGTGTCCTCGTTCCACGGGCAATAGCACCCCACCGCCAGCGTATGGGTTGCATTGACCGCCCGGCCGATGCTCAACGCTTCGAGAATAGGCTCGATGAAGCTGTTGCTCGAATTGCAGGTCAAGCCTTCGCTGTAGGGGCCGAAATACGCCAGCGCGCCACTGCGATCCCAGATCGCCACGGCCGGGCTGGCGGGAATCTGGCCTGAGCCTGGCAGCGCCGCAAGGGGCTTGAGGCTGCTCAGCGTCGCTGGCAGTTGGCCCTGGCTGGCGGTTTTCTGTACGCCATAGAACTCGACGCCCTGCGGCACGTACTTGTCGATCAGTTCAGCAAGATGTTGTTGATTGCCGACGTTGCACGGGCAAGACGGGTCCCAGAAGTGCACCAGGCGGATCGGGCCGGGGCCGGCCAACTCATCGGGCAAGCGCAGGGGATCGCCGGAAAACACCGCCGTGTGCTGGCTGAAAGCCCGCAGGAAACGGCCCTGGAACCAGTCATAAGCGAGCCACAACACCACGGCGCACCCGAGGGTGAGCAGGCCGGCAAGCAAGGTCGTGCGGTGGGATGGGCGCATGGAGTCGATCCTCTGGAGCCGCGTAGCTTGCCATGCCTGCCCCGACAGATGAATATCACAGGTCTATAAAGTCCGTTTTGGCGCCCTGCGCTTTTGCCTGGAATACCGATGCCCGCCACTTTCGACCCCGATCACCTGCGAGCCAGCCTGCAGTCCCTGTCCCAGTGGCAGCCGCTTTCCGAGCAGGCGCAGGCCTACCAGCACTTCTATGGCCTGGATTTTCCCCAACGCAGCCTGCGCAAGGGGCTGGGGCGCTTCGAGGTCGGCGGATATGAGCTGGTCGGCCAGGTCTGGTGGCCGGAAAAAGCCGTGGCGACGTTGTTTGTGTTCCACGGCTATTACGATCACATGGGGCTGTACCGGCACTTGATCGAATGGGCGCTGGAGCAGAAGTTTGCGGTCATCGCCTGCGATCTGCCCGGCCATGGATTGTCCAGTGGCGAGCGCGCCAGCATCGGTGATTTCGCCGAGTACCAGGCCACATTGCAGGGCCTGCTGGCCGAAGCCGCGACGCTGGGCCTGCCACAACCCTGGCACCTGTGCGGGCAAAGCACCGGCGGGGCGATCGTGGTCGACCATGTGCTGAACCAGGGCGAGCACAGCCCGGCCCAGGGCCAGGTCATCCTGCTCTCGCCCCTGGTACGGCCTCGGGCCTGGGGCTGGTCGCGCCTGAGCTACTACTTGCTCAAACCCTTCGTGACCGGCATCGCCCGGCGCTTCAGCGAAAATTCCACCGATCCCGGTTTCCTGCCGTTCCTGCAAGCCGATCCGTTGCAACCGCTGCGCCTGCCGACCGCCTGGGTCGGTGCGTTGGCGCAATGGATCAAGCGCATCGAAGCCGCGCCGACCAGTGCACGCCAGCCGTTGATCGTGCAGGGACAGGCAGACATGACGGTGGATTGGAGGCACAACCTGCAAGTGCTGAGCGGCAAGTTCGATCGGCCCCAGGTGCTGATGTTGCCCGAGGGCCGGCATCACCTGGCGAATGAAGCACCGGGGATGCGGCGGGAGATGTTTGGGTTTCTGACCAAGCGGATGAGCCGGATCCGGCGCTGACTGCGCAAGCGCCATCGCGAGCAGGCTCGCTCCCACATTGGATTGTGGTCGGCCGAGATATTTGAGTTCACTCAGCCCCTGTGGGAGCGAGCCTGCTCGCGATGGCGGTACTTCAGGGGCTGAAGATCTATTGCCCGAGATTCTGCCCCACCGCCAACCCCGCCCGGATCGCCGCCAGGGCCGCCTGGTAATAGGCCTGGCCCTCAGCCGATTCGGCAAACGTGGAGAACTCCTCCAGCTCGGTATCGGTCAGGTCGCGGTAGACGTACAGCAGTGTGTTGTTCAGATCGGCGCCGATCTGATCCATCAGCCGCTGGCGCTGGCCGTTCAGCATGCCTTGGGCCTGGCCGCCACCCAGCAAGCCGGGGATCATCGAGCTCAGGCTGTCGGCCGCCACGCCGGCGATGGCCAGGCTGACTTCGGCGCCGGCCTCGCGGGCGGGCAGGGCCTGGGCCAGGTGGCCAATGATCAGCAGGCGGTTGTCGCTGGCCTGCATCTTGGGCAGACCCTTGGCGTTCTTGGCCAATTGGTCGCGACGGGTCGCCAACAGCTCAGCGGCCACGACCTTGCGTCCCAACGGTGACTGAAAGAACGCCAGGGCCGGGTTCGGATCCCGAAGATTCCTGCGCATCTGCGCCTCGGCCCGCTGGTCCATGGCCTGGGGAGCGAAACGCTGATTGCTGTTGTTCACCAGGGCCTGGAACACCGCCGGCGGCAGGCTGTTCTGGTAGCGCTGCTGTGCGGCCGTCAAGGCGTCGTTGAAATGCGCCCGCTGTTCCGGCCAGCCGGCGACCTTGTACAACTGGTCGTAGCTGTCTGCCCAAGCGGGCAAGACGCAGAACATCAACAGTGAGAAAAGCAAACGGCGCATAGGGACTCCTGTCAGCAGCCGACTATTCTCCGTGGGGGGCGGGGACTTGTCGAGAATTCGTATCAAGTTCGTACGGCGGTGCCATCTGTGGCTCCCTGCAAACCTGCTGCGCGGCGCTGTCGGTTTTACAGGCACAGGCATACTATGCGCGCCATGCGAATACCTTCTGATCATCCGTTGCTGTTACGTATCGTCGACGACCTGGCCGAGCGCGGCTGGTCGCAACAGAACATCTTCCTGCCGGACGCGTTGACCCGCGCCCTGGCGGCTGAGTGCCGCCGGCGTGCCGTCGAAGGCGAGCTGGCTCCGGCTGCGGTCGGGCGTGGATTGTCGTCGGAAATCCGGGAAGGGATCCGGGGGGACCGTATCCAATGGATCGAGCCTGGCCAGGCCGAGGCCTGCGATCGTTACCTGGGATTGATGGACAGCCTGCGCGAGGCAATGAACCGCGGGCTGTTCCTGGGCCTGGAGGATTTCGAAAGCCACTTCGCGCTGTACCCGCCCGGTGCGTTCTACCTCAAGCATGTCGACCGCTTTCGCGACGACGATCGGCGCACGGTATCGGCGGTGCTTTATCTCAATGACGCCTGGCTGCCGGAGCATGGCGGTCAATTGCGCATGTACCTGGACGAAAGCGTGGTGCATGACGTGGTGCCCACAGGTGGCTGCCTGGTGGTGTTCCTGTCGGGGGACATCCCCCACGAAGTCCTGCCTGCCACTCGGGATCGCCTGTCCTTGACCGGTTGGTTCCGACGTCGCGGCAGCGAAGTGTTCTGACCATGGAAAAAATCCTGGTCAGCCGCTGCCTGCTTGGTCACCGCGTGCGTTACGACGGTGGTGCGAGCGGGCCGTTCGATCAGCTCCAGCAATGGATGGAGGAAGGCCGTGTCGTGCCGTTGTGTCCGGAAGTTGCCGGCGGCCTGCCCACGCCGCGAGCGGCGGCGGAAATTCCCGGTGGGCAGGGTGCGCAGGTGCTCGACGGTGGCGCGGCGGTGATCACTACCGAGGGTGAAGACGTGAGTGCGCAGTTTCTCTGCGGTGCCAATCAGGCGCTGGCGCAGGTGCGCCAACACGACATCCGCATCGCCGTGCTCAAGGCCAACAGCCCGTCGTGTGGCAACCTGCTGACCTATGACGGGACGTTCAGCGGCGTGAGGGTACGTGGCGAAGGTGTGACGGCGGCTTTGCTCAAACGCCATGGGGTGCAGGTGTTCAGTGAATTGCAGCTGGCGGAAGCTGCGGCGGCGCTGAAGGCCTTGATCAACGAATAACTTCGATCAAAGCTGTCCGGCCAATTGTTCGATCTGTTCCTGGCGTTCGACCTGGTTCAGCCTGGGTTGTGGATTCAGGGCCGACCACTGTGGATGTGCCCGGGCCCTGCCCAAGGCTTCAGGCAGCTTGCCTTCGCGCCAGCCCTTGTCCTGGGGCGTATCGATGCGGATGCTGTCCAGCGCCGCGTGGCCACGTCTGTCGAGGACCTGCAGCAGTTGCCGTTGGCGCAGGGCCAGCAGGCGCAGCACGCTGTCGTCCACCGTCAATTCCCGCTGGCCCTTGAGCTTGCCCATTAGCCGGTTGCCATAACTGCGAGCCGTTTGCAGGGCACCTCCGGCAATGGCCCCGGCCAGGGCGGCGGCGCCCAGGGTCAGGCCCCCCACCAGCAGATCCACACCGGCCCCGGCCGCCGCGCCAGCCGCGATCCCACCGCCGACCCGCACACCCAGTTGCTTGAGGGTTTCAGGATTGAACAAATCGTCGCCCCAGCGCCCGTCGAGCAGCGGCAAATCGCTGGCCGCGGCATCCTGGGGGCGGAAAGCATAGAGGGCGAGCAGCGCCTCGACGCAACGCTGCTCACGCTGACGCACCGCGTTGCGCAGTTCCCCGATGGCCTGGCGTTCGAGCTCGGTGTCGCTGGCCACGTTGCGTCGGCAGGCTGCGCAGTCGATCAGCAATTCGGCGATCAAGCGTGCTGCACTGCGCTGGCGGGCCAGGCGTTGGGCCTGTTGATCGGCGATCAAGCGCTCCAGTTGTCCGCGTGCGCTCTCCAGTAACAGGGCGAGACTCTCATACAGGCGCCGCTCGCCATCCTCGGGCGGAGCGACGCTGTCGAAGCGTACCAAGGCGTGAAGCCCCAGCCGCGCCAGTGCTTCGCGCCAGTCGGGCTCGCGGTGATGGGCTGCGCTGACGAAATTCAGCACCGGCAGCAGCGGTTTCCCGCAACTGGCAAGCACCTCCAGCTCATCCCGGTACTTGGCGAGTACCGGCTCCCTGGCATCGATCACATACAGCCCGGCATCACTGGCCAACAGCTGCCTCAGCACCTTGGCTTCCTGCTCGAAACGTTGCCGCGCTTCGCTACCGTCCAGGAAACGCGCCAGGCGGGCCGGCCCATCGAGGCGTTCACCGGGGCGCTCCAGGCGTTCGAGATAATCGAGCAGGGCGATGGCGTCTTCCAGGCCGGGCGTGTCGTATAGGTCCAACAACGCCTCGCCGTCCACCGACAGGCGTGCGCCTTCGACGTGACGGGTGGTGCTCGGGCGATGGGACACTTCACCGAAGCCAACGTCCCGTGTCAGGGTGCGCAGCAGGGAGGTCTTGCCGACGTTGGTGTGGCCGACCACGGCCAGTTTCAGCGGCTTCACAGGTTCAGTCATGGCCGCTCTCCAGCCAGTTCAACGGCGCGCAATCGGCGAACGGCAACTGCAAGTGTCGCAACGCCTGGTGCCAGTCGCCCAGGCGCTCGGCATCCAGCGCTTCCCCAGGCGGTGCCTGCAGCAGCCAGACACGGGTGGCGCTGGCGTTGCGGGCCAGCTCGGCGATCAGCGCCAAGCTGCCACGGTCCGGCGAACGCCGCGGATCGCAGGCAATCGCCAGTCGTGCCGGCGGGAAGCGCGACAGCTGTTCGAGGAGTTTGTGACGCGACTCGCGACTGTCCAGGATTCCGGCGTTTTTCACCGTGCCCGGCAGTGACGGTGGCCAGGGCCGGTCGTCCAGCTCGATCGCGACCAGCAACGCACCGTCGCTTTCCAGCGCGTGGGCGGCCGGTTCAACCTGATGCAATTGTTCGGGCGCAGCGTCGTTGATGCCCAGGCGTTCGCTGCTGGGCATCAACCGCTCGCGCAGTTGTGCGTAGCCCGGCAGGTTCAGGTCCAGGCGCAACGTGGCGCGGCCCCGCTGCCAGCGCCACAGGCACAACAGCAGCAGGCCCAGGCGGGGCAGCACGCCATACACCAGCGCCACGCCCACCAGCCAGGCGGCCCAGGCCTGGCGGGCGCTTTCGATGTCCAAGGCGCTGTCACCACTGGCGCGAATCATCGCTTCG
>Ga0268255_10001943_pt1 | contig 11277 bp, 9 predicted proteins | sample AgamicOrMarz_FD_200256 | JGI IMG/M metagenome (GOLD analysis project Ga0268255, IMG submission 200256) | Agave microbial communities from Guanajuato, Mexico - Or.Ma.rz (v2) (version 3) | ecosystem: Host-associated > Plants > Phyllosphere > Phylloplane/Leaf | place: Guanajuato, Mexico | collected...
GTTGACCTCCTCCGTGCAGCGGCGGTTGATGGCCTCCTCCGTGCGGCGGTGGCGGTTGTCCTCCTCCATGCGGCGGCGGTTGTATTTGTTGCCGCAGGTTGTTTTCATAAGGAAAATTAGGCATTCTACCATGACCCTGAGGGTAATTGAAATGATCCAAGGTTATTAGTCCCCTTCTATTTAATTTTCCCTTTAACGTATGCGCCCCGCCTAATTTGGTGAAAAGTTATAATTGAAAGTTTTGTTACTCCACTTTACTTGCTGCTAACTCTCTTATTTCCTCTGCAATTTTATTCTGGATCTGTTCTACAACAGAGAAATCCATCGCAGCAATATATATTTCCTCTAACTCATCATGAAGTTCCTTTGCCCTTGCTAAATAGGAGATTGCCTCATTCATTTTATTTTTATAATTGGTTGAGATTTTAGTAATGATATCTTCAAAGATTTCATCTGTCCCTGGAGCGATTAGTAATTCATACATATCAATGATTTCATCGCCATCTCGGCTTGGAAAGTACTCATGCGGTGCCGTACTATCAAAGATCGCAATTCCTAGCTCTCTAAAAATGACCATATCAAGGCTGTGCGGGTCAAAGCCACAATGATAAACCTCTACATCCACCCCTCTGACTTCAGCCGCTGCCGCAAGCTTCTTCAGCATGGTGGATTTTCCAGAGCCAGGGCGCCCTTTAATAAAGTAACGTTTTGGAATCTCTTCGGTTAGATTCGGAACATAATCAACAGCTCCTTTAGGCGTTGCTGCTCCTAAAAAACGATGACGGATATCTGATTTTTTACTAAGCTTCATTTTTCCAAAGAAAGTATCAATTAATTTGTTCGTTAATTGATCTGCTTTCTTAAAATCCATGCTGTTGATATAGATCTTTTCCCAATCATCATGAATATCCAATGCTTCTTTAAACGTATCATAGGCCTTATGAAAGGACTGGCTGATTTGATTGGTTAACTTCAGGATTGTACTTTTATGGATCGCTAAGGCACGAGCATTCCAAGCCTCGCCGAGGTTAATATACTCATCCACCGCACCTGGCGCTTTGGGTTCAATCACATGTGGAGCTGTTCCATCAACGATTCCCACCTTTAACGCCGGGATTAACACACCATCAATAGAATTGTTATCTGAAGAACAATGTAAGAATTCAACATCATAGCCCTTTTCAAGCCACTCATTGCCGACTTTTTTCATGAGTGAGGATTTACCCGTTCCTGGTCCGCCTTTTAAAATAAATAACCGGTCGAGATCTTGAAGATTGGAATCATATAAATTATGAAAACCTCTAGCTGTATTACCGCCAGCAAAGTAATTTTTAATTTTTCCTGCCACTGATCAACACTCCCTTTTATCGTGACACTCGTAAGATAATTTCACCCTATCTTATGCGATTGTCACCTATAGGTGAGTGCCTAGGAAAAAAATCTTACTTAATGACCGGGACAATGTCAGCTTTTGTGACCTCTTGCAATTGGACAGGGTCTAAAACGATTTGAACACCAATTTTCCCGGCGCTGACAATGATGGTATCCAACCCCTTTGCATGTTCATCAATAAACGTCTTATACTCCTTTTTCATACCAATCGGTGAACAACCGCCGCGGATATACCCTGTCCATTTCTGAATATCCTTGACGGGAAGCATTTCAACATTCTTTTCACCAGCTGCCTTCGCGGCCTTTTTTAAATCCAATTCCTCAGCAACGGGAATAACGAAGACATAGATATTTTTGCTGGCTCCCTGTGCAACGAGCGTCTTATAGACTTCCTTAGGGTCTCTGCCGATTTTTTCAGCAACAGAGACACCGTCAATTTTTCCATCTTTATTATCATAGGTATACATGTCATAGCTGACCTTTTTTGCATCTAAAATGCGCATCGCATTCGTTTTTGCTTGTGCCACGTTATCATTCCTCCCTGACTTTGAAGGCTGCAAACTAATTTCTAGCATACTGGATTTGCAGAATTACACAAAATCACCCAGAATCTGTCACCCATTTGTCACTCTAATAAACAATTATTATAGTACACTAAAATTAACAATAATAAATTACTTTCATTTCCAAAATAGATTATATCTTCATTATTACTATTTAAAAATAGTTTATGTTCAATACTTCACAAACGATATACAAACATAGAGAGACGCTGTTTTCTATACTATTTTCCATGAGGTGAAATTAATGAAATACGATTTAGTCCTTTTACATGCACCAAGCGTCTATGATTTTCGGAAAAACTCCCTGCTTGCCGGCCCCATCAGTGATGTGGTTCCCTCATCACCCGTATTTGAGATGTACCCAATTGGTATTACCAGTATCGCTGAATACCTGGAAAGGTACGGTCTTCGAGTGAAAATCATTAATATTGCCAATCGAATGCTCATGAGTGACAAATTTGATGTCGAAACAAAGTTAAAGAACATCCAAACAAGGGCCTTCGGAATTGACTTACACTGGCTTCCACATGCACACGGCAGTATCGAGATAGCTAGAGTGGTTAAAAAGCTTCATCCTGATACTCCTGTGATTTTTGGCGGCCTGTCTTCGACTTATTATCATAAAGAACTGATTGAATATCCATGTATCGATTTTGTGATGCGCGGCGATTCCACTGAAAAACTGATGCTGCTGTTGATGAATAAAATCGAACAAGGGAATACCCACTATGCTGACATCCCCAATTTAACGTGGAAGAAGGGCGGCGATATTGGCTACAATCCACTTACCTATGTACCAAAGGATTTAGATGATCTGGATGTGCCAGGATATCGCTATGCGATACGCTCTGTCTTTAAATATCGAAACTTCCTTGACCCGCTGCCATACAACGGCTGGCTGCAGTACCCGAACACGGCCTTACTAACAGCGCGAGGCTGCTCACAGAACTGCCTAATTTGCGGCGGTTCTAAGGATGCTTATGATCAAAACTGTAACCGCAGTTCGCTTGCCTTACGGTCGCCTGAAAAGCTCGTCGAAGATATTAAATTCATTTCCCGCTTTAGCCGGGCACCCATTTTTATCCTTCATGATTTGCGCCAGGGTGGACGTCAATATGTCAAAGAGTTTTTTAGCCGACTGAAGGAACTCAATCTCAAAAATGAAGTCGTTTTTGAATTATTCCAGTATGCCGATGAAGAGTTTTTTAAACAAATGAATGAAAGTGTGCCAAAATATAGTATTGAAATCACGCTTGAAACTCATGATGAAAAGATTAGACGCTATAATGGGAAATTTAATTGTACCAACTCAAAAGTCATCGATACGCTCTATTTTGCCTTAAAGCATGGCTGTAAAAAAATCGATTTATTCTTCATGGTTGGAATACCAGGACAAACAAATGATAGCGCCTTAGAAAACATTGATTTCTGTGAAAAGATTCATCTTGCCTGTCATCAAGACAAACGGATTTTCTATTTCGTTGCACCGCTTGCACCGTTCCTTGACCCTGCCAGCGCAGCCTTTGAACATCCTGAGCTGCACGGCTATAAAAAGTTTTGCCATACCCTTGAGGACCACCGCAAGGCGATCGCACAGCCATCTTGGAAGCATATGCTTAGCTATGAGACTAAAGATATGACCCGTGATGATATTGTCAATTCAACCTATGAATCTGCTAAGCTACTAAATGAATTTAAATTAAAATACGGACTGATTGATGAAGAAGGGTATCATGAAATTAATTGGAAGATTGAGAAATCGATTAATTATATTGCAAAAATAGACTATGTTCTTTCGCTTCCTGAAGAGCAGCAAGGGGCTGAATTAGCGAAGATTCGGGAGGAAATAGAAGAGCTAAATAAATATAGTATTTGTGGAAAAAACGAGTTAAAGTGGGAAGTCCAAAAGAATTATGCTAATTTCTTTTCACTCACATTAGTAGGACTTGAACAGTTGTATGAGGATTATGCAAACAAAATTAGACACCTAATGCAGCCGAAGCGACGCCAGCAATTCCGGCTGGAACCTGAACAACGGAAAATGAAAATATAATGTTAAAAGGAGTTGGGGGATCCCCAACTCCTTTTTGTGATGCCTAGCTCCAGCGTCTAGGGGCTCGCAGGTCTACAGCCAATCCGACATGAAGGTTAAAAAGCAACCTTCAAGCCGGCTCGTCTAGACTCACGCCCCTGGGCAAGACGCTTCCGCTTTTCTATTTTAATGTCCGCCAAGATAAGCATTTCTAATTTGGTCGCTTGAGCTAAGCTCTTCGGCTGTACCAGAAGCGACAATTTTTCCTGTTTCAATAACATAAGCGCGGTCGGCGATTGAGAGGGCCATATTGGCGTTTTGCTCTACTAATAGAATCGTTGTGCCCGTTTTATTGATTTCCTCGATAATCTTGAAAATCGTTTTTACTAATAGCGGCGCAAGACCCATGGACGGCTCATCTAACAGCAATAGACGCGGCCTAGCCATCAATGCTCGTCCCATCGCGAGCATTTGCTGCTCTCCACCCGAAAGGGTTCCAGATAGTTGTTTTTTACGCTCTAACAACCGTGGGAACAACTGATAAATCTTTTCAAAATCTTCTTGAATCCCTTTTCTATCTTTCCTCAAGTACGCACCTAATTCAAGGTTTTCCTCCACTGACATGTTCGAGAACACGCGGCGGCCTTCCGGTACTTGTGAAATTCCCCGTTTCACAATTGATTGCGGGACCTTTCCGGCTACATGTTCGCCCTCAAACAATACTTCACCATTTTTCGGCTTCAATAGTCCTGATATTGTTTGTAAAAGCGTACTTTTTCCTGCACCATTGGCACCAATCAACGTAACAATTTCTCCTTGATTGATCTCGAGGGAAACCCCCTTTAATGCGTGGATATTACCATAATAAACATTTATATCATTCACTTTTAGCATTAGGAGACCTCCTCTCCAAGATAGGCTTCGATGACTTTAGGATTATTTCTGATTTGTTCTGGTGTCCCATCCGCAATTAATTGACCGTGGTCAAGCACATAGATGCGCTCGCACACACCCATAACAAGACCCATGTCATGTTCAATTAAGAGGATTGTTAATGAGAATTTCTCACGGATTAACGCAATTAAGTTCATTAATTCTTCTGTTTCCTGCGGGTTCATCCCGGCAGCCGGTTCATCGAGCAGTAATAATTTTGGGCCGGCTGCTAATGCCCGGGCAATTTCAAGGCGACGCTGCTGACCATACGGTAAGTTCTTTGCTTTTTCGTGCATCACATTTTCCAACTTGAAGATTTTCAAGAAGTCAATTGCCTTTTCTTCCATTTCCTTTTCACCAGCAAAGTGAGCTGGAAGGCGGAAGATAGAGCTTACCATCGAATGCTTTGCCAACGAATGATAAGCGACCTTTACATTATCGAGAACAGACAGATCACTAAACAAGCGAATGTTTTGGAAGGTCCGGCTGATTCCTTTTTTTGTGATTTTATAGGGTGCCGAGCCATTAAGTTTTTCACCTGTTAACGAAATGGTTCCCTCTGTTGGAACATAGACGCCTGTTAACAAGTTAAAAAATGTGGTTTTACCTGCACCATTGGGGCCAATTAAACCGACAAGTTCACCCTGATTTAATTCCAGGTTTACATCAGATACAGCTTTTAAACCGCCGAAACGGATCCCGACATTTTCTACTTTAAGCAACTGGGTTTTTGTTGTCATGCTTTACTCCTCCTTTAGCTGCTTTACCAACTTTAAAGAATGAGGTAATTTCTTTTGTGCCGAGCAGGCCTTGCGGACGGAAAAGCATCATCACGATTAGGACAAGACTGTATATAACCATCCGAACCTCTGGATAGCTAGATAGATAAGTTGAAATGATCGTTAACAGGATTGCAGCAATCACCGCTCCTGACATACTACCTAGCCCGCCTAGAACAACGAATATTAAAATATCAAATGATTTCAAAAAGCCAAAGTTTGTTGGCTGGATAATATAAAAGTTATGCGCATATAATGCACCGGCAATTCCGGCAAAAAACGCACCAATGGCAAAAGCTGTTACCTTATAATAGGTTGTATTAATACCCATCGCATCGGCAGCAATTTCATTTTCTCTGATCGAAATACATGCTCGCCCATGAGTTGAATTTGTAAAGTTCGCAATCACTACAATTGTTAAAATAACACAACCGATCAACCATGGCCATGTGGTAAAGTGGGAGACCGTCATTCCGCTTGCTCCGCCGACGTAATCAATATTTAAGAAGACAATCCTCACAATCTCTCCGAATCCAAGTGTGGCAATCGCTAGATAATCACCCTTTAATCGAAGGGAGGGAATCCCAATAATGAGTCCGGCTACTGCTGCCGCTACCCCTCCAACAAGAAGGGCCACTGGAAATGGGAGGCTTAATTTCATTGTCATAATGGCTGAGGCATAGGCACCAACAGCAAGGAACCCGGCATGTCCAATCGAAAACTGACCGGTAATACCAATAATTAAATGAAGACTTACTGCAAGAATAATATTAATACCAATAAAAAATAGCGTATTTACATAAAACTGATTCAATGAACCACCATTAATTAAAAATTGCATGACGACCGCAAATATAACGGCTAAAACGATCGAGGTCCAGAAAAATTTTGCTTGTTTTAACATTGTCATTGCTTAAAGACCTCCTTACACCTTTTCCCTGATATTTTTACCAAATAAACCAGCTGGTTTGAAAATCAAAATTAAGATTAGCACAACAAATGCTACACCATCACGCCATAAGGAGTAACCAGCAGCACTTACAAGTGATTCAATGACACCTAACAATAAACCACCGGTCATTGCGCCAGGAATAATTCCAATTCCGCCTAAAACAGCTGCGACAAACGCTTTAAGCCCTGGGATAATTCCCATTAACGGCTCAATTTTTGTATAGTATACCCCAAAGACTACGCCCGCTGCTCCTGCTAGGGCAGATCCAATCGCAAATGTTGCTGAAATCGTGTTATTTACATTGATTCCCATTAATCTTGCAGCATCCATGTCATGTGATACAGCACGCATGGCTTTACCAATTTTAGTTTTATGAACGATAAATTGCAGTAAAATCATTAAAATGAGGGATGTTCCTAAAATAAGGATGGACTGACCGCTAATTTTTACCCCGAAAATTTCAAGGGTTTTTAGTGGAACGATTCCATCTGGATAAGCTTCCGGCTGAGCGCCGCGAATATAAATGGTTCCATACTCAATAAACAACGAAACCCCAATCGCTGTAATAAGGGCAGCGATTCTTGTTGCATTTCGGAGAGGTTTATAGGCAATCCTCTCAATTAATACACCGAAGATTGCACAGGCAACCATTGAAATAAGTAATGCTGGGAAAAATCCTAAATCAAGAATAGTAATGGAATAGAAACCTATAAATGCACCGACCATGAAGACATCCCCATGGGCAAAGTTAATTAGTTTTACAATACCGTATACCATTGTGTACCCTAGGGCGATTAGCGCATAAATACTGCCCAAGGAAATTCCATTGACAAGCTGCTGTATTAATTCCATATGTCTTACACTCCTTTGGACCGACTTCAACGAATCTTTTTTTAAATACAATTAAACAACGTTTGCATGTTGGGAAACTTGCATTTCTTTTAGAAAGTGGAATAGGGAGACATTACGCTCCCTATCCCTCTGGCAAACTATGAAAATTTGTCTAGCAGATACTATCGGGCTAGCTACAGCGCTTAGGCGCTTCCGCTTTTCTGTATTAAGGGTTGATCTTTGTCTTAAATTGTTGTTCACCGTTTTTGTACTCAAGGATAACAGCAGCTTTGATTGGATCATGGTTTTTATCAAGCTTCACTTTTCCTGAAACAAGTTCTAATCCATCAGTTTCTGCAAGTGCCTTCTGAATTTTACTAGAATCACTGCTTCCTGCACGCTTAATCGCATCAGCAAGGAAGTATACTGTGTCATAGCCTAGAGCTGTAAAGGCATCCGGAGATTTACCATCGTATTTCGCTTTGAATGCGGCAACGAAGTCTTGAACCTTCTTATCACTATCTCCTGATGAGTAGTGGTTTGTAATAAACGTGTTATTAAGTGCTGGGGCTCCTGCGATTTCTACTAGTTTAGGAGAATCCCAACCGTCACCACCCATGATTGGTACATTTAAGCCAAGTTCACGAGCTTGTTTGATAATTAACCCTACTTCTTCATAGAATCCAGGAACAAAGATATATTCTGGTTTAGCTGCTTTAATATTTGTTAAAGTAGCACGGAAATCTGTATCCTTTGCCACATATGCTTCTTCTTTAACGATTTTCCCGCCATTTGCTTCAAAATTCTTTTTGAAAGAAGTAGCAAGACCTTTAGAGTAGTCGCTTGAGCTATCAATTAAAACAGCCGCACTCTTAACCTTTAAATCATTGGTTGCAAAGTTCGCTGCAACTGTACCTTGGAATGGGTCAATAAAGCATGTACGGAAGACAAAGTCGTTTAGCTTTCCGTCTTTATTGGTGATCGTAGCATTTGTTGCAGTTGGTGTGATTAATGGAATTTTGTTATCTTGAGCAATCTGTACTTGTGCTAGTGTGTTTGTACTTGTTGCTGCACCAATCATTGCCACTACTTTATCTTGGGTAGCAAGTTTTAGTGCACCATTCGTTGCCTCAGCTGCATCCGACTTATTGTCGACTGTCACTAATTTTAACTTTTTACCATTAATACCTTCTTTGTTAATTTCTTCGATGGCTAATTCAATACCTTCTTTTGCCGACTGACCATAAGAAGCTACTCCACCAGATAGTTCGAGGTTAGCACCAATTTTAATATCGCCGCCTTTTTCCCCATCACCACTAGTACTAGAGTTACATCCTGCCAACACCCCTGCTGCTACCATAAAAGACATAAATACACCAGCTAATTTTTTCTTCCTCATGACTTTCCCCCTAATTTTCTTTGAAATTTTCCCAACCGTCTTTGTCTAACTGTTTTAAAAAAAGATAATATTCTGAAAACATTGTACAAAATATTTAGGGGTTCGTCTAGTGGTATTGTACATTATTTTAAAATAATTTGCAATATGGTAAAAATACTGTTTTATCTGAACAAATTCTTTATTTCACTAAAGTCGAAAAGGATTTGCTTTTATTAGGTGAAAAAGTACTGTTTTTCAAATATTTTAGTTAAATATGTTTCCTTATTTACAATAAAAGAGAGAGACTCCAAATTAAGGAATCTCTACACCCAAAATTATTATACTAATTCTTTTCTTTTCGTTTCTTTTCCCAAAAAGAAGACCGCAAGAGCACCAACAAGGACGGCGATACAGAAAATCGTGAAGATTGTTGAAATCGGCACGTTTTTCGTAACAAGCGATCCTACCAATAATGGTCCAAGAACCCCACCGATCCGTCCAAACGAAGCAGCCATCCCAGTACCCGTTCCACGGATGATTGTTGGGTATTGTTCTGGTGAATAGGCATAAAGGCCGCCCCAAGCTCCAAGATTAAAAAATGATAACAGGATTCCTGCTGTCAACAATTGGGCGGTGGAATCTGCCGTTCCAAAGAAATAGGCACTGACTGCTGTTCCAAGTAAATATACAACTAAAACAAATTTCCGCCCGAATTTTTCAATAAACCATGCGGCCGTGAAGTAACCTGGTAACTGTGCCAAGGTCATAATTAATACATATTCAAAGCTTTTTACTAAGCTAAAGCCCTTCATACCCATGACACTTGGAAGCCAGAGGAACATCCCATAATAGGAAAAGACGACACAAAACCAGACGATCCACAACATCGTGGTCTGACGGCGATACTCCTTCGACCATAATTTTGCAAAGCTTTGAAAAGCAGAGATTCTTTCGGTTTTCTTTAATGCTGTAAAGCGCGGCGAGTCAGGTAAACCAATTCGTAAATATAAGGCATACAAAGCAGGAATAGCACTAATAATTAAGGCAATCTGCCAGCCATACTTTGGAATGATAAAGTAGCAAATAAGGGCGGATACCAACCATCCGCCTGCCCAAAAACTCTCCAGCAGGACAACCACTCTGCCGCGTTTTTCAGCAGGGACACTTTCTGATACAAGGGTCGAGGCAACCGGTAGTTCTCCCCCAAGACCTGCGCCAATGAAAAATCTTAGCGCTAAAAAAGCTCCTAGTGTTGTTGTAAGCGCGGAAAGACCGCTTCCGATAGAAAATAATAATAAGGTGATGATAAATACATTTTTACGACCGATTTTATCTGCCATTAGACCAAAAATAAGTGCACCAACGGCCATCCCGATTGAATTGATACTCCCAATCCAGCCCATCTGTCCAGGAGATAGATCCCATTCTACTTTTAAGGCTGCGATGATGAATGAAAGCATGCCGACGTCCATGGCATCGAACATCCAGCCCATCCCGGCGATGCCAAGCAATCTCCGGCCTGATATTTCCTTTTTGTTGTTCATGTCGATCCCCCTAAGCTCATAACTTTTTTTACATTATTCCCTAAATTTCTAAGTTTAGGTACAGAATAATTCTATTAATCATTAGTATTCTACCAAGTGTCTTTACAGTTGTCATTATTTACTGTCATTTTTTGATAGAGATATTTGGGATTTTATAGGAAAGGACATGAAATGGGGGGCATTAACCGTTTTTAGAAAAAACTCGTCTCCTCAGGCATTGAAGGCCACATTGTACACAAAAAAAGAGACTGGTTCCCCAGTCTCCACATCATTCTAAACCCGCGTCCACGTTTTTGAATTGATTATAAAACATACTATAATATTTACCTTCTTGGCTCATTAATTCCTCGTGATTACCGTTCTCGATGATTTCCCCGTGGTCGATGACCATGATGGTATCAGCACCCTGAATTGTGTTGAGGCGGTGGGCAATGATGAAACTGGTCCGGTTCTCCATCAAGGATAGCAAGGCTTCTTGAATATGAAGCTCGGTTCGGGTGTCAATACTGCTCGTTGCCTCATCTAAGATGAGCAAAGCAGGCTTCGCTAGGATCACTCTCGCTATCGCTAACAGCTGCCGCTGTCCTTGACTTAAATTGCCGCCGTTCTCGGTTAAGACTGTTTCATATTGGTTGGGCAGCCGCTTAATAAACGTGTCTGCATTGGCCATCTTCGCCGCACGCTCGACCTCATCGTCGGTTGCCTGCGCATTTCCATATTTGATGTTTTCTTTGATCGTTCCTGAGAATAAATATGTATCCTGGAGGACAAATCCAAAGCATTTCCGCAAACTGTCCCGTGTGTACTCACGAATATCATGGCCATCAAGCAGAATGCGTCCGCTGGTCACGTCATAAAATCTCGTCAGCAAGT
>Ga0268255_10001946_pt1 | contig 11265 bp, 7 predicted proteins | sample AgamicOrMarz_FD_200256 | JGI IMG/M metagenome (GOLD analysis project Ga0268255, IMG submission 200256) | Agave microbial communities from Guanajuato, Mexico - Or.Ma.rz (v2) (version 3) | ecosystem: Host-associated > Plants > Phyllosphere > Phylloplane/Leaf | place: Guanajuato, Mexico | collected...
CCTTTTAATTGGTCGTGGGATTCAAGGGATTGGTGCTGGTGGGTTAATGCCACTTGCGATGGTCATTTTTGGAGACAGTTTCCCAGTTGAACAGCGTGCTAAGCTACAAGGTATTTTCGGAGCTGTTATGTTTATACCTCAACTACTTGGTCCGCTCATTGGTGGATATTTTGTACAGCATATTTCATGGCACTGGATCTTCTTAGTAAATATTCCAGTAGGAGTTTTAGCTGCTATTTTATTATCTTTAGGATTAAACGAATCGAAAGTAGACAAAAAAATCAATATCGACTGGTTTGGTGGGATTTTACTAGTTACCACGTTAATCAGTTATCTGCTTACTCCTGTACTCCATCAAACAGAAGGATATGCATGGAGTGATCCTAAAATGATTGGTTTACTAATTTTAGGAACTATTTTACTTGGATTGTTTATATTTGTTGAGTCAAAAGCAAAAGAACCCATTATCCCATTGCACTTATTTAAAAATAGAAACTTTGTTGTCATTTCGGCTCTTGTATTTGTATTTGTTCTTGCGATCATGGGGTCACTTTCATCTTTCCCATTCTTCTCGCAAAATGTACTCGGTTTAACACCTACTGAATCTGGTTATTTAAATTTACCAATTATGGTTGGTGCGATGGGTGCAAGTGTAGTTGCTGGTCGAGTAATGAATAAATTCTCTTATCGAAATATATACGGTGTTTCATTTATTATACCAATGATCGGTTTCTATTTACTTACAGGTATTACGGCTCACACTTCAATTATTACTTTCGTTATTTATTTCATTATTCTTGGACTTGGATTCGGTGCTCTGTTTAACAATGCATTAATTGTTCAAGAATCAGTTGAAAAGGAAAATGTAGGGATTGCTCAATCTGCCGTCATGTTATTTCAATCAATTGGTATGACGATAGGCTTTAGTTTATTTGGTTCTCTATTAGCCTCTAAAATTACATCAGGGATGAAATCACTAGCTGGAAGTCTGACCGTGGATCAATTGCTACAATTAAAAAATGTACAAAATGGTATGATTCCATCTAATCTTGATCAAAACCTACTTGAAAAAGTAAAATCAGTCTTTACTCATGCATTCCAGGATTTATATTGGGTATCTTTCGTACTTGCCATTTTAACATTTTTAATTTGTTGGGGTCTGAAAAAGGAAATTTTAATAAAGAAAGATGAAGCAAGTGAAGTAAAAGAAGGAAATTCTATTTAACTAAAAAACCATTCCATTTTTTGGGGAATGGTTTTCTTTTTTTACTCTATTTATTTGTTTGTTATATGCTTAATTACATCTTCTAAAGATTTTTCTGCCATCGATGATAATCTTAAACTATGATTCTCAAACTCTAAATGTGAGGTAACTTGATTCGGAACAATTACACAGTTTAATCCTGCTTTTGTTGCAGCGATTAAACCATTCAACGAATCTTCAAATGCGATAGCTTCTGATGCTTGAACTCCAATTTCCTCAATTGCTTTTAAATATAGCTCTGGATCTGGTTTCACTTTCTTAACATCATCTTTCGTCTTAATTACTGAAAAGTATTCATAAATAGTTAATTTTTTTAAGAAGCTTTCTACCCACTCTCTTGAGGAGCTAGAAGCCAAAGCTATTTGTAATCCTGCATTTTTTGCTGAGATTAAATAGTCTTCTACACTTTCTCTTAATACTGGCTTGAGTAGTTTCTCATCAACTAGCTCTTTCGCCATTTGTTCAATCAGTTTTTTTTCAATTGGTTCTTTTAAATTTAAATTAATAAAATCGAATAAAATTTCATCACTTGTTCCTACAACTTCTGAAAACTTTTGAAGAGTTAAAACCACTTCATACCTCTGTAGTACTTCCTTATATGCTTCGAACCATACAGATTCAGTATCGACAATTAAACCATCAAAATCAAATATTACAGCTTTAATCATTCCATTTCCCCTTTTCCTTACTTGGAAATTTTTTATATTATGATTATTTCAGTTTACTATTGTTCGTTTTATTTTTGCCAATCAGGTTTAATGAGTGAAAATACGTTTAAATCATGAGACTGATTTTCTTGAACTAAATACCCTCTAAGTAATCCTTCTTTTTGGAACCCTAGCTTCTCAACTAAAGTAGATGACGCTGTATTGTCTGGAAAAATATTAGCTCCAATTCGATATAATCCTAGCTTATCAAAGCAATATGATGTAATTGCCTTAATTGCTTCTGACATAAATCCTTTTCTCCAATATTCAGGTAATAAATCATATCCAATTTCAGTTCTTCTTGCGTGTAAAACTAAATTATTTAATCCAATTGTTCCGATTAATTTTTTGGATTCTTTTTCAACGATTCCCCAACGCATTCCTTGTTGATTTTCAAATCTAGTTTGTAAAGAATCTATCATTTTAACCGCTTGTTCTTTTTCAGTAAAGGGGTCCATACCATAGTATTTAATTACCTCTTCATTTGATAAGATGGAAAAAATCTCTTCTACATTATTTTGTGTAATTTGCACTAAAGATAATCTCTCTGTTTCTAAAACGGGAAAATCCATCATATTACCCCTTTCTCAATCATCGAATTATTTCATAAAAATTAGTTTTTTTAATTGAAGTACCTTATTTTACCATATATCATGATTTAATTTTTTTAATTTTTATTTGATTTATTTCTTATTCATTTATACCTATTTCCTCATGAAAATCATTCTGTACAAAAGTATCCTTATTTTGTGTTATCCAAAATTTGAGAATAATCCATTTTCACAGAAATAGAAATAAATAGACTCATTTCATTCATAAGGGAGAACAATTACATGAACAATCAATTAAAAATGAATCCACAGCAATTTTACAAAGACCCATATTCGTATTTTAGTATCGCTAGACAAATAAGTCCTATGCTTTATACCGAGCTATTTCAGAGAACTGGATGGCTAGTAACAGGCTATAGAGAAGCAGAAATCATGCTAAAAGACCCCCGTTTTATCAAAGAAGCAACCAAAGTTACTCCACCTGAACAAATACCTGAGAGTGTTATGCCTGCAATTGCAATAAATCGAAAAATGATGTTATTTCGAGATGCTCCTGATCATACAAGATTGAGAAATCTCGTGAACAAAGCCTTTTCTCCAAGAATGGTTGAAAATTTACGAACTTCGGTAAATGAAATTGCTGATTATTTAATAGCAAATATGAAGGGAAAATTTTCCCACGAACTAATACGTGATTTTTCTTATTTATTACCTGTTTTTGTCATTACTGATTTATTAGGTGTTCCTAAAGAAGATCGAGATTTATTTCGTAATTGGTCAGATGCATTTATTAAATTTATTGATTTTAATACGACTATGGAGGATTTAGAATTAGTATCAAAGGATATTCTTGATGCTTCTAATTATTTCAAAAAACTTATATCTAAAAGAAGAATTGAACCTAAAGAGGATTTAATTAGTAATTTAATCGTAGCGGAAGAATCTGGTGATAAATTAAGTGAAGATGAAATGATCGCAAGTTGTCTTCTTTTATTAATAGCGGGTCATGAAACAACTGTTAATTTAATCACGAATGGATATTATTTATTATTAAAACATCCTGAGCAATTTGAGCTATTAAAAAATGATTTAACGTTAATTCCTTTAGCAATTGAAGAAATATTAAGATACGAATCACCCGTTATTTTTACATCTAGGTGGGCTAGAGAAGACTTTGAGTTCGCTGGAAATTCGATTAAAAAAGGCGATTACTTTATGGTTTCATTAGGTGGAGCCAATTATGATCCAACAGTCACAACTAATCCTGAAACATTTGATATCACTCGAAAAAATATAAAACATTTATCATTTTCATCCGGCCCGCATTTCTGCTTAGGTGCCCCACTTGCTAGATTAGAAGGACAAATTGCAATTAAAAAACTGATTAGACATTTAGTGAATCCAGTTCTAATTGAGGAGCCAACTCGCCGTAAAAATGTTGCATTTCGAGGGTTTGAAAGCTTAAAGATTCAGGCAAGTATTCAGTAAAGTGTCTAGCAAATTATGTACTTTTCCATATAGAAATTAAATTTTAAATTACTAAGTTGTAGTAATGAAATTAATCAATATATAACAAATCAAAGAGCATCGAGATCTCGGTGCTCTTTATTTACTGTTCAAAATCCTTCATTAAAAGGTACAAATAAAGTTCTAAATGAAATCACAGTTGGCTTATTTGTAGTAAAATATTTAATCCCTTTTTTAAATCTTCAAATGACGCGTAGGCATAAGAAAGACGAATATGGTGTAAATCTCTTGGTTCGTAAATATAACCTGGATTAATCAATATATTTTCTTTAAGTAATTTTAGAAATAAAGTTTTATTTACAATTGGATTATGAAACCTGAGCCATATGTAGAAACCACCTTCAGACTTTTTCCATGAAGCTATTTTTTTAAAGTCCTTTTCTAAAAATTCTTCTACGTATTTCGCTCTTCTTTGCAATTGTTCACGAAGGTTAACTAGATGCTTTTCGTATAGACCGTTTGCGATCCAGTGTGATACAATTTCTTGCGAAAAGGCACTTGAACCATAATCTGTTTGCATTTTAATATCAGCTAATCGTTCAATTACAGGTGTTGGTGCAACAACCCAACCAATTCTTAATCCTGGACTTAGTGTTTTGGATACACTCCCTATATACAGAACTTGTCCGGAAGTATCAAACGATTTTATAGCAGGTGAAGATGATTCAAAAAGCAATTCGTGATACACATCATCTTCAATAATCGGAATTTGTAGCTCTTTGCATGTATTAAATAGATTTTGCTTTTCTTCCAACGACCAATTATAGCCTGTTGGATTGTTTAGTGTTGGAACACAGTAAAATAAAGATTGCCTCTTCCCTTTATGTGCCCGTAAATTATCTTTTAATCGATGTTCCCTTGAAACTGAAATCATTCGCATACCATTAGATTGAAAGGGATGAACTGAATTTAAATACGAAAATTGTTCTTGAAATAAAATGGATCCCTCTTCCAATAATCCAACTGCAATTAATTGAAGTGCTTGAAGTGCACCCGAAACAATTAAAATGTTCTCTGGTGCTGATTCAATACCACGTTTTTTTAAATAATTACTTAAAATTCCTCGGAGCTTTTCACTTCCTTGCGGAGATGAATAGCCAATTGCTTTGGAATCAAGTGAAATCTTTCTTAACGAATCTTCTAATTGTTTAGTTGGTAATAATTCAGGTGATAATTCACCTGTTCCAAGACGTATGATATGACTCATTTGCTCATATTCATTTATGAGTTGAATCGTATGGTAATTTGGTTTATGAATACTTGATTCAATATGTCTCTGCCAATTTGGTTGATATTTGCTCAAAAGTACGTTCCAAGAATTGTTAGCCACATATCCCCCTGATCCCATTTTTGATTCGATCAAACCATCTGCCCTTAATTCATCAAGTGCAATTTGTATGGTACTACGATTCACATTAAATTGCGTTGCTAGTTGACGCTGCGTTGGAATCTTTGTGCCAACAGACCAATCACCTCGTTCAATACGAGATTTAATCCAATCTACAATTTGCTCTTGAACAGTCAAATGAGAATCACGATTTGGTTTCCATTTCATCTAACTCCCCCTAAATTGGGTGGATATAAAACCATCCAATTGGTTGTTTTCTTTTAGTTTTATCATAGTACGATTGTAATTGAAAGGGAGTTGATTTGATGGAAGCTATTATTCATGGTCTTGTCTTAGCATTCGGACTTATTTTACCTTTAGGGGTACAGAATGTATTTGTATTTTCACAAGGTGCCACTCAGTCAAAACTAATTCGAGCGCTACCTGCGACTTTTACTGCTGCAGTATGCGATACTTTTTTAATTCTTTTAGCTGTTTTTGGACTATCCACTATCGTTCTACAATTTGAATGGCTAAGAATTAGCTTGATGATTGCTGGCATTATGTTTTTAGTATACATGGGGTATGTTATTTGGAGATCTAAACCTGCAGCAAATGAATCGAAAAGTGCATTACCTAGCCGACAGCAAATCATTTTTGCTTTATCAGTTTCCTTATTAAACCCCCATGCAATCTTAGATACAGTAGGTGTAATTGGAACAAGTGCATTAAAATATGTCGGAAAGGAACAAGTTTTCTTTACAATCGCATGTATTACAGTATCTTGGATTTGGTTTTTTGGATTAACGGTCGCGGGCTCAATCATGAAGAAGGTAGACAGTACAGGAGGTTTAATGAACATATTCAACAAATTCTCCGCCTTGTTTATTTGGGGAACGGCCATTTATCTTTTAATCGGATTAACTTAATGTACACTAGAGGATGATCGAAAGTTGATCATCCTTTATTAATAGTTCAACTTAGCATAGAGTAGTTGAATAACCGTTTTTAAAATTAACTTTTTTCAATTGGTTTTGCAAAAATAATTGATATTAAAAATCCAATAAATCCACCGCCAATAGAACCGGCAAATGCTGAGTTAATTTCGCCATGAAATATGAATACTCTAACTAAAAAATACGATATGGCAAAAGAAACTGCGTATATCAAATATACATAAATGCTCTTTTTAGAAATCATCTAATCCTCCTTAAATCATTCTACACTAATTAATTCAACAGCTATTTTAATAAACCTTTAAACTATTGAATTTAAAAATAGGAGACCTTGCCCACGTCATTTAAGAAAAAAATGACAGACTAAAATTTTGTTATTAGTCTGTCATTTCACTTTTACTATTCAATTAATTAGAAGCAACTAATTCAATTTCAGACTGATAATCACCAACTTTAATTTCTTTTCCATTCACTTGATTCTTCACAACTAGTTTTCTCATTAATAAGTTTTCCTCAAGCATACCTTTAAACTTTTCAATGATTTCAATAAACTCTGGATTAGCTGTAATTCCAATGTCTACGCGCATATTAATTGGTAGATCCAATTCTTTTCGGTATTCTTGAATAGACCTGATTAATTCTCTTACAGTTCCTTCTTGGATAAGATCTTCTGTTAGTAATGTGTCGAGGGTCACTGTATATTCGCCATTCGTCGCTGATGCAAAACCTTCTTTTGCGCTTTTTTCAACTAAAATATCTTGTGCGTCGACTTTAACAGTTTCTCCTGTTTCAATTAATACATTAACGTACCCGCTCTCAACCACTCTTTTTGCTTCTTCATTTGTTAATGTTTGAAGTGATTTATTAACTAAATTTGAAAGCTTTCCAAATTTTGCTCCTGATTTTTTAAAATCTAATTTCATTTTTAAGATTGAAAACTCATTTTCATTGTTTACTTGTTGGAATTTTTTTACGTTTAACTCATCTAAAACAATTTCTTTATACGAATCCCAATTGATCTCCTCATTGTTACTAACTAAAGTTAAACTAGCTAGTGGCTGTTTAATCTTTAATGAATTTGTATTTCGGATGCTTCTTCCAAGTTCCACAACTTTTAGAACTGCATCCATTTCCTTTTCAAGCTGAACATCGATTAATGTTTCATCGCAAACTGGGAAATCAGATAAATGGACGCTTTGTTTTGTTAAATTAAAATAAACATCTTCCGCTAAGAATGGCGTAAATGGTGCTAATAATTGACTTACTTTTGTTAATACTTCAAACAGTGTATAGTAAGCCGCTGCCTTCTCTTTATTCATTCCATTTGACCAGAATCGTTCTCTTGATCTTCTTACATACCAATTGCTAACTTCATCTACTAATTTAGCGATGTCCCTTGCAGCATTTGTAAATTGATATTCCTCCAAATTCTTAGTTACATTTTTGACTGTGCTATGCAAACGAGAAATGATCCATTTATCCAATGTGCCTGATTGATACTCATATTGTTTTTTTGCATTAAATCCATCTAAATTTGCATATAAACTGTAAAAACTATATACATTTTCGAATGTATCGATTAGTTTCGATTTTGCCTCTTGAACGACTCTTTCAGAAAAACGCTTCGGGTTCCAAGGCGCACTGTCTACTAATAAAGCCCATCGTAATGAATCAGCACCATATTTTTGAATTAATTCTACCGGATCTAATGCATTACCTTTACTCTTAGACATTTTTTGTCCATTTTCATCTAATACATGGCCTAGAGATAATACACGTTTATACGGTACTTTCCCGGTAAATAAAGTAGATACTGCAAGTAAACTATAGAACCAACCTCTCGTTTGATCAATTCCTTCAATGACAACATCTGCTGGGAATTGTTTTGCAAATTTCTCTTTATTTTCAAAAGGATAATGATATTGGGCAAATGGCATCGAACCGCTATCGAACCAAACATCAATTACTTCAGGTGTTCTTTTCATATTCCCTTTACAATTTGGACAGTTAAGAGTCACTTCATCAACAAAAGGTTTGTGCAATTCAATTGAATCGTCAATTTCTTCAACCGAATGGTTACATAATTCATTTATACTTTTTGGTGCTAATTGATGATTACATGAATCACATTCCCAAACATTTAATGGGGTGCCCCAATATCTTTTTCGACTAATATTCCAATCTACCATTTGTTCTAAAAAATTACCGAATCGACCGTATTTTATATGATCAGGATGCCATGTTACTTCTTCATTATTTTTAATAAACTCATCCTTTAATGCTGTCGTTTTAATAAACCAACTTTCATTCGCATAATAGAGTAAAGGTGAATCACAACGCCAACAATGCGGATAGCTGTGCTCATATTTTTCTTTACTAAATAATAATTCGTTTTCGGCTAAATACCTCACTATATCTACATCACACTCTTTAACAAAACGACCTTGAAAATTAGGTACTTCATCAGTATATTGGCCCTTTTCATTCACTACATTTACAAAAGATAACCCATTTTCTTGCACAACCTTATAGTCATCTTCACCGTATGCAGGTGCGATATGAACAATTCCAGTACCACTACCTTCAGTTACAAAATCTGCTTTCACAACTTTATGTCCAACTTCAACTTTTACGAAATTAAATGGTGGTAAATAACTAATACCGATTAGATCTGCCCCGAAAAATTCAGATAAAATGACGTAATCAGCTTTTAGTACTTTATCTAATAATGCCTTAGCAAGAATATATACCTCCTCACCTTTTTTAGCACGAACATATTCCATAGTTGGATTTACAGCTAACGCTACATTAGCAGGAAGTGTCCACGGAGTTGTCGTCCATCCAAGGAAATAGACATTTTCTTCATCTTTCAATTTAAACTTAACGGTTGCAGATAAATCCTTAACGTCTTTATATCCTTGCGCTACTTCATGTGAGCTTAGTGATGTTTGACAGCTAGGGCAATAAGGTGAAACACGGTGACCTTTTACTAGCAAACCTTTTTCATGAATTGTCCCGAGGATATTCCATACACTTTCGATATAAGAATTATCCAATGTTACATATGGATCATCCATATCCACCCAATAACCTAACTGCTCAGTAAAATCACGCCATTGTTTCTCGTAAGTAAACACACTTTCTTTACATTTCTCAAGAAAAGCTTTTACACCATAACGTTCAATTTCCGCTTTACCTGAAATGCCTAACATCTTTTCAACACCGAGTTCAACTGGTAAACCATGAGTATCCCATCCAGCTTTCCGAACAACTTGGAAACCAGCCATTGTTTTATATCTAGCTACCACATCTTTTATTGTACGACCTAATGCGTGACCAACGTGTGGTAGTCCATTTGCAGTTGGGGGACCTTCGTAAAAAACAAAAGATTGGTTATGTTCTCTTTGTTCAACTGATTTAATAAAAGTATTTTCTTTAGACCAATGTTCACTAATCCTTTTTTCACGATTTTGAACAGATTCTTTCATGTTTTCTTTTTTCATATGATATCGCCTCTCTTAATTTTTTAAAGCACACAAAAACCCGCCCCTATAATAAGGGACGGGTTTAACCGCGATACCACCCTAATTCTATTGAAAACATTCCGCTCTTCAATAGCACTCAGTCACGTACAATCATACGCGTTCCTTTTAACGGTAGACACCCGTTCAAACCTACTTATGTTTTCAGTTTGACTTCTCGGAGAGGATCTTCATTTAAGTACTATTCACCGGATTTCAGCTTCCCCGGCTCTCTGTAGAACAGTAACGAAAATTACTTTTCTCGTCATTGAATTCATTTGTGTGCTTTAATTGTTATTTATTATATCCATCGACTACTAAAAAGTCAAAGTTTTCTTAAATTTATTTTTTTCTTAATTTAAATTCCTTATTCAATGCTATTTGTTCTATTTCTTTTCTAATCTTACAATTTTAAACTAGATAATCTTATACAAATCGTTAATACTTTCTCATAATTTTTTTAAAAACTAATGGAGAATATTGTGTTAAACTGATTTTGGAGAAAATTAACGAGAAAAAGGGGTGCCGAAATGATTAAAACGATGGCTGTATACAAGGACGGAACCCATGCGTTTGATGTATCAATTGAAGAATTAAATTCCGAACAAATTGATTGGGTTTGGGTCGATTTTGGAAAACCTAAAAAAGAAGAAATTGACCTATTGCGAACTCAATTCCACTTCGATGAAATAGCAATTAAGCATTGTGTAAGCTATAAAGAAAGACCGAAAATGGATTATTACGATGGCTATCGTTTTATCATTCTGCAATCATTGCAGGAGAACATGGAACAAGCTGAAATCGATCTCTTTTTGTCCCATAAGTACATCGTTTCATTTTGCTTTGAGGAGTCAAATGCGATACAAATTGTGTGGAACAAACTTAAAGGATTAAAAAGTACAAAAGGAGTAAAACCAGAACGAATCCTGTATCACATTTGTGATGAAATTGTAGATAAATTTTTTCCAATCATACAAAAAATTGAAGATGACATCGAAGAGATTGATGAATTAGGAACTAATTCCGACTTAAGCATGATCGATGGAATTAAAACACAATTAAGCAAGCTATCAAAAGTAAGAAAAACAGTTAAACCAACAAAGGATTTAATTTATCGTATATTAAATTCAACCCACGTTGAAATTGACAAAGAAACGACAAAGAAATTGCGAATCGTCTACGATCATTTATTAAAATTATTAGATGACATTGCAGATAACAGGGAAATGGCAAATGACATCAGAGAAAGTTATATTTCAACAAACTCACACAAAATGAATAAAACGATGAAAATGTTAACATCTGTCTCGATTGTGTTCATGCCACTAACATTCATTGTCGGTGTATATGGAATGAATTTTGTTCACATCCCTGAGCTTCAATTAAAATATGGTTATTATTACTGTTGGGTA
>Ga0268255_10001947_pt1 | contig 11253 bp, 14 predicted proteins | sample AgamicOrMarz_FD_200256 | JGI IMG/M metagenome (GOLD analysis project Ga0268255, IMG submission 200256) | Agave microbial communities from Guanajuato, Mexico - Or.Ma.rz (v2) (version 3) | ecosystem: Host-associated > Plants > Phyllosphere > Phylloplane/Leaf | place: Guanajuato, Mexico...
ATAAATTGACCTCAAGATTAGTTTGCTTAATTTAATAAACTTTATTCCCCCACAACATAACCATCGTTTTTTCTAAAAGTAAAATTTCTTCTTTAATCATTATTTTCATAGTGACAACAAATAGACATTTATTCTATTTGTACATATAAATTATATATTATCATGATAAACAATATATATAACTAAAGGGTATAACGGTTTTTATGTAAGTTTAATTTAAAGTTATTAGTAAGAGTAATGGTTAACGTATTTTATTAAAAATAGTGTTAACTATTACATACATTGTAGAAAAACCCACAATTTGTCATCATTAAGAGTAAATGATGTAACTTAATTTTTTGTAAGTTAGTTATACCTTTTACACATCTATCATAAAAACTTTTAATCTGTAACTTTGTGTTAATATAATATAATAGATTATTAGATAATAGAAAGAAATGGAGTCTGTTGTATGATCAATAATTCTAGTAAAATCATTACCATTGAAGATGTTATGGACACGTTAGCTATATCATCAAAGAAAACCATTTATACATACATTTAACGAGGAAAATCAATGTATTTGTCGTCAGATAGAGTAAATGATAAAACTATTATTTTTATAAGTTAGTTTTTAATTTTTCTTTTATTGATAAAAGAATATAATGTTTTATCCTTAAATTTTTTGTATAAAATAAAGATTTAAATGAAAACAGGACTGTACAAATATATCTCATTTTATCTATAAATCTCGTATGGAAAAGGGGATACTGTTTGCAAAGAGAAAAGATAATGGCGTTGAAGCTATATGGAAAATAATATACATAATAAAATGGAGCAAGTTGAAACAAACGTACTTGATGAAGTGTTTTTGGATCAACTTATGAAGGATTTCGACAAAGGTAATATCCTCGGGGAAATTGACCAATCAAAAAAATATAAAAATAAAGAAACTTTTTTATGTTTAACAGAGGACTTCAGAACTGTGTCTCAATAAAAACCATATATAATAGTAGAAACTCGTCAAAAAAGGGTCTTTGCTTTCAATAAGCAAAGGCTTATTGAAGTTTTACAAATAAGTGTGTATACAAGATAGTACAATAGTGGGATTAATTATATTTTCATATTGTTCCTTTTCATTTAGCTACTTATCGAGAATGCTGTAATATACAAAGATTAACCATCCTCTCTAAAAGTCTACTCATTATAAAATATTAAGGCAAACTATTTTTTATTTAGCTCAAGATTATTCCTAATCCCACCTGTACATCGTTTTTAAATTTTATAAGTAATTCGTAGGGTTAATACTTCTCTAGTCATAAAAAAATCCCCAATTTTCAGCAACCACTCTAGACTTCATCCTCGATGTTGTCTTAGAACGATTATCTGTTTCATTGGGAAATTGTAAATTCCTACTATGAGGTATTATACAGTCGCTTATCATGTTAACAGGCGAATCTTCCTAAAATTTAGTTATTAATACTGAAGTTATTTTGAATTTCAACAGCATTCTGTTTCTAAATTATCTTAAATATACTAAACCACTTGATGATTAGTAAGTAAGCTATACATAGATTCATCAATAGTTGTTTTTTTCGTTTTTAATAAGAGCTCTGCTGGTGTTCCTTTCCAAATAATTTCTCCATTATTCATAATCGCAATATTATCCGCAAGGTCATTTAGAAAATACATATCATGCGTAGAAAGTATAATGGTTTTTCCTGAATCTTTTAATTTTAATAAATGATTCTTTAAGTCTATAACACTTGCAGGATCCAATCCGATAGTTGGTTCGTCCAATATATAGATATCTGCTTCTCCAATATACATTGTAGCTAACGCTAATTTTTGTTTCATTCCTTTAGAATAATATTTACATATTTGCTCTCTAGCATTATAAATATTAAAATTTTTCATTACTTTATAAATTTCAGAATCGGTTAAAGGCTTTTTATAAATATACGAGATATATTTTAAATTTTCTAATCCAGTTAAGTGTTCTAAAAATATAGGTTCATCAGGCAAATAACCTAGTTTACTTTTTGTAAAATTATCATAAGGAGGTATAACCTCTTCACCATCTAATATAACGCTCCCACTGTCTTTACTTTCAGTTCCTAATATGGTGTTAAAGAGAGTAGTTTTTCCAGCACCATTAGAACCAATAATTCCGTATATTTCACTTTTTTTTACATCTAAATTTATATTATTTAATATTTTTTTTTCTTGAATTTCTTTGTTTAATAATTTTATTTGTAATTTATACTCCATTTGCTTTCAATTCCTTTTTAGTTTTTATAAGTATAAAAATTATTACTAATTTTAACAACAAAAAAATATCTATTATGTTTACAATTGGTAGATCTATATATGTATAAGGTATTGCTTCCAATGGTTTTTCATAAATTATCTGTGTAGAAATGAGTGTGATGTTTTCTATACATAAAGGAATATAAGAGAGAGTATATACTATTAAACATTCTTCAAATTTAATATCTATACGTAGGGCTTTTATAAACAGTAACATTAAAGATGAATATATATAAGTCAAACATATAAAACCTATAGCGCTTAGGCATGATAAAAAGAATGGAGAAAATAAAGATGAATCTATAGAAATAAAAGAATTTTTTAAAAGAGTCATAGTAGATGAAAGTGAGTCTGCTGAATACTTAAAATTTATATAATTGTATATAAAATAATTTAATAGTGTAAAAAATATAATTAAGCAAAATGTTTTTCTATTTAAGATAGTATTCATTTTAGTGTTTCTACTCCTTTAAAAAGATAAACATAAATAAAAGAATTATGTTAATTTTATTAAGCTAGAAACATGAGCTTCTAGAAACGCAGCGATAAGAGTGAAAATTAATAAAATTAATAAGAGTAGTAATATGTTTTTTAAAAAATTTTTGAAGTGAAACTTCTTCTCTTGACTTACGTGATAAATTATTGCAATTAAAGGCATTATACCTATGGAGGATGATAATAAGATTAAAGGAACCTCTAAAAATCCATGAATAAACAACCTTAAAAAACTAGTTAAAAAACCATACTCTTTAATAGCATATTTTAGAGTGGTACCAATTACTAAACCATTCAACGTTAAAGAAAAGAAATTATATAGTCCTAGTGTAATCATTCCTAATACATTCAAAATATGATAAGAAAAATTGTGTACAAATAAACTAAAAGTAGTTAAAGCTTTTTCTTCTCCAAAAAAGCCTTTACTACTTGGTAAAAGGTCAACTAAAAAGCCTACTAAAAACGAGAGGATAAACAAAATTACTGATACATATAGTGCTATTTGTAAAGGTTTATATTTAAATACTATTTTTATACTCTCCATAAAAATTACCTACCTTACTGAATACCCAGCTTATTATACTTAAGAATACAAAACTTACACCTATAGTTAGAATCAGACTTAAAGTTTCTGGGTTTATAGAAACAGTTTCGAATAGTTGATTCTGCTGATATAAAAACCAAATAATTATATTTAAAAATATAATTTCAACACCAGTAGAAGTAATAAGAGATTTTAAACTGAAATTACTCCCTATCCGATCATTAGAGAGATATTCTACATTGCAAGCTCTACCATATATGTCTATGTAACATAGCGTAAACATAACTATTCCTTGGATTAATACGTAATAAATAAAATATGTTATAGATACTTGGGACATTAAACACATTAGAGAAGTTGCGAGAAAACCAACGATAAGGCATGTATATAAACTTAATTTGAATTTCCCCTGTATTATTTTTTTTATATTATATCCAGATTTTAAATAGTGAATAATCATTTTTCCTTCATTATTTAGAGAAGTTAGAGCAGTCATATCTATATTTATCTTCTTAAATATATAAAAACTTATACTAATCAATAAGTAAGGATTCCAAGACTTATGCTCTGGGAATAATTCTTGAAAAGAAATTGTTAAACCTAAAATCAACGCCAGTGTATTTATATTATGAAATATAAATACTTTAAATAAATCTACATTTCTAATCATTCTCAACAAATCTTTTTTTGAATCTAAATTCAAATATTTAAATTTAGATTCAAATGATTTCATTTTTACTGTAAGAAAGTTTCTATTGAATTGTAATCTTAAAATTACTTGTTCAATTTTTGTCAAGATAAATTCGGAAATAATAAGGAAAATGACAGTAATTGTGCATAAAAAAACAAAAAATACTATATTGGAATCCAACAAGTATATAAGTAAATTTACTAATTTAACAGATAATGGTTTTAGATAGTTAATAAAATCTGTAAGGGTAATTTTCTGACTTTTTATTATGGTAAAGTATGCTAAAGGAATAGATATACCTACTATAAAATGTACCAATAAATTTAGGACCTTACCGCCTGGTATAGGTGATTTGTATTGTCTAGAAAGCTTATAAGAAAAGCTAATTAGATTAAGTAATAAGGCTGAGATTAGTGCTATCTGCAATAAAAAAAATATTTTAATTGTAAATAAAACCTCACTTTTATAAAACATAAGCATTATTGTATATGTTAATAAATAAAGCTGGACAATAATAACCTTAACTACATTTAATTTTAAGAATTCAAAAAAGATAAATGTAGATAGTTTAGTGGGGAAAATAAGAAATCTTTTTAAGACATTTGTATATATAATTTCTTTTATAACTATATTTTCTCTTGAATTACCGGAAAAAATAATCACTATTAAAATAATGTTTACTAACGAAATTAAAACTATGTTTTTACTAACAGAAAATACAATATGTAATAAGCTCATATAAAAAAACAATATGATTAATATTAAGGAAAAAGTATGTATGTTTATCTTTTTTTTGTCTATTTGTTCTATCATGAAATTTTTCAAAGTTAGGCTAAATAATTTAAGTTTAATCAGTTTAAGTTCTAAATTCATGATTTTCTCCTAATAGTTGATTAACGTCGAGAAGAGCTTAGGTGTGTTTTGAAAATAGGGACTATTAAAATTATTATTTAATTATTTTCATTCACTAATACTCTTATAAAGCTATTAAAAATATTTCTTACCAAGCTTCTAATGCAGCTTTTTTAAGGAACTTTTTAGATAGATAGCTAAGTCCGATAGATAATAGACCACTAATTACAATTGTTGCTACGCCTACAGCTGATAATCTTGCAATGATTTGTGCTGTAGTTCCACCTCTAATGATAATTGTTGCTATTGTAGCAGCCGTTGGAGTACTTACTCCAAAAGTAGCCACTAAACTAAATAATCCTAAAATTGACAAAATAAAACACTCTCCCTTTAAATTAAACTAATAGTCCCTACTCAAACCACATAATGGAAAAACTCCTCTACAATGGTAATACTTTAATTATTTTACGTCAATAGGTGATGAAAAAAAAAACATTATTTACATTTTTTTAAAAAAAATTATTTTTTATCCTTGAAAATTGTTTCATAAAAAGGATATTATATACATTGATACCACATTTTATATTAAAATCTAAAAATAAAAAGGAATGGAGAATCTAATGGAAAATCTAATGGAAAAGAAAACACAAAGAATAATTCTAGCTATACTAGGTGTGCTTTTACTTATGACAGGAATTTTTATCGCTGATAAATTTGTATTGGCACCATTAATAGGTATATTGGGATCTTGCTTAACAGCTTATAATATCTTTAAGTTAGTGCAATCAGTAAATAAGAAATAGAACTAAAGGAGAATCTTACAAAAGAGCATGGATACACAATTAAATGTGAATACAAACTTGAATACAACCCAGGTAAAGAAACCATCTGTAATAGGTATAATTACATCGCCAAAAAAACAATTTATAAGAATGAAAGAAAAGTCTCCAATTTTATTGCCTTTAGTTCTGATAATGATATTATTACTAGTTTCCGGAGGCTTAGTTTCTTATACAGGCTTGAATAATCCAGACTTACAAGCTATAAATGGGGACAGCGATTTGAAAGTACCTAATGCTGTATTGTTTGGACTAGGTGCGGGGGGCTCTTTACTTTCGGGTACTATAGGTTTACTTATAAACGCAGCATTTTATAAAGTTTGCATGGCTGTAATGAAAAATAAAACTTCTTATAAAAAATTATTAGCAGTAGTTATTTATTCTACAATTATTTCTTTGGTAGGTTTATTAATTAATAGCATACTAGCTATCATTACAAACGGTTACGATGTAACCTATACGAGCTTAGCTCCTCTATTTAACCAAGACAAAGGTATTTTATATTCAATTTTGCAGAAGTTCGATATCTTTAATGTTTGGTATTATGTAGTATTAGGGCTAGGTTTAAATATAGTTGGAGGCTTAGGTAAAAGTAAAACCATTTTATTAATTTCACTGGTATTTATTATTACAACAGCTGTAAGTGCGTTACCACACATTTTAAGTTAAACATAGTATATTCTTGATAAGATAAAAAACATAATTGACTTAAATAAACGGTAGCCAAGATTTGTTTTTAAATCTTGGCTACTTTTTGTTTGAAGCCAAAATATATTATTTATGATGTTATATTAATGTGAAAATTTTAACTTATATACAAGACATATTTTATGGTTATTAAAGGAGCAGTCTAGTAATGAAGAAGAAGGTACTAATTTTTTCCATATGTTTAATATTAGTTTTAATTATAGGAGTTAATGTATACAAGACACAAGGTAAAGTTAATGAAATTAATGTAAGGATTACTCATTTAAAGAAGAAAAACATAACAAACAAAGTTATGATTCCAGGTATTTTAAAATTAGCTGAGGAACAATACATTTATTATGATGCTCAAAAAGGGAACATAAATAATATTCACGTTACAGAGGGATCAATAGTTCAAATAGGTACGCCGATTATTACTTATGAAAGTGATGAATTAGATTTACAACAAGAACAAAATAGGCTTGCAACAAAATCGAGTCAGCTCCAAATCAATTCATTAACTACACAAATTGCAAATCTAAATAAAAAACAAAAAGAACTTGAAAAAGAAGTAAGTAAAGAAGAGGCTAAGAATCAAATAGATTCAGAACGTGCTCAACTCCAAATTGACTTAGAAACAGCCAACCTTGAACTAGAGAAAAATAAACTAGAGGGAAAATCGATTACAAAAAAGGAAAAAGACTTAGAAGTTAAAAGTGAAATCAATGGAACTGTTTTAGAGGTTGATAAAGGAGCAATTAATACAGTAAGTGATATACAAAAATCAATTGTTCATATTGGGAATACAAATCAATATTTAGCAAGTGGCATGCTTTCTGAATATGACGCACTTAATATTAAAGTTGGTCAGCCAGTAACTATTACTTCGGATGTTTTGCCAGATAAAAGATGGACAGGCTTAGTTAAGCAGATTGACTATTTGCCACAACAGCAATCTATTTCTGATGGTGCAAATGATGGGGCTAATGAATACCCTGTTGAAATAAATATTAATGACGACGACATTAAGAGTATTAAACCAGGGTTCAAATTAATATTAGAAATTGAGACTAGCAGCAAGAAAGCCAATTCTCTTCCTACGAAATCAATTGTAAATAAAGATAAAAGTACGTATGTTTATATTGTAAAAGATGGAAAAGCTGTTCGTAAGAAAGTAAAAACTGGTAAAACGACGAATGAAATTACTGAAATTAAAAATGGATTATCAGGCAAAGAGAAAGTAATATCAAATCCTTCTAATCAATTAACAGATGGTATGGAAGTGAATGTTCAATGATTAAATTAAGTAATATCTATAAAAGCTATCATATTGGAAAAGAAGAGGTGCCAATTTTAAAAAATATTAATATAGAAATTAAAGGCGGAGAATTTGTTGCTATTATGGGCCCATCCGGTTCGGGTAAATCTACTTTAATGAACATTATTGGATGCCTTGATCGAGCTTCATCGGGTGTATATTTGTTAAACGAACAAGAAATTTCTACGTATAGTGATGAACAACTTGCAAAAGTAAGGAATGTGAATATAGGATTTGTATTCCAGCAATTTCAGTTACTTCCAAGAATGAGTGCTGTTGAAAATGTGGAACTACCAATGATTTATGCTGGTGTTTCGAGGAAAGAAAGAAGAGAAAGAGCTGAAGAGGCCTTACGTAAAATGGGATTAATTGAGAGAATGAAACACTTGCCGAGTGAATTATCTGGGGGACAAAAACAACGTGTTGCTATTGCTCGGGCAATTGTAAATAATCCGAATCTTATACTGGCTGATGAGCCAACTGGTGCTTTAGATACTAATACAAGTACATCTATTATGGAACAAATTTCTGCACTTAATTTAGATGGTACAACAGTTGCTGTTATTACTCATGAACCAGAAGTTGCTGCGTATGCATCCCGCACAATTGTCGTTCGAGATGGAAAAATTCTAATTGGTGATGAAAAGGAGAGCGACAATTTATGAGTATAGTTGAAAACATTCGCATGGCATTCTCATCTGTATTAGCCCATAAAATGAGATCTATTTTAACTATGCTTGGAATCATCATTGGAGTTGCATCTGTAATTGTCGTTGTAGCAATAGGACAAGGCGGAGAACAAATGATTAAATCGGAGATTACAGGTTCAAGTAATACAATTGAAGTTTATTACGAACCCTCAGAGGAAGAAATACAATCGGATCCCAATATTTATGAGCAACCTGCATTTACAGAAGAAGATTTAACAGCATTATCTAAAGTTGCTGGTGTGAAAAATGTAGTGGCTTCAAGCTCCACTCAAATGAAAACTCAATATAGAGATAAACAATCGGATTCTGCAATTAATGCTGTAAATGAAGCCTATATCGATGTTAATGCGTTAGAAATTGCCAAAGGACGTATGTTAAACAGCACAGACTTTTTATCAGGAAATAGAGTTGGAGTAATTAGTAATGAATTAAATGAGGAATTGTTCAAGAATAAAAATGCTTTAGGTAAAGTAATTTGGATAAAAGGACAGCCTTTTGAAGTTGTTGGGGTTACTAAAAAGCAAACAGGATTACTTTCGTTTGGAATGACTGAAGTTTATATTCCAGATAATACATATCGTTCAAGCTTCGGTAAATTAGAGTATAGTACCCTTAGCCTTCAAGCAGAAGATGCAAACCAGCTAAAACAAGTAGGCAACCATGCAACCGATTTATTAAATGCACTTCATAAGACAGAAGATTCTTATCAGGTAAATAATTTAGAGGAAGTCGCTGATAGCATTGGGAGCATAACTAAAATCATGACAACCATTATTGGATCAATTGCTGGTATCTCTTTACTTGTTGGAGGTATTGGTGTAATGAATATTATGCTTGTCTCTGTAACGGAACGAACGAAAGAAATTGGGATTCGTAAAGCATTAGGCGCATCTAGAAAACAAATCTTAATGCAATTTTTAGTCGAATCGGTAACTTTGACACTCATTGGAGGTATTACAGGAATATTATTAGGAGCAAGTGGGGCATTTTTAGTATCTTTCTTTGCTGGGTGGCCATCTCTTATTTCTTGGCAAGTTGTATTAGGGGGAGTTTTATTTTCAATGACTATTGGTATTATATTTGGGATGCTACCTGCAAATAAGGCGGCAAAACTCGACCCGATTGAAGCATTACGTTATGAATAAAAATAGTTAGATTGTGTTCATACGTTCATTATTACTAGGTAATGTTGAATTAATATATCTAATGAATAAATTTTTATTTTTAGTTGAATGTAGATCCATTAACTTTTTCACATAGTTATTTGACCGTAAATTTAATAATAAAAAGATACCTTATTAAATTCATAATTTTAATAAAGTATCTTTCATCACCTATTTAACTGATCAAAGTGCTATATATTTCCCTAAAACAATCTTTATTACGTAAGAAATAGTATCCCATACGCTTGGGTGAGTGATAAGCCACTGTATTAAAGAACTTAATCCTCCTTTTTGCGCTGCAATAAGAGTCTTTAGATCCGAAGGGCTTAATAATTTGCTTAGAAGAGGGAGCAATTTAGACCAGTATTGTAAAAGTAAAGTTGCTACAGTTTGCATTCAAAAAACCTCCTGTTAAATTGTTTTGTACGACTTAATTATATTTTATATATTAGATATTTCTGGGAATTGTTATATTTTAATCCCTTAATGACGTAAAATCTCTTTTTAATAACGTTAATAGTGCTTTTAGTGAATGTATCTGTTGCAAAGGAATTTACAATTTATACAAAAAATTATTATCAATATTAGAAAGAGATCATTAGCATATTAAGATAAGTTTTTATTTTTTAATGAGTATCAACAATAACGTGCAAATAGGACTTTATGAAGAAAGGAGAGAGTACAAACTTTGATAATACTCCCATCATATTATTAAGGTCTATAGAAGAGTACTCACTTAATATAATGAAAATCACTAAATACAATAACAATCTTGTTATACAAAAAAGAACTGAAATATATTTTCTTTCTTTTACAGATATCTTGTATATAGAACGTTTTGGCAATTTAACCATTGTTCATACTACTGACGATGAAATATCTATTCGTTTTGCATTAAATAGAATAATTGAATTATTGCCTCCCTTTTTCCTTCGTTCTCATAAATCCTATATCTTGAATACTACAAGGATTAAACAAATGAGGATACTTGGAAAAGATTCTGCAACATATGAAGCTTTCTTTAATAATGAAAAGAGTGCATTAATAACCAAAGATAAGATTTCTATACTTTTTAATTAAACAAGAGTATAGGTTCTATTATTCAGCATACATGGAATTCATTTTGCTACAGAATAAATTTGAGTGTTCATTTTAATCATTAAAATTAAAAAAACCATGAAAGAGAACTTAAATTCGTTCTAAATATATGATATATTTTTTGCATTTGTCGTCACTAAGTATAAATAGTAAAACTTTAATAATATATAAAGTACTTTAGTAGTTAATTAACGAATCATGAACGTTAAAAAAAGAAAAAGGTTGCTTTTTTCTAACTAGAGCCGATTACAATATTTATTTTTAAAGTTATATGTATATGAATCTACAAATCTGGCCAGACTAATAATGTATTCCCCCTATTCCAATAAATTTGAAAATCCTTTGCCTAAATGGGCAAAGGATTCTTTTTGTATATGTGTATTTGAAATTAATATAGCAGATATTTCAGGTGATATTTTGTTATTTATTGTTAATTTTGATATATTATTTAATAAACACGTAAATGGGGGATAAAAAATGAGTTTGCTAATAGTAGGTATCATTATTATTTTGTCGGTCGTTGCAGACTATTTTATTTTCGATTACGACGATAAAAGATGGGGCTGG
>Ga0268255_10001948_pt1 | contig 11251 bp, 13 predicted proteins | sample AgamicOrMarz_FD_200256 | JGI IMG/M metagenome (GOLD analysis project Ga0268255, IMG submission 200256) | Agave microbial communities from Guanajuato, Mexico - Or.Ma.rz (v2) (version 3) | ecosystem: Host-associated > Plants > Phyllosphere > Phylloplane/Leaf | place: Guanajuato, Mexico...
AATGATATGACGCTATATGGTAAAATGATTAAAGTTTGAAAGAGAAAGTAGGGAAATGATAGAATGAAAATAGCTATTATTGGAGCAATGGAAGAAGAAGTACATGTATTACGTGATAAATTAGACAACCTGAGAAAAGAAGAAGTTGCAGGTTCAGAATATAACATAGGTACATACGAAGGAAAAGAAGTAATTTTATTAAAGTCTGGCATTGGTAAAGTTAATGCAGCAATGGCAACAGCAATACTTTTAGAAAAATATCAGCCTGATGTTGTTATTAACACAGGATCTGCAGGCGGACTTCATACTGACTTAAATGTTGGCGACGTTGTTATCTCAACTGAAGTGCGTCATCATGACGTAGACGTTACTGCATTCAATTATGAATACGGACAAGTTCCAGGTATGCCAGCTGCATTCCCTTCTGATGATAAATTAAAGTCTATCGCTAAAAAATGCGCTGAAAAAATTAATGGTATCCAAGTTGTTGAAGGATTAATCGTTACTGGAGATTCATTTATGAACGATCCAGTAAGAGTTGACTTCGTAAAAGAGAAATTTGGTGATTTGTATGCTGTAGAGATGGAAGCAGCTGCAATCGCTCAAGTTTGTTATGCTTTTAAAGTGCCATTTGTTGTAACACGAGCATTGTCAGATATTGCTGGTAAAGAATCAAATATTTCATTTGATCAATTCCTTCATACTGCGGCTGTTAATTCAACATTAATGGTTGAAGAAATGATTAAAGCGTTATAAATTGTTTAAAGAAAGATGTCTTATAGGCATCTTTCTTTTTTTATTAAAATACAATTGAGTGAGTACTCACTTTTTATTGACTGGCAATAAAAAGTGAATTAAGATAAAAATATAAAGTGAGTACTCACTCATTATGGGTACTATAAAAGAAATAGACTTGAACGGAGGAAAAAGATGAGCAATGTTGTTCAAATCCAAAATGTTGACCGTTTATTTGGAAAAAGAGCTGTGCTAAAAAATATTTCAATGAACATTCAAGAAGGAGAGATATTTGGGATTTTAGGTCCATCAGGTTCTGGAAAAACAACTTTAATAAAATTGATTGCTGGGATTGATAGAAGTTCAAAAGGGGAAGTATTAGTTTACAATAATGAAATGCCTAATTTCACAGTCCTTCCGTCAATAGGGTATATGGGGCAATCTGACGCTTTATACAGCGATTTAACGGGTGCTGATAATTTAAGTTTCTTTGGTGCCCTATATAATTTAAAAGGTAAAGAACTTAAGTCGAGAATACAAGAAGTAGCCCAAATCGTTGGGTTAGAGGATTCATTAAACAAGCAAGTTAACCAATATTCTGGGGGAATGAAAAAACGACTTTCTCTTGCCATTTCAATTCTCCATAAACCTACATTACTAATCCTAGATGAACCGACAGTTGGCATTGATCCAGTACTAAGAAAGCAAATTTGGAATCAATTTTTTGAAATGAAAAAACAAGGTACTACAATAATCATTACAACCCATATCATGGAAGAAGCTGAAAAATGTGAACGAATCGGATTAATTAGAGAAGGAGAATTAATCGCTTTAGATACTACTGAAAATTTAATCTCGCAATCAAAAACAGGCAAAATCGAAGACCTATATTTTAATATTGAGGTGAGCTCATGAGAGTCTTTGCTATATCTAAACGTATAATAAAACAATTTTTAAAAGATAGAAGATCTCTTGCAATGATTTTTGTTGCTCCCATCGTATTATTGTTTTTATTTTCTTATATCTTAAAACAAGATGACACAAAACCAACTTTAGCTATAGTAGATGCCCCCCCAGCATTTGAGCAAATAGTAAAAGATTATGCGAAAGTAAAAAATGTAAATCCTTCAGACATTGAAGATCAATTGAAAAAGATGGAAATCGATGGCGCTGTCTTATTCAAATCAGGAGAAATAGTAGTACAGTTTGAAGGGACAGATAAAGCAAGAACAACTGCAGTAATGGATGCTATTCAATCTGCAGTTAAGGAAAATACACCTTCTAATCTTAAAATTGTAATGGACCCAATTTATGGTAGTAAAAATATGGATTCATTTGATTCAATTGGCCCAATTTTTATTGGATTTTTCTCGTTCTTATTTGTATTTATCTTGTCAGGCATTTCATTTGTAAGGGAAAGATTAACGACAACACTTGAGAGATTACTTGTCACGCCAGTCAAAAGATGGGAAATAGTAGTTGGTTATATTTTAGGCTTTGGATTTTTTGCTTTAATCCAATCGATCATTATAACAGTCTTTTCAATCAGTGTATTAGATATGTATAATGTAGGAAGTGCATGGGAAGTCTGCGTAGTTAATATTTTATTATCTCTAACTGCTCTTACTCTTGGTATGCTGTTATCTGCATATGCAAATAATGAATTTCAAGTTGTACAATTTATTCCTGTTATTGCTGTTCCGCAAATACTTTTTTCAGGTATTTTCTCAACGGCGTTTTTACCAAATTGGTTCAAATTTATCGGTGGTATTTTACCGCTGACATATGGAGCAGAAGCTCTTAGAGGTATTATGATAAAAGGGCAGTCGCTTTCTGATGTTGTATATCAATTATTGATCCTACTTGGATTTTCAATAGTATTTATTTCTTTAAATATAGTAGCATTAAAGAAACAGCGTTCAATTTAAGGAGTGTTACCAATTAAATTAGAAGAGTTTTTTCCAGAAGAAAAATTACAAGAAATGAATGAGAAAGAGATAAAAATACTTGAAGCTGCAATTGAAATTTTTGCAGAAAAAGGTTTCGTTAGTACATCTACCAATGAAATTGCAAAAAAAGCAAATGTAGCTGAAGGTACTATTTTTCGTTACTTTAAAACAAAAAAGGATTTATTAAAAAGTATTATCAAACCGACATTAGTAAAAACAATTGCTCCTTTTGAAATGGATCGTTTTTCTAAAGCAGTATTTCATTTAGAGTACGAAACATTTGAAGATTTTCTTAATGCACTTATTAAAAATCGTATGGAATTTGCAAAGAAAAATAAGGCAGCTGTAAAAATAATCATTCAAGAAATGCCATTCCAAGACGATATGCAAGAAGAGCTAAAAAGACTCTTTAAAGACAAAATGTACCCTAAAGTAGCCACTGTATTACAATCGTTTATCGATAAAGGACAAATAAAAGAACTACCGATACCGACAGTACTACGACTAATTATCTCAACAGTAATTGGTCTAGTGATCTCTTCAATCGTCCTAGAAAATACACCTTTTTGGAACGAAGAACAAGAAACTGAACGTACAATAGAGTTTATTAAGAATGGTCTAAATTAACTAATAGCTGACATAGCGAAAACATTCAAAGAAGAAAGGGATTATAAATAATTTCTTTCTTCTTTGTGTTGAAAAAATATACTGGTAATATTTTAGTAAAATAGTTTTAGTAATGAAGCATAACGCGAAAATCAACAAGACAATACTTAATTCATTGACAAAATGTACTTACTAATCTCTACATGTACTACCTTTAATTACCTTCACTTTTTTTGTATAAAGTATGTTAAAGTTATTAAGTCAACAAGAAGGGAAGGTGTAGTATTCGTGAATTTAAAAAAGCTACAGGCGAAGGTTAATGATTTTAAAACATTTGGAGCAATAACAACAGCATTGGCTACTTTTTTCTATATCGGGACTCTCCTTCCAAAAGACGGATTAACCCAACATAAAATATTAATAGTCGAGAGTATCGTTTTTACAATGCTGATATTTGCATTAGGTTTCTTTCTGACATCCAATTATTTTAAACGCAAAATTCAAAAAGAAGAGCAAGCATAAAACCACTAAAATGAATTCACTCCAATTGTTAGATCGGACTAACAATTGGAGGTCATATTCATCTTTAGTGGTTTATTTTTTATCTTTTTTCTTTTCTTTTTCAGCTCTTAAAAATTCGTGGTACATTTTCATTAAAGCACGTTTTTCAATTCTCGAAACATAACTTCTTGAGATTCCTAATTTCTTTGCAATTTCACGTTGAGTTAGTTCCTTATCCATATCAATACCAAATCGTTGAATAATTACATCCTTTTCACGGTCGTCTAGAATCTTAATATATTGCTTGATTTTTTCTAATTCCATATTAAGTTGAATTTGATCAACTACATCTTCTGTCTCAGTTTTTAATATGTCTAATAGTGAAATTTCATTGCCTTCTTTATCCTGACCTATTGGATCATGAAGGGAAACATCTTTTTTTGTTTTCTTTAAAGCACGTAAATGCATAAGTATTTCGTTTTCAATACATCTAGCAGCATATGTGGCTAATTTTGTTCCTTTACCTTGAACAAAGCTCTCAATTGCCTTTATTAAACCTATTGTGCCAATCGAAATTAAATCTTCAGCATCTTCTCCGGTATTTTCAAATTTTTTGACGATGTGAGCAACAAGTCTTAAATTATGTTCAATTAATAAATTTCGTGCTTCTCCATCTCCATTTGCCATACGATTTAAATAGAGCGTTTCTTCGGCTTGTGAAAGTGGTTGAGGGAAGGCATTATTTTTAACATAGGAAACAAACACAAACACTTCTTTTAAGAAAAGACTTAAGGCGGTAAATAAACCAGGCATATAATCACTCCTAAGGAAGGTAAGGTTAGTTGTTATTTATATATTTATGTAATGTACAAATTCTGTGTGTCTGTACCATAAAAAAAATGTAAGCAGTGTAAAAAAAATGTTGAAAATAGTAAGCGCTACCATTCCAATAACGATGTATCTTTTTTAAAATCGTTACATATTCTAGAAAAAAAATGCATTGACAGCCTATTTAAAAGTGCTTTATAATCCTCATTAATAACTTTTTTAATGAATCTTTTGACAATTAAATATATTGCGTTGATAAGGGCACAGTAGGCATAACTTCCCTGTTTAAGAGAGCTGACGGAAGCTGCGAGTCAGTACATAAGGTATGCTGAATTACATTCTTGGAGCAATTTCTATTTCATTTAATGAAAATAGAAACGGTCATTTTGATCGTTAACAAAATGAAGGTGGTGAACAGAATTTTTGTTCACAACTAGGGTGGTACCGCGATTAAATAATTCGTCCCTACTGTTTATTCAGTAGGGACTTTTTGTTTTCATTTTTTACATACTTACTTCTTGATAAAAGAAGTGGTATTGGAATAGACATTTAAAATTTGAGGAGGAAAAAGAAATGAGTACAAATAATGAGTTAGTGCAATTACGTGATAAGGTTGATGAGATTAATTTAAAAATCGTTGAATTATTAAACGAGCGTGGAAAAGTTGTTCAAGAAATTGGTCAGCAAAAGATTAAACATGGAATTAAGCGTTTCGATCCAGTTCGTGAGCGTGAAGTTCTAGATATGATTGCAAATGTAAATGAAGGGCCATTTGAAACTTCAACTTTACAACATATTTTCAAGACAATCTTCCAAGCAAGCTTAGAACTACAAGAGGATGATCACAGAAAAGCTCTTTTAGTTTCAAGAAAGAAAAAGCCTGACAATACAATTGTTCGAGTGAAAAATGATATTGTCCTTGGTGATGGTTCTCAATCATTTATTATGGGTCCATGTGCAGTTGAAAGCTATGAACAAGTACGTGCAGTAGCACAAGCTATGAAACAACAAGGGTTAACAATGATGCGAGGCGGTGCATTTAAACCTAGAACTTCTCCATATGATTTCCAAGGACTTGGATACGAAGGACTACAAATTTTAAGAGAAGTAGCAAATGAATTTGATTTAGCAGTAATTAGTGAAATACTAAATCCAAATGATGTTGAAAGATCTTTAGAATACGTTGATGTAATACAAATTGGTGCACGTAATATGCAAAACTTTGATTTACTGAAAACGGTTGGTCAAGTAAATAAACCAGTTTTATTAAAACGTGGATTGTCAGCAACAATTGAAGAATTTATTAATGCAGCAGAATACATTATTTCACAAGGTAATGACCAAATTATTCTTTGTGAAAGAGGAATTCGTACTTACGAGAGAGCTACAAGAAATACATTAGATATCTCAGCAGTACCTATTCTGAAGAAAGAAACACATTTACCAGTTGTTGTAGATGTTACTCATTCTACAGGTCGCAAGGATTTACTATTACCGACAGCAAAAGCAGCTTTAGCAATTGGAGCAGATGCTGTAATGGCTGAAGTACATCCTGATCCAGCAGTTGCTTTGTCAGATTCAGCTCAACAAATGAATATCCCACAATTTGAAGAATTTATGTTTGAGTTAAAAGACTTCCGTGCAAAACTTCAATCATAAATAATATGACTTAATGAAGGATAGGCGGTGAATGCCTTGAAAAAGAACGTCCTTTTAATTGGCACAGGATTAATCGGAGGCTCAATTGCCTTGGCAATAAAAAAAGTTCATGATGTAAATATAATTGGATATGATATAAACGAAAAACAACTTGAAATTGGTAAAAGAATTCAAGTTTTAGATGAAATCTCGGTACAGCTTAAAGACTGTGCCGAGAAGGCTCATCTAATCATTTTTTCTTGTCCTGTAGAGGAGTCAATAAAATATATACATATGTTAAGTGAATATGAACTTAAGAATGATGTCATATTAACTGATGTAGGTAGTACGAAAAGTGAAATCATGAGGCATTCGAAGACTCTTACAGATAAAGGTTATTGCTTTATTGGAGGTCATCCAATGGCAGGCTCGCATAAAACGGGCATCGAGAGTGCAAAAGTTCATTTATTTGAAAATGCATATTTTATTTTGACACCAAGTGAAAATACTAAAAATGATCAAATTGATGAATTAAAAGAATGGCTTAAAGGAACAGGTTCACATTTTGTTGTAATTGATGAGGAAACACATGATCAAATCACCGGAGTGGTAAGCCATTTTCCACATCTCATTGCTTCTAATCTTGTTAAGCAAGTTAAAACTTACTCGAAGGACGAGCCTCTAGTAACAGCCTTAGCTGCCGGAGGGTTTAGAGATATTACTAGGATTGCATCAAGTAGCCCAAAAATGTGGACTGATATTGTGATTCAAAATAAGGATACATTGCTTTCATTAATTTCGAATTGGATTGATGATATGAAACAAATGTATCAGCTTGTTAAAAGCCAGGATAAAGAAGACATCTTTCATTATTTCAAGGAATCAAAAGATTTTAGAGACAACATGCCAGCAAAAGCAAATGGCGCCATCCCAAGTTATTTTGATTTGTATGTAGACGTTTTAGATCGGGTCGGTGAGCTTGCTAACATCACGACAATCTTATCGATTCACCAAGTAAGCATTACAAATCTAAGGATTATTGAATCACGTGAAGGGTTACCAGGTGTACTAAGAATAAGCCTCCAAACGGAAAATGACAGAGAGAAAGCTGAAAAATTCCTAAATGTTAATGGTTATGAGACATACATTGTTTCATAAAAAATATCAGACTTATTTACACATTAAAAGCACTTCTGAAGAGTGCTTTTTTTGGTTAAAGAGCGACGACGAGATCAAGTACTTCGCTAGTTTGCCAAAGTCTCTCTGATATTTCAAATAAAAATGAATAGTCAGTCTCTTTTGTGTACCAATTTTCTGAACTTTATATTATAATTTAGTAGGTTAGGTTTTTAAATCGTTAAACATGGAGGGATATCAATGTCTCAGTTTGAAAAATCATTAGAAAAATACGCTGAACTTGCGGTAAAAAGTGGTGTTAATATCGTACCAGGACAAACATTACAAATAAATGCACCAATCGGAGCTGCAGAATTCGTTCGTAAAGTGGTAAGATTCGCTTACGAAGCTGGAGCTAAAAATGTAAACATCGATTGGAATGATGATGTAATTACTCGCACTAAATATGAACTAGCTCCTGAAGAAGTTTTTGGAGAATTCCCAGGCTGGAAAGTAACAGCAATGGAAGAATTAGCTGAAAATGGAGGTGCTGTTTTATCAGTCATTTCACCAAATCCAGAATTATTAAAAGGGATCGATCCAAAACGTATTGCCACTTTTAATAAAACAGCTAGCCAAGCACTACATAATTATCGTGAATACATGATGGCTGATAGAATTCGTTGGTCAATCGTAGCTATTCCATGTGTTGAATGGGCTGAAAAAGTTTATCCAAATGAACCAATTGATAAAGCGATGGAATTACTTTGGGACTCAGTATTCAAAATTTGCCGAGTAGACAATGAAAATCCAGTTGAAGCTTGGGTTAAACATAACGACTTCTTACAAGAAAAAGTTGTTCAATTAAATGACAAGCGCTATAAAACATTACATTACACAGCACCTGGTACTGATTTGAAACTTGATTTAGTAGATAATCATGTATGGAAAGGTGGCGGAGCGAACAGTGAAGATGGAAAATGGTTTAATCCTAATATTCCAACTGAAGAAGTTTTCTCTATGCCACATAGCCATGGAGTAAATGGTACTGTTCAAGCGACTTTACCATTAAATTACGGTGGAAATTTAATTGAGAATTTCTCTTTAACATTTAAAGATGGTAAAGTTGTCGATTTTACAGCTGAAAAAGGCTATGAAACTTTACAACATTTATTAGATACTGATGAAGGTGCTCGCCGTCTAGGTGAAGTAGCATTAGTACCACATGATTCACCAATTTCAAATACAGGTTTAATTTTCTTCAACACATTATATGATGAAAATGCTTCTTGCCACTTAGCTTTAGGTAAAGCATATCCAAACAATATGAAGGATGGAGAAAAATTACCTTCAGAAGAGCAAGAGAAATTAGGAATCAACCAAAGTTTAACTCACGTTGATTTTATGATCGGATCAGCGGAATTAAACATCGATGGAATTAAAGAAGATGGTACAGTTGAACCAATCATGAGAAATGGTAACTGGGCATTTTAATAGTAAATAAAAATAAAAGGGGTATCTCGAAAGATTTTTTGAGACACCCCTTTATTTTTACTTCTTAACTTGTTTGACATTGATCGTTACTTCTTAAAACCGTTATAAAACCATCTAATATTGTATGACTAACAGAGAATCCCTTACGTTTATAAAATTCTAGAGCGTCTTCATTTCCATTTGAAACATAGATGAAATAATCCTCTACATCATCAAATTGTTTTAGCCAGTTCATTGACATTTTGAATAGTACAGAGCCTACTCCATATTTTCTATATTCTTCTTTAAGATAAAATTGAGATAAACATCCAACATTTTTTTTATGGACTGATGAAAGGTCAAAAAAAGTTGCAAATTCGCTAGAGTATACTTCCTTTGGAGAAATATTTGAATAAACATAACCAACTATTTGATCTTCATCTTTCACGATAACAATATAATTATGTATAGCTTTTTTTACTGAAGGAACCATACGTGTATCGAAATTCATGCTATCAAACAACTCTGGTTTTATCTTCGCTTTTGCCTTCTGAAATGCCATTAATTCATTACATAAATCTCTACATAATTCAATGTGATCCTCGTCAATCACTTCATAAGTTAAATTCATCTTGTCACCCCTCATAAAAATTGATTTTGAGCCTTATATAAATTTCATACAATTTAATTTTATAATATATAAGTTCATGAAAACAAATGAAATAATAAGTTGATCTGTTTTTGGTATATAATGGAAGTGTCATCTAGAATCAATTCATCATTCTACACATAAAACAAATGGAGGATGAGAAAATGGAAGATCTTAAGTATGAGTTTTTTATTGGAGCTAAACCAGAAGAAGTGTGGAACGTATTTGTTTCGCCAGAAGGAACTAAAGCTATCTTTTTTGGTTGTATCTTAAAATCAACATTTGAAGTCGGAGCAAAATATGAATATATTGGACCAGGAGAAGCTGGAGAACATACAGTGCATGTTTATGGGGAAATTCTAGCATTTGAGCCCCATAAAATGATGAGTTATACAGAACATCCAGGCCCAGTTTACCGTGAAAATCATGCTGAATTAGAAACTAGAATTACACTTACACTTGAAGAGATGGGTGAGTGCACAAAATTAACACTAGTTAACGACCAATGGCCAGAAAATCACCCTTCATATGAAAATACAAAATCTACCTGGCCAATGATCTTAAGTAATGTAAAAACATTTGCAGAGACCGGGAAAACATTAGATTTTGGTTGGTAAAATTTAAAAAATAAAAAAACCTCTGGGAACAGAGGTTTTTGTTTTAGATTTTTTTGTCGGTTCATCTAAAAATATGAAAACCGATATATGCACAACAAATACTAATAATAGTAGATAAAATGATATAATATAACGCAGTTTTATACTTTTTTGCAACTATTAATTGAATTGATTCGTAACCAAATGTTGAAAAGGTTGTAAACCCACCTAATATTCCTACTCCAATAAACAACCACATTGTAGTAGAAATCGATTTATCGAGATACAAATGGTTTATTAAACCTAAAATAAACGATCCGAAAATGTTTATAACGAATGTTCCAAAAGGAAAATTTGTTTTAACTTTTTTATTAACATAGTTTCCAAGGGCATAGCGAAAAATTGCTCCGATTCCCCCACCTATTCCAACAATAACAATCATGATGAGGTTTCTCCTTTTACTTTGTTGAATTTCTCAGCCGCTTTAAAACCAAGATACGCCAAACTTATTCCGATCACTAAACTTGAGATGATATAGACTAAACTTACTAGCAATTTTTTTTCATCCATCAGAGCTACATTTTCAATTGAAAATGTAGAGAATGTAGTGAATGCTCCAGTAAATCCAGTTCCGATTAGTAAAGTATATTCAGGTTTTAATTTAAGTTTAGCTATCGGTAAAAAGAAACCTAAAAAGAAGCACCCAATTATATTAATTAAAAATGTTTGAATTGGAAATCCATTTGATAGTGGATGGATTGATAGACCTATTATGTAACGAAGAATTGCTCCAAAAAACCCTCCGATTAGTATTAATAAATAATTCATAGTACACCTCATAAATACAATATAAAAACGCTCCTAAGAGCGTTTTTTTGTTAGTTTACAATAAAAAAAGCAATAATTGAAACTAAGTTATTTAAAAAATGGGCAAAAATCGTAACTTCGATTTTTTTTGTTTTGATATAAATAATACCAAAAATTAAACCAGCTAAAGAATAAGATAGTAATGCATAAATTGAAAAACCGGCAAGCATATGCAATAAACCAAACCCAAATGAACTGACAATTAAACCAATAATTGGCGAGTTTTTAAAAATCGAACCAATAATTAACTTACGTGTAATCCATTCTTCTTTAATTGGTGCAAGAATAACTGC
>Ga0268255_10001950_pt1 | contig 11246 bp, 8 predicted proteins | sample AgamicOrMarz_FD_200256 | JGI IMG/M metagenome (GOLD analysis project Ga0268255, IMG submission 200256) | Agave microbial communities from Guanajuato, Mexico - Or.Ma.rz (v2) (version 3) | ecosystem: Host-associated > Plants > Phyllosphere > Phylloplane/Leaf | place: Guanajuato, Mexico | collected...
CGGTCCAGTCGCCGGTATTCCGCCAGATCCAACCCCAAGCGCTGTGAATGACGCCAGGCACAGCGCTCCAGCCACGTGACGTAGACCGCGTTGTTGGCGTGGCCCAGCCCGTCGATATCCTCGGGACTTACCTGAAGATCAATGATGAACGGCGTTGCCCGATCCCAGCCCATGCCCCTCTCCCGGTCGAATGTGGATCGAGGCAGTGTACCCGATCCCCGCGGGAGCAGCGCTTGTCACCCTCTCAAGCCGATTGCCGCGCCTGCAGGCTGCGCCCGGCCAACAGTGATAACACGCCGTCGATCACACGGGGATCGGCCAGTACCCGTTGGTGCCCGCCCGCCGGCAGGCGCAGCAAGCGGCTGTCGAACCAGGCCTCGTGGATCAGTTGCGCTTCCTTGACCGAAACCGAGGTGTCATCCTCGGCATGGACGATCAACCCTGGCACATCCAGTTGGTAATGCTCGACGTCCATCTTCGCGGCCGGCATGCCCACATCTTTTTCCACCTGGCGAATGAAGGCCGAACGCGCCCTGGGCGGCAACCCCATCATTCGCGCAAAACCACGCAACACGCCAAGAATGCGCGCAGGCGCGGCAATGCTGACCAGCGCCTCGGTGCGCAAGCCCAACTGGACGGCGAGCATGGCACTGGCACCGCCCATGGAATGCCCGATCACTGCCTGCAAGGGTGGCAGCTCAGCCGCAGCTTCGAGCATGGCGCGAGCGAACAGCAAGACATTCGCTTCGCGCCCCGGTGACCGACCATGGGCTGGACCGTCCAGCGCCACCACGGTGTAGCCGGCGTCCACCAGCGCAGTGATCAGCGCGGCGAATTGCGTCGGCCGCCCTTCCCAGCCGTGCATCAGCAAAACGGCAGGACCTTGGCCCCAGCGCAAGGCAGAGAGGCCGAAACGCAGGGTGATTCGCTCGGAGCTCGCCAGCAATGGCAGCTCCCAGTCCCGTGGCGGCAGATTTCGCGGATGCATGAACAGCGCCCGCATTTTCCTTGCCACCAGGCCCGGGGCCACCCGGCCAAGCGTGCCATTGACGCCGCGAATCCAGCTCAACCTGTCCATCGCTCATCTCCAGGACTGTATCTGTGCTCAGCGCACCGCCGACTTGGCCGCACGCAACAAACGATCCGACAACTCCCCCGGCCCCAGCGCCCGCGCCAGGGCCAGGCCGCCGACCATCAAGGCAATATCGGCCAGGGCCTTGTCGGCCTCTTCGGGACTGGCCGCCAACTGCGCGGTCATCAGCTCGATGTGCTCATTGAGCACTTCGCGAAAAGGGTCCGGCAGTCGCCCGAGCTCGCCGATCGACGCCGGGATCGGACAGGCGTTTTCAGTGGAATCCCGGTGCTTTCGCGACAGGTAGAACGCTGCCACCAGAGCGCGCCGCTCTTCACCGGTCAGCTCGGCATCCATGTCCGCGATCAAGCCGCGACGGCGGCCGAGCAACTGCTTGAACGCCTCCAGCATCATGGCGTCCTTGCTTTCGAAATGGGCATAGAAGCCGCCGACGGTCAGCCCGGCCGCGCCCATTACTTCACCCACGCTCGGCTCGGCCGGACCACGCTGGATCAGCGCGTCGCTGGCGGCCTTGATAATGCGTTCACGGGTCTGCGCTTTTTTATCGCTCATCGCTGCCTCCAAATATTACGATTGAAATATTATTCTCATAATAAATTTCCGCAAGCGAAAATTCGAACCGCCTGTCAGAAGCATCGTGTGTCAAGGATTGAGGATTGGCTGAACGCCAGACAAACAAAAGGGCCATTCAATAATTGAATGACCCTTAAAAATCCCGCAGAGCGGGTAATCGTGGCGTCCCCTAGGGGACTCGAACCCCTGTTACCGCCGTGAAAGGGCGGTGTCCTAGGCCACTAGACGAAGGGGACACAAACCTTCTTGCTTGATCAGCGCTGAGAACTGATCGATTCAAGGCCGGTGTGGCCAGACCTTGAACCTGTCGATTGGTGGAGCTAGACGGGATCGAACCGTCGACCTCTTGCATGCCATGCAAGCGCTCTCCCAGCTGAGCTATAGCCCCGGATTTTTCGCCTCGCGGCGGAGCGACATCTTGCAACATCGCTTCTGTAAAACTGGCGTCCCCTAGGGGACTCGAACCCCTGTTACCGCCGTGAAAGGGCGGTGTCCTAGGCCACTAGACGAAGGGGACGCAAACCCTTCTATACCACTGATCAACGCTGAGTGTTGATCGCTTCAAGGCCGGTGTGGCCAGACCTTGAAGTGTAAATTGGTGGAGCTAGACGGGATCGAACCGTCGACCTCTTGCATGCCATGCAAGCGCTCTCCCAGCTGAGCTATAGCCCCTCATCGCTGAGGACGGGGCGAATCTTAAGGGCGTATCGGAAGGCTGTCAAATTTATTTTCAACAAATTTGAAAATTTTTTGCCGGGATAACAATCACTTACCGACAAACCCCGGAAAACCGGGGTATGTCCTGCCTCATCGACCGTTTAAGCAATCGCGCCCAGCAGTTTTTCCCACTCCTTGTTTTCCTTCTTCGACACGCCACCGAGCAGATCGATGGCCTGGCGCAGGCGAAAACGCGTCAGGTCCGGCCCGAGGATTTCCATCGCGTCGAGCACCGACACCGAGCTGGCCTGGCCGGTAATGGCGGCGAACATCAGCGGCATCGCGTCACGCAACTTCAATTCCAGGGACTCGACCACCGCCTGGATGGTCGCGGTAATGCTGTCCTTTTCCCACTGGCGCAGGCTTTCGAGCTTCCACAGGATCAGTTGCATCAGCTGGCGTACCTGATCGCCCGAGAGCTTCTTGGACTCGAACAGCTTCGCATCAGGCGTCACGCCACCGGCGAAGAAGAAGCCGGCCAGCGGGGCGATCTGGCTGAAGGTCTCTACCCTGCCCTGCACATGCGGTGCGATCTTCATCATGTATTCAGGGTTGAACGCCCATTTCTGCACGCGTGCAGCAAACTCTTCCACCGGCAGGTCGCGCAGCCACTGGCCGTTGAGCCACGAGAGTTTCTCGATGTCGAAAATCGGCCCCCCCAGGGAAACGCGCGACAGGTCGAAGTGCTCGACCATCTCCTGCAACGAGAACTTCTCGCGCTCGTCGGGCATCGACCAGCCCATGCGGCCCAGGTAGTTGAGCATCGCCTCGGGCATGAAGCCCATGCGCTCGTAGAAGGTCACCGAGGTCGGGTTCTTGCGCTTGGACAGCTTGCTCTTGTCCGGGTTACGCAGCAGCGGCATGTAGCACAACTGCGGTTGCTCCCAGCCAAAGTACTCGTAGAGCAGGATCAGTTTCGGCGCCGATGGCAGCCATTCTTCACCACGCAAGACGTGGGTGATGCCCATCAGGTGGTCGTCGACCACGTTGGCGAGGAAGTAGGTCGGCAGGCCGTCGGTCTTCATCAGCACTTGCATGTCCATGCGATCCCACGGGATCTCGACATCGCCGCGCAGCAGGTCCGGCACCACGCAGACGCCTTCGGACGGCACTTTCATGCGGATCACGTGGGGCTCGCCGGCCGCGAGGCGACGGGCGACTTCTTCCTTGGACAGCAGCAGCGCACGACCGTCGTAGCGTGGGGTTTCGCCACGGGCGATCTGCTCGGCGCGCATCTGGTCCAGCTCTTCGGCGGTGCAGAAGCACGGGAACGCATGACCCATGTCCACCAGTTGCTGGCAATACTGCTTGTAGATATCGCCGCGCTCGCTCTGCCGGTACGGGCCATGGGGGCCACCGACGTCCGGGCCTTCGCTCCATTCGATCCCCAGCCAGCGCAGGGCATCGAAAATCTGCTGCTCGGACTCACGGGTCGAACGCAACTGGTCGGTGTCCTCGATCCGCAGGATGAACTCACCGCCATGCTGCTTGGCAAAGCAATAGTTGAACAGAGCGATGTAAGCGGTGCCGACATGGGGATCGCCAGTGGGCGACGGCGCGATGCGGGTACGGACGGTGGTCATGGCATGTCTCGGAAAGAAGATAAAAGCGAAGATCAAACAGGGGGCGAATGGTAACAGGCGAGAGTGGGCGGGCTCCAGTGAGAGGGGGATTTGTGTGGCGTCCGTCGGACCGAGTCGTCTTCAATCGCGAGCAGGCTCGCTCCCACAGGGACCGTGTTCGGCTTGGAAAACTCAGTAACTTGGGAGCAGAGGGTTGGCGTGACACTCGCCAGACCGAGTCGCCTTCAATCGCGAGCAGGCTCGCTCCCACAGAGGAGGTGTGAACGCCACAAGTCCACTGTGGGAGCGAGCCTGCTCGCGATAGGTCAACAAAAGACTCAGACAGCGAGCAACCGCTCCCGCAGCTTGCCGATCTCGTCGCGCAACTGCGCCGCCGCTTCGAATTCCAGGTCGCGGGCCAGTTGGTACATTTTCTCTTCCAGCTGCCGGATCCGCTTGGTGATCTCGCTCGGCGAGCGCAGTTCGGCTTCGTAGCGGGCGCTTTCCTCGGCGGCCTTGGCCATGCCCTTGCGCTTCTTGCTGCGCGAACCGGGCACGGTGGCGCCTTCCATGATGTCGGCGACGTCCTTGAACACCCCTTTGGGCGTGATGCCGTTGGCGAGGTTGAACGCTATCTGTTTGTCTCGACGCCGCTCGGTCTCGCCGATGGCCCGCTCCATGGAGCCAGTGATACGGTCAGCATAGAGAATCGCCCGGCCATTGAGGTTACGCGCAGCCCGACCGATGGTCTGGATCAACGAGCGCTCGGAGCGCAGGAAGCCTTCCTTGTCGGCATCGAGAATCGCCACCAGCGACACTTCCGGCATGTCCAGGCCTTCGCGCAGCAGGTTGATACCCACCAGCACGTCGAAGGTCCCCAGGCGCAGGTCACGGATGATCTCGACCCGCTCCACCGTGTCGATGTCCGAGTGCAGGTAACGCACCCGCACCCCGTGGTCGGCCAGGTAGTCGGTGAGGTCCTCGGCCATGCGCTTGGTCAGCGTGGTGACCAGCACCCGCTCCTCCACCGCCACGCGCTTGTTGATTTCCGACAGCAGATCGTCCACCTGGGTCAGCGCCGGCCGCACTTCGACCTGCGGGTCCACCAGCCCGGTCGGACGCACGACTTGCTCAACGACGCGCCCGGCATGCTCGGCCTCGTAGTTGCCTGGGGTGGCTGAGACGAAAATCGTCTGCGGACTGACGCTTTCCCACTCGTCGAAACGCATCGGCCGGTTGTCCAGCGCCGAAGGCAGACGGAAGCCGTACTCCACCAGGGTTTCCTTGCGGGACCGGTCGCCTTTGTACATCGCCCCGACCTGAGGCACGCTGACGTGGGATTCGTCGATCACCAGCAGCGCATCAGCCGGCAAATAATCGTACAGGGTCGGTGGCGGAGCCCCCGCCGGGCGACCGGACAGATAGCGCGAGTAGTTTTCGATGCCGTTGCAGTAGCCCAGCTCCAGGATCATCTCCAGATCAAAGCGAGTCCGTTGCTCCAGGCGCTGGGCCTCCACCAGCTTGTTGTTCGAGCGCAGGTACTCCAGGCGCTCCTGCAACTCGGCCTTGATCCCCTCGATGGCGTCCAGCAGGGTTTCCCGAGGCGTGACGTAGTGGCTCTTGGGGTAGAAGGTGAAGCGTGGCAGCTTGCGGAGCACCTCGCCGGTCAGCGGATCGAAGGCCGAAATGCTCTCCACCTCATCATCGAACAGCTCGATGCGGATCGCTTCCAGGTCGGATTCGGCCGGGTAGATGTCGATCACGTCGCCGCGCACCCGGAAAGTAGCCCGGGCGAAATCCATGTCGTTGCGGGTGTACTGCAGGTCCGCCAGGCGCCGCAGCAAGGCGCGCTGGTCGAGTTTGTCGCCTCGGTCCACGTGCAACACCATCTTCAGGTACGTCTCAGGGCTGCCCAAGCCATAGATGCACGACACAGTGGTAACGATGATCGCGTCCTTGCGCTCGAGCAGCGCCTTGGTCGCCGAGAGCCGCATCTGTTCGATGTGGTCGTTGATCGAGGCGTCCTTCTCGATGAAGGTGTCCGACGATGGCACATAGGCCTCGGGCTGGTAGTAGTCGTAGTAAGAGACGAAATACTCCACCGCGTTGTTCGGAAAGAACGCCTTGAACTCACCGTACAGCTGCGCGGCCAGGGTCTTGTTGGGTGCCAGCACCAGGGTTGGACGCTGCACCTGGGCAATCACGTTGGCGATGCTGAAGGTCTTGCCCGAGCCGGTCACACCGAGCAGCGTCTGGTGGGCCAGACCGGCCTCGATGCCTTCGACCATCAGACGGATCGCTTCCGGCTGGTCGCCGGCGGGCTTGAATCGTGTGACTAGCTGGAATTCAGACATGACATAACCTCTGGGTTCACCCCGGTCGGCCAGCCGACAGGAACGAGAAAGACCGAAACGACTGATGTCGTCCGAGGAAAAAGCTGGGATGCACACAATGTGGAGGTGAATCCCTTCGCTTTCAAGACGAACGTCCTACAAGCCTTGAAGACTTTGACGCGGCGAAGGGACTAACGGTCGAAAAAAAAGCAAAATTCTTACGGTAAAAGCCGAATCGCCTGTCGCCGCGCCCGGTGATGGCCTCTATACTAGCTCCCCGTTTGTGCACCGCTCTAGTGCATCCGGCTGGAGCGCCACACGTCCCCCTCACTCCATTCAGAGCCGCGCAATAATGAGCCTGTTTTCCGCTGTCGAATTGGCACCCCGCGACCCCATCCTGGGCCTCAACGAAGCATTCAACGCCGACACCCGTACCAATAAGGTCAACCTGGGCGTTGGTGTGTACTGCAACGAAGAGGGGCGCATCCCACTGCTGCGCGCCGTGGTCGAAGCCGAGACGATTCGCGTGGCCCAGCATGTTTCCCGGGGCTACCTGCCGATCGACGGCATCGCTGCCTACGACCAGGCGGTCCAGACCCTGCTGTTCGGCAAGGATTCGCCGCTGATCGCCGCCGGTCGCATCATCACCACTCAAGCTGTTGGCGGCACCGGCGCACTGAAGATCGGCGCCGACTTCCTCAAGCAACTGCTGCCTGACGCCGTAGTGGCCATCAGCGATCCAAGCTGGGAAAACCACCGTGCGCTGTTCGAAACCGCCGGCTTCCCGGTGCAGAACTACCGCTATTACGACGCCGCCACCCACGACGTGAACCGCACCGGCCTGTTGGAAGACCTGAACGCCCTGCCCGACCGCTCGATCGTCGTGCTGCATGCCTGCTGCCACAACCCGACCGGCGTGGACCTGAGCCCGGAGGACTGGAAAAACGTGCTGGCCGTGGTCAAGGCCAAGAACCACGTTCCGTTCCTGGACATGGCCTACCAGGGCTTTGGCGACGGTATCGACGAAGACGCGGCGGCCGTGCGCCTGTTCGCCGAGTCGGGCCTGACCTTCTTCGCGTCCAGCTCGTTCTCCAAGTCGTTCTCGCTGTACGGCGAGCGCGTCGGTGCCCTGTCGATCGTCAGCGAATCGAAGGAAGAAAGCGCCCGCGTGCTGTCCCAGGTCAAGCGCGTGATCCGCACCAACTACTCCAACCCGCCGACCCATGGCGCCAGCATCGTCGCCGCGGTGCTCAACAGCCCTGAGCTGCGTGCCCAGTGGGAAGCGGAACTGGCCGAAATGCGCCTGCGCATTCGTGGCATGCGCAACCAGATGGTGGACATGCTGGCCAAGGCCGCACCGCACCGCGACTTCAGCTTCGTCGCACGCCAGCGCGGGATGTTCTCCTACTCCGGGCTGACCGTTGAACAAGTAACGCGCCTGCGCAACGAGTTCGGCATCTATGCCCTGGATACCGGTCGCATCTGCGTGGCCGCGTTGAACCAGAACAACATCGATGTGGTGACCAAGGCGATTGTTCAGGTGATCTGAAGCTCGCCGAATAACCGGAGTAAGTGAAACCCTGTGGGAGCGAGCCTGCTCGCGATAGCGGTGTATCAGTTAACATCTTCATGACTGACGCACCGCTATCGCGAGCGGGCTCGCTCCCACATGGGCTCTATGTTCCTACATTGGGCTCTATGTTCCTACATTGGGCTCTTTGTTCCCCGCTGGGCGTTGTGTTTCCCGATTTCGGAGCTGGGTGAGGCGGTAACAAGTGATTGAAGATCACCCCACTGCCCTTCCAGCGCCCCAATCATCACCTAAAGCTTGACTTCTCTTTTCCAATCAGTAACATACGCGTCATTCCGCGATAGCTCAGTTGGTAGAGCAAGTGACTGTTAATCACTGGGTCCCTGGTTCGAGTCCAGGTCGTGGAGCCAGACAGCAAGACAAAAAGCCCCTGAATCGAAAGATCCAGGGGCTTTTTTGTGGGCGCAATTCAGCTACATGGCCATATAAGCCTGCCCGAGGTCGCTAACGGAACAATAAACCGGCGCCAAAAAGGCATTATGGTCTGAATCCTGCTTTCTTTTTCCTCAACCCAAGCTGTCATGCGGGCGTCATGACCGCGCCGCACACTGGCGCAGTCCGTCAACAACAGCTTCATAACAACAAGGACGAAGGTATGCCCACGCAAAATCCCCACCGCATCGTTGGCCTGTGCACCTCCAGCAAGGTGTACAACGCGCTGACCGAACTCAAGCACCTGGAAGGCCACCGCAGCGCCAAGTTTCTCTCACTGCTGGCGGAAAACCTGGTGCGCAAGGGCCTGCTCAACGAGCACGAAGTGGTGCACATGCTCGATCTGGTCGTCGATTGAGCGGCATCGATTCCCACTATCGAGCCGGTTGATTTTTCCTCACCCCAGGCTGAGTCGTAAGGTAACCCCATCGTTTTATGGAGGTTTCCCATGCCGAAGGTTCAGATCATGTCCGTCATTGGCAGTGCCGTTCCCGCCTCACTCAGGGAGCGAGGGCTGTTGGCCTGCTGGTATCTGGTGCAGGATGGCGTGACCATCAGTGGCCCGCTGACTTCACTGCCCGCCGCCCAGGCCATGTCGCAACGCATCGGTCCTTACGCGCTGAGCGCTTAGGGCAGTTTCACCCGAGGCCGGTTCTCGACGAACAACGCCCAACAGGACAGGAACAGCGCAGCGATCAGCGGCCCGATCACAAAACCGTTCAGGCCGAACACCGCCAGCCCGCCGAGGGTCGAGACCAGCACCATGTAGTCGGGCATCTTGGTGTCCTTGCCCACCAGGATCGGACGCAGGAAGTTATCCACCAGGCCGATCACGAACACCCCGAACAACGCCAGCACCACGCCCTGCCAGATCGCCCCCGAGAGCAGGAAGTACACCGCCACCGGCGCCCAGACGATGCCTGCCCCGACGGCCGGCAACAGTGAGAGGAACGCCATCAGCACCGCCCACGGCAACACTGTCGGGATCCCCAAAATCCAGAAGATCAGCCCACCCAGCGCACCTTGGGTGATGGCGACCAGCAGGTTGCCCTTCACCGTCGCCCGCACCACCCGGTTGAATTTCAATTGCAAACGACGCTTCTGGTGCTCGGCCAGGGGCACGGCCGCGCGCACCTTGCGCACCAGTTCAGGGCCGTCACGCAAAAAGAAAAACAACAGATACAGCATCACGAAGAAGCTGACCAGGAACTGGAACGTCCCCTGGCCAAAGCTGAAAGCCTGGGTCGCGAAAAACTCGCTGCCCTGCATCGCACTCTTGACGATCTTGTCCCGCAGCCCGCTCAGGTTGCCCAGGCCGAAACGGTCCAGCAGGTGCTGGAAGTACGGCGGCAGTGCGTCCTTGAACCGCGCCAGGTAATCGGCGATGTCCAGTTCCCCGCTTTCCAGGCTCTTGTAGAGCGCCGCACCTTCCTGCACCAGCAGCGTGCTGATAACGATCACCGGCAGAATCGCGATAACTACGCAGGTGCTCAGGGTCAACAGCGAGGTGATGTTGCGCTGCCAACCGAATTTCAGCTGCAAGCGGCGCTGCATCGGCGCGAAGACGATACCCAGGATCACCGCCCAGAACACCGCACCGTAGAACGGCAGCAGGATCCAGATGAACGCGACCGTCACCAGGATCAACAGCAGCATCTGGGCTTTGTTTTGCAACATCTTTCGATTCATCAGCTTTCCATGTCTTAAAGGCGGGATACACATTAGTCAGCCCAGGCACGCTGGAGTGCCGTCGCGTTTGCCCGCCAGCATTGATCCTGGTCAATACCGTCTGGCCGCCCATGGCCTACCCTGCGCGCTTTTTGCGATCCGACGCCACCATGCCTCTCGTAGCCCCCGAACTGCTCGCCCCCGCCGGCACCCTGAAAAACATGCGCTATGCCTTCGCCTACGGCGCCGATGCGGTCTACGCCGGCCAACCGCGCTACAGCCTGCGGGTACGCAACAATGAATTCGACCACGCCAACCTGGCCCTTGGCATCCGCGAGGCCCAGGCTATGGGCAAGCGCTTCTATGTGGTGGTCAACATTGCTCCACACAACGCCAAGTTGCGCACCTTCCTCAAGGACCTGGCGCCGGTGATCGCCATGGCGCCGGACGCCCTGATCATGTCCGACCCGGGACTGATCATGCTGGTTCGTCGGCACTACCCGCAGATGCCGATCCACCTGTCGGTGCAGGCCAATACCGTGAACTGGGCGAGCGTCGAGTTCTGGCAGCAACAGGGCCTGAGCCGGATCATCCTGTCCCGGGAGCTGTCCCTGGAGGAAATCGCCGAGATCCGCCAGCAGGTGCCGGCCATGGAGCTGGAAGTCTTCGTCCACGGCGCGCTGTGCATGGCCTATTCCGGGCGCTGCCTGCTGTCGGGCTATCTGAACCGGCGCGACGCCAACCAGGGCAGTTGCACCAACGCCTGTCGCTGGAAGTACTCGGCACAACCGGCGCAGGAAAACGCCGTGGGCGACATTGTGCAGACCTTCCAGCCCGAACCGACCCTGGGCCTTGGCGCGCCGACCGAGCAAGTGTTCCTGCTGCATGAAGCCAACCGTCCCGAAGACGCCATGCCGGCCTTCGAAGACGAGCACGGCACCTACATCATGAACGCCAAGGATCTGCGGGCCGTGCAGCATGTCGAGCGGCTGACCCGGATGGGCGTGCATTCATTGAAGATTGAGGGCCGGACCAAGTCGCACTTCTATTGCGCCCGCACCACCCAGGTGTACCGCCGGGCCATTGATGACGCGATGGCTGGCCGGGCATTCGACCGCAGCCTGATGACCGACCTGGAATCCCTGGCCCAACGCGGCTACACCGAAGGTTTCCTAAGGCGCCATGTGCATGATGAATATCAGAACTACCAGAACGGCAGCTCGGTGTCGGAGCGCCAGCAGTTCGTCGGTGAACTGACCGGCGAACGTCGCGAGCGC
>Ga0268255_10001952_pt1 | contig 11241 bp, 13 predicted proteins | sample AgamicOrMarz_FD_200256 | JGI IMG/M metagenome (GOLD analysis project Ga0268255, IMG submission 200256) | Agave microbial communities from Guanajuato, Mexico - Or.Ma.rz (v2) (version 3) | ecosystem: Host-associated > Plants > Phyllosphere > Phylloplane/Leaf | place: Guanajuato, Mexico...
CCTGTTTCTAAGAGGATGAAACCACCGATCATTAAAATAACAAGTACCGCTCCTAACATAACCCATAGACTGTTCATTAAGAATGTAGTATCCATTTATATTCCCCCTTATTACTGATGTTAATTTTTATAACATCCTCTGTAGTTGTAACTTTACAATAATCTGGAGGCGCTATCTATAATTATGGGAGATTTTCTAACATAGTTTTTAAAAAATGGGAAGATATCTCCCTATCCTATGTAAAAATATAGCCTCGTTTCTGTTATAAGAATCGAGGCTTTTTACTTTTATGAATTTCTTCGGATCCCAAACTGGGCATTTAGCTGCCCTTGGATCATTTTGCGGCGTATATCATCCTGATTTTGTTTCTTCTGTTCTCGAAGCATTTCCTTTCTAATTTCATGTGTTTGAATTCCGTCCTCAATTTTGTTAGCGATATCCATTAATAATTCGACGTCGGTAAAGGAAAATTTTCGGCTTCCGCCTGCAGATCTTTCGGGGAATATCAGCTTTCTTTCTTCATAATATCGTATTTGCCTTTCGGAAAGTCCGGTTAAGTCTCTGACAATTCCAATGGTAATAACCTTTTTATCTTTGTAAGACATATCTTTTCCCATTTTACTCGCTCACCACACCCCAATGTTAGCTATAGTTAGAATATTTTTAATATTATACGTTACATTTCCTTACATGAAAATGGATATTTGTATTTATATGATTTATTTTTTTTTGAAATTAATCTTTTTGGAGTAGAAGGATATTATTTCTTAGAGGGCATTGACTTCTTATAAAGAATCTCCAGTTCACTGATTGTAAGTGATTGAAGCTCGGCGGATGAATAAAGCATATCGGAACCTGCTAACTTTTTAATATAAAATTGCTTTAATCGTTCAAGGCCTCTTCGTAAGTGGGTTGTCAACTTCTTTCCCTCCTTTAGATATTAGGCGTTTTGTAATTTTCGTAAAAGTTCGTGTCCTTTAGAGCCCATAGTTTTCATGAGTTCTTCATATAATTCATCACGTAATTTATCTAATTGTAAGATTTGCATCGCTAATTTAATTTCATATCGTTGATTCATGTAAATTCTCCCCTTAGATTAGTTTATAGTTAAAAATTACCTGATTTTTTTGCTCTTGTCAGTGAAGATGTTAGAAAGGTTAACAGGATATTTTCTGGGGTGCCTGAATGTATTGAAAGGAATTCTTACGAATGAAAAGACTGTGTTAAATTTGGCTGTTGATTTCCGCTCCAGGCACTTCGCTTTCCGCGGGCGGTACGGGGAGCCTCCTCGGCGCATAAGCGCCTGCGGGGTCTCCCCAGCCCCGTACTCCCGCAGGAGTCTTCGTGCCTTCCGCTCCAAACAACATGCTCAACAATCAACAATAACCCTTTTACACAGCTAATGAAAAAGAACCGGCCAAAGACCGGTTCTCATGACATTAATATTCTCCTTCAAAAGGTGTAAATGGAATACGGAGGCGATTTTCGATTGCTCTAACCCGTTGATTGACGCGTTGGAGCCTTCTTTGCAACTGGGCTACATCCCGCTGGAGCTGATTAATTTCTCTTTCTTGACGCTCATTTTGCCTTTCAAGCTGATTAACTCGACGTTCAAGCTGCTGCGGCTGCCGATTTGGGTCATATTGGTCAATGGGAGCATAGTGATTTATCTGATCGATTGGAGCATAGGATTGAATTGGTTCCGTTGGGCCGTAAGAAGGGTATTGTTCAACTGGAACATGGGTATGATACTCAACTGGCGTTTGTGGGCCTTGATAATAACCGTAGGGATTCATTTAGGCATCTCTCCTTATGTGATAGTACCCTATAAATTATGTAATCGAATGTAGTGGGAAACGGCGAATGCCTATAAAGGAATTTTGATTCAGAAAAATAGGAATAATTCATTAAATCTATAAAAAACTTATATTTTTCAAAATTTTGGAAGATTTAACGTCGTTAATAATTAGTATATTGCTATTGAAATGTTTTGGGAGTTATTGGTAAGTATTTTGGTCTTACTATTCCAAAACGTATGATACTAGTGTATTAAGTATTAAAGCTTCAATAATAAATAGTTAATTTTAGTTTATTAATGTATTAATATAGTAAGAAAATAAAATATTGAATAAAAACACGAAACAAGTTATAATCACTTATAGTCTTAATATTATTAATTTTGTAAAATTAATATTATATAAAAATAATTAGGAGGTTCAAACATGAAAAAAATTAAGTTAGTTTCAACCCTCATGGTGGTTGGATTACTCCTGCTGCTATCAGCTTGTGGAACAAGTAAAACAGGGAGCAGCGAGAAGAAAACACTTAGAGTTGTAACCGATGCTGCCTATGCACCATTTGAATACCAGGAAAAAGGCAAAGTCGTTGGTTTCGATGTAGATTTTGTTAACGCTGTTGCTAAGGAAGCGGGTTATAATGTAAACATTGAACATGTTGGCTGGGACCCAATCTTTGTAGAGATTGAAAAGAAGACAGCTGATTTCGCTGTATCTGCGATTACCATCACTCCAGAACGTCAACAGAGCTATGACTTTACAGTTCCATATTTCCTATCAAAAAATGAAATCTTAGTGCCAAAGGGAAGTTCAATTAAGAGTGCGAAGGATTTAGAGGGCAAAAAGGTTGCCGTTCAAAATGGAACGACCGGACAGGAAGTAGTCGAAAAATTATTTGGGAAAAATAACCCTAATATTAAAAAGTTTAAAAATAACAATCTAGCCATTCTTGAATTGAAAAATGGCGGAGCTGACGCAGTTGTTGCTGATAACACAGTTATTGAAACATATGTTAAAAATAATCCAAAAGATAATTTCGAATTCATTGAAGACGATACTGCTTTTTCAAAGGAATTTTATGGTCTATTATTACCGAAGGACAGTAAGTTGAAGCCTGAACTTGATAAGGCAGTTAAAACAGTAATTGACAATGGAACATATGCAAAAATCTATAAAAAGTGGTTTGGGGTTGAACCAGATACCCAAACATTAAAGGACCAACAATAATACTCTATTGAAATTGCGTAACTTCTATCTAATAGGCAGTTACGCAATTTTTGGTTAATAAACAAACAGGACAACGAACAATCTAAGCGGGGGGATCATAATGGATTTTAGGTGGGATATCATCGTTGATTATGCACCTTTACTTTTAAAGGGTACATTGTTAACGATTGGTTTTTCAATCGCTAGTATTATATTTGGTACCATACTTGGTTTATTTATTGGATTAGGAAAAATGATGAAAAATAAGCTATATTCTTTGCCGTTTAGATGGTACATTAACTTTTTCCGAGGCACACCATTAATGGTGCAAATTCTATTAATTCATTTTGCTGTTGTACCCGCATTTCTCAGTACCACAAATGCAATTGTGGCAGCCATCCTAGCACTTTCTTTAAACTCGGCTGCATATGTGGCGGAAATCTTCCGCGCCGGAATTCAATCTATTGATAAGGGGCAAATGGAGGCAGCTCGTTCTCTTGGGATGACACATGGACAAGCTATGCGTTATGTTATCTTACCTCAAGCCTTTAAACGAATGATTCCTCCGCTGGGGAATGAATTTATTGTTTTGATAAAGGATTCGTCATTGGCAGCATTAATTGCTGCCCCTGAGTTGATGTACTGGGGACAAGCTATGCAAGGGGAGTATATGCGTCCGTGGGAGCCATATCTTTCATCAGCGGCGATTTATCTAGTGTTAACCTTATCTTTAAACTTCCTATTAGGAAAACTTGAAAGGAGGTTCGCGACAGAATGATTCAGGTGAAAAATTTAAAGAAGTCGTTCGGGACGAATGAGGTCCTCAAAGATATTAATGTTACGGTTAACCCAAAAGAGGTAGTGGTTGTGATTGGTCCTTCCGGTTCAGGAAAGTCGACGTTTCTTCGCTGCATCAACATGCTTGAAACAATTACGGGTGGACAGGTCCTGATTGAGGGCGTTGATATTACCGATAAAAAAACAGATATCAATAAAATTCGGACCGAAGTTGGAATGGTGTTTCAACAATTTAATCTTTTCCCTCATAAGAAGGTTATTGATAATATTATGCTTGCACCGATGAAGGTAAGAAATATACCTGCGGATAAGGCGAGAGCTAAAGGGATGGAGCTGCTGCGTAAGGTCGGTCTTGAGGATAAAGCAGATGCCTATCCTGATTCTTTATCTGGCGGACAAAAGCAGCGGGTAGCGATTGCCAGGGCGCTGGCGATGGAACCGAAGATAATGCTGTTTGATGAACCAACCTCTGCGCTTGACCCAGAGATGGTTGGCGAGGTATTAGAGGTAATGAAGGATCTTGCCAAAGAGGGTATGACGATGGTGGTCGTTACTCATGAAATGGGCTTTGCGAAAGAAGTAGGGGACCGGGTAATCTTTATGGACGGCGGCTTAATAGTAGAAGAAAAAGTTCCTACTGAGCTGTTTGATAATCCGCAGGAGGAACGGACGAAGGCATTTTTGAGTAAGGTATTATAGTTTGCTCTATTGGGGGCCTGATTAAGGGCTCCCTATTTATTTGGTCTTGTATCGGGTGGAATGTGCCTGAGAAGCTCCAATTTTGGATGGAACGGTCAAAATAAAGGATATTTGTGCCCGAAGGAGCTTAGAATTTGGTGGAACGGTCAAAATAAAGGATATTTGTGCCTACAGGAGCCCGGAATTTGGGTGACCGGTCAAAATAAAAAATAATTTTGCCTATGCCGGTGCTACCTTTTAGTTGAACGGTCATAAAAAATTATTATGCAAGATAGTAAAAATTTTTCAGCGAAACGATCACAATTCCAAAAAAATAAAAAGATGGCTACTCATCATCTCTTCCATCTCTCAAGCTTATGAATATTTCTTGTAAACAGCCCAGCAATGAATTTGGGCATTCCAAATTCAATTATCTTCTCTTTTACTCGTTGTTTCATTTCTTCCACCGTTATATTAGGAAGAGTAAAGTCGCCATCCATAAAGCAGTGGCTGCAATATTTAATGCTTTTGGTTCCATTTTTCTCCGTTCCGCCGCCTAAATCATCTTTTGCTAAAGGCATCCCACAGCTTTGACAGTTTTTATAAACTCCCATATTAAACACCCCAATTCAATTCTCAAAATCAAACACTTCGGTAATTTTATCCGCTTTAATCCGGTTTTGGCATAGTTTGAAAAGTTGTCTGATGAAATCTTCCACTTCAACTGGAGAGGATGGCAATTTAATATGAACGGTTGTCGACCCAAACATTTGCTTAAAATATGCCTTTCTTTGGTCGTTTTTCCCGTCTCGTTTAAAAGGTTTATAGGACCAAACCAGATGGGACCCTTCCTCAAGTTCTTGTATTTGCCTTATTTCAGCACAGGTAGTGGATTTATCATGTGCATAAATAACTAAATAATAGTTGTCATTACGATGCCAATCTATAAATAAAAGATAATAGCCGCTGTCAATTTCTGGTCGAATCACTTCATATGCGGCCAATATTTGCTTGCCATTTGTCCATTGATGAAACTTTGGAAGCATCCCGGCTTCAGTTTCTAGCTTTTTAATCTCAAATGTTATGGGATTAGCTCGTTCAATTTGTCCGATTAAAAAATTAGCTTGACCCTTTTCCAAATAAATATCCCCTTTAAGTATTTGTTACCATTATACGTTGAAAATCGTAAAAAAAGGAAGCTAGTCTATTTCTATTTTTAACTAAAGAAAAAGGTGCTATACTTTGTTTATTGATAATTCTGAAAAGGTGAGTAAAACAGAATGAATTTTTTAAAGAAGACCTATCCGTTCAATCCGGGTTAGCGGAAGAGGAGCCAACCCAATCACGTTTGTCTTCAAAATGAAATACAACTGACATCATTTTAAAAAATTCCTTTGTTAGAATCGATATAATTGGGACTTAAAATCCATACATACGTCGAATAGTATATGGAATAAATATGACTCTTTTCCATATGAATGACATAGAGTGTTTGCAATTGGAGGGAAAGAAATGACGTTAGAAGACCAGCTAAAACAAAAGACGTATTATAAAATGTTCATCAATGAGCATGAAGACATTCACCCGATCCTCGTTCTTGGCGAAGCGTTTCAGGAGGAGGCAACAAAGGATCTCCCAAACCTATCATCAATACGCTTTGCCCAAGGGGAAGTGTATTTTCACCATAAAGACTATGAAGCGGCTATTTTCAAATGGGAAAACATTACCGAACAACTTGAGCCATGGGCAAAGAAAAATACAGCAGATGCCTATTATGAATTAGGTTTGCTGTCGACTGCAGAGGATATTTACACTACTATCTCATCAGATAATGCTACATTAAACACTGAAGTCGCATTACAGCTATTTTCTTTGTATATCGAACGCGGCAAGAACGACGCAGCGGTTGCAACAATAAAAAGGACAATTGCGTCTAATCCTGAGTACCCGAATGTTACAGAAATCGCCAGGGCATTTTTTGAAGGACAGCAGGACTGGAATAATGCTGTTGATTTGGCAGTATCCGAAGCCATGCGCTCGGAGGATTTAAATTGGATTAACGTATTAAACACCTATGTAGACAAAGGTGTCACAAAGGGCCATGCGCCAAGCTATTTTACCCCTGCCTTAATTCGCTTGTTTCAACTTGATAAGAAAATATTTGAACAACTCGTATCTTCACTATGGAAAAGCTACGAACACGAAGAATCTTATTTTACTTGGATCAGAGAAATCAACCAGCTATTATTACAACTTGACCTAGAAAGAGAAGATAATTGGCATGAGCTGTCAAGTCTTCATAAAAATTCTTATTTCAACTTGATTGAAGGCAGATATTTTATAAAAATGCTGCAAGAATTTATCCCAGACATGTTGACCAATTGGCTTCGCTTAGCGGATGAAAGAAATGTCGTGTTATCATCTGCTGCTGTGCTTTCTTGGAACGAATTGTTTCCAACTACTATCAGTTTATCTATTGTTTCCGAGGCGGAAAAGCTGATTAGTATAACAGAGACGGACATTGATGAACTTGAGGAAAGCCTGTCATTATTTGACGCCATTATTGATTGGGCTGCAGCACATGATATGGGTGAGAATAACCGGTTTAAATGGCTAGTCGATCAATTAGTGGATTTTGATAGACAGCACTTGCTTATTACAGGGTTAACGGGGAGTGGAAAATCCACTTTTATTAATACTGTTCTTGGAGATGACCTTCAGGACAGCCCAACTTCTTCTATTGTCATGTTTAAAGACGGGAAAGAAGAGGAAATAACTGAAATAACGGATCGAGAGATTTCTAGATTAGATGGCTTTGCGGAATTTCAGGAGCGGATGGACCGCCGACGTAATGCTTTAGAATCGATTATTGAATTTAGAAGTCCAAACGGATTTTTGCAGGAAAATAAATTGGCTTTTATAGATACACCAGGTTTAAAGGGAAACCATAATGACCGCTATGAAGTATTGAAAAACCTGCAAGTCGCCGACGCTGTCTTGTTTGTGCTTGATGGTAACGCTCCGTTTAGAGACAAAGAAAGAGGAATATTGGTGCAGATTCAGGAATTAGCACCTGATATTCCGGTTCATTTTCTGCTTAGCAAAATGGATACGATTGTGGGTGAGCAGGAAGCGGTTAGAATATATCAAGAAACCGAGTCCTTGATTCATTCCATATTGCCGGATGCAAACGTGTTTGCCTTTTCATCGCAATATGAGAGAGGTCAGCAGTTAAAGGATATAAAAGAGTTTATTCGGTCGATAAAAACTACTAGAAACCTAGAGGATAGACGACTAGCTAAGTTGTTGTATTTTATCCGAACCATTATTGCAAGCCTATTGCAAAAACGGATTGATGTGGAAGATCAACTGGTAGAATCAATCCGCTGGAATGAAGAAATGTACACGAAGTTAAATGGGGCCGTAAATCAGCTAAAAGATACAGAAGTACAAAAAACAAGAGCGATTACGAAATCCTACCGGACAATCAGGGAAACGATTCAACAAGATATCGCCAAGACAGTTCCCGCTATGTTAAAAGAATGCTCTGCGCTTATTAAAGAGGACAGCAACTTTAGTAATATTCATCTGGAATTGAACGACGAAATGAATCGCAGATTACAAGAATACTTGGAACAAACGGTTATGCCTAAATTCTACTCTTCCTTACAGGATTGGATTTCCTATAGCAAAGAGGAGTTTGACCAGGCACAGGAATTTTTAAATGAGATGGGAGACGGCTTTAACCAGATGTACGGGGAGGAGCACCTCGCGCTTGTTTGTGATTTCAAGGTGCTAGATGATTGGCTCCGCGATACGGATCGTATGACTAGCCGGTTCCAGCTTGAAAACGTCAATATCCTCCTCCGCCGAACGCCGTCGCAATTTTTACTGAAGAGTGCCGGGAAATTATTCGGGGCGATTTCGCAAAACAAAGCAATGCTTTATAACAAGTACAAAGCATTCGTGGAAAATGAGGACTACGCTGAAACAATTGACGAAGTTAGTAAGCAATTTTTCCAACCGTTTGAGCTGTTTGAAAAATCACTAGCGCGGGATGTAACTTTATTTTTCAAGAGTTCGTTAAGGAATTTAGAAACAGCTGTTGAAGAAGCTAAGTTAGGAATTGAGTCAAACCAGGACCTGCTTAACAAAATGAATACTAATCCAGAAATGTTCCGTGATCCGTTAACACTTTTCGGTGTAAGACTCCGACAATTTGAATGGATGACTGTGGCTGGAAAAGGAATACAAACTGTATATTAATCAAAAAGATGTCCAAGGGGCATCTTCTTTTTTGGTTTGCCGTGTATTGCGATAAACTAGACGGGTATAGCGACCTGGTTGCCAATAGAACTTATTGACGACTGTAAATCTAAAAATTCATAACAAAAAACATTCCGGTCGATGAAACCGGAATGTTTTTTGTTATGAATTTTATTTTTCTCAGATAACCACTTGGCAATTTTCTCTGAATCTTCGTTAGAGAGTAAATTACTCGGCATCATTCCTCTGCCGTCCTTAACAATCTTGAGGATATTTATTAGCCTTTCTAACTGAAAACAGGTTGGTTTAAAAGAGCCCTTTTTTTAATATCCTTTTCTAAAATTCACTAGATTAATGCTTGGTGTCTGTCCATTTAGATAGGTCCTTAAATTGGGAATAAGGATGTTTTCGATGACGCGTTTATTATAGTGCTCGGTTGCCCCGGAGGTATGCGGGGTAATAATGACGTTGTCCATTTCCCATAGGGGACTTTCTGAACTTAGCGGTTCTGTTTCAAAAACATCCAGACCTGCACCAGCAATCGTGCCTTCTTGTATAGCGGCAATCAATTCCTCTTCAACCACGATTTCACCACGGCCAATATTGATAAAGAAGGCAGACGGTTTCATGTGCTTAAATTGCTGTACTCCAAATAAGTGATGGGTTTCTGGTGTATGCGGCAGGGTGACGACCACGTAATCACATTTTGGCAGCACCTGATCTAATTGATCTGGTGTATACATTTCATCAACATAGTCGGATGGTTTCCCTGAGTGCCTGACACCAAGTACCGTCATTCCAAATGCTTTAGCGATTTTAGCTGTTTCTTTTCCAATTTCACCAACGCCAATTACTCCAATCGTTTTTTCATGGATTTCGAGGCTTAAGTGAGCATGGTCCCATGTTTTCATTTGTTGATTTTTTACATAGGTATGAATTTTTCTTGTTAATCCAAGGATTAGGGCAAAAATTGTTTCAGAGATCGGATAAGCATGTACACCATTGGCACTTGTTACTTTAATATTTTTTGATTGCAGTCTCTCAAGGGGCAAAGAATCGACGCCGGCACTCCAGGTTTGCAACCACTTCAGGTTTGACTCAGGGGCAAGGCAATAATCGGCTAATTCTTTTCTCCAGCCGGCAATGATTTCTGCATCCTGCGCATGTTCCTTCCAAACCGCTGGCTCTTTGCTAACGATTACATTCCAATCAGGGACGATGTCTTTAATTTTTTCTATGTATTCCTGTTTTAAGTTTTGTGTAATGACTATTTTCCGGTTGCTCATTTAACTCCCACCTTTATGTTGATATAGACTAATCATATCGTATATATAATTAAATATTAATAGTTTCTTTGTAATGGGTGGTGTACAAAATTTAGACACTTTTGCTTGGCCGCTGTCCAAATTGTTACGGCGGAATTTTAGTTCATGAGGACAAGAATAGCTTGTATCAACAGGTATTTGTCCGCATGAAAGATTCATGAGGACAGGAATAGCTGGTGGCAACAGTTTTTTGTCCGTATGAAGGCTCCATGAGGACAAGAATAGCCTGTGGCAACAGTTTTTTGTCCGTATGAAGGCTCCATGAGGACAAGAATAGCCCGTGGTAACAGTTTTTTGTCCGCATGAAAGCGCCATGAGGATAGGAATAGCTTGCGGTTACAGCTTTTTGTCTGCAAGAACCAATCAAAAAAGGTGTACCGTATCGCACTCCCACGTAGCCGTGCAAAATGGCAGGTGAATGAACAAAACGAGCGCGGCGTTATTATCAACATGCTAAATGCTGAAACCATCAGGCTCGATGGAGCAATCAGGATGTAGCCTAAGTAATATGATGGAAGGGACGACGAACAGTCGTCCCTTTTTAGTTATGAATTCCATTTCATTCGTGTCATAATGGAGGTAAATCGTTTACAAGAAAAGGAGAGGAACTAATGATAAAACAGTTTTGGATTAACCTCCCGGTAAAGAATATAAATCAATCAAAGGAATTTTATAGTAAACTTGGATTTTCAGTACACACTCGAGCTGACCAAACCGACCAAGCGCAACTAGTAGTTGGCGATACGGATACTTCGATTATGCTTTTTCCAGAAACAACTTTCAAACATTTTATTAGGCATGAAATTGCTGATACGAAGCTGGCTTCTGAAGTATTGCTTTCTTTTGATGCGGAGAGTCGAGAAGAAGTAGAAAGAATAGCAGAATTAGCGGTAAATGCGGGAGGTAGATTATATGGCGAGCCTTCTGAGATCCAGGGCTGGATGTATGGATGCGGCTTTACTGATCTCGACGGTCATAGGTGGAATGTCCTGTATATGGATATGGAAAGGATGCCGAAAAATTAAACTTATAAAATTGGAGGGATTCCCCATTAGGAGAATCCCCTGCTTAAAAAAATCATCCTCCAAAGAACAAATCAAGAATGTTCGAAGCGGTCGATGTTTTTTTATTATAGAACTCTGAATATCCGCAGTTCTTACAAAAAACAACTG